>Ga0315274_10013011_pt1 | contig 11845 bp, 9 predicted proteins | sample YL17G02_20_MG_FD_203700 | JGI IMG/M metagenome (GOLD analysis project Ga0315274, IMG submission 203700) | Sediment microbial communities from Yellowstone Lake, YNP, Wyoming, USA - YL17G02_20 | ecosystem: Environmental > Aquatic > Freshwater > Lake > Sediment | place: USA: Wyoming | collected... | reverse complement strand
GCAGGTGCCGGTGATGCTCCCCCACATGGGATACGAGGTCGATGTCTCGGAGCACGTGAAGCACATCATCGATGAGCGGGACCATGTAGTATATTTAGATGTGCCGCGCCTCAAGACGCACTCCATGACCGTGCTGACCGCAGGCATCAAGAACCAATACGGCCTTGTCAAGCACAAAGACCGCGCACGTGACCACAACGATCGACTGCACGAGAAGCTCGCCGACCTCTACAGTATCATCAAGCCCGACCTGACACTCGTGGACGGAACGGTGGCGACTATCTACGGGCACTACCCCCCGGAAGCCCTGCACAAGGAATCGCTCGTGCCCTTCAACATCCTGGTGGGAGGCACGGACACGCTGGCCGTTGACACGGTCTGCGCGCGGATCTTCGGCTACAGTGTCGACGAGGTCGGTCACCTGAGAGAGGCTCGCGACATGGGCCTCGGATGCGCTGATATCGACGAGATCGAGGTTGTGGGCGAGCCGCTCGACCGCTTTGAAAAGAAGTACCCCTATCAGCTCTACGATGCCTTCCCCCACGACGTCAAGGTGATAAGGGGAAAGGAGAAGAACTGCCTGGAGGGCTGCGACGCGAACACGCTCGCTCTCCTGCAGGTTCTCTACCTCGACTTCGGCGGCGAGGGAGGGTTCACCATCGTCATGGGCAAGGGCCTTGACCCGGCCGAGATAGAAGCGATCGAGGGAAGGGTGTTTATCGCTGGGCCGTGCGCCTACGACGAGGTCGGCGCCAGGCTCATCGTAAGGCTCGGCAGGAAGAACGTCCTGTTCACACGTGAGTGCAACGACCTGGCAGGGACAACGGGCAGCCTCAACAAGCTGATGAAGGTGAACGCCATCAAGATGGTGCCTATAAGCCCGCTCAAGTCGGGGGCACTGCTTCTCAGGGCCAAGATGCACCGCAGTACCGCGCGGATCCCGCCGCTCATCCATTTCTGACACCCGGGGTGGCGCGCGTGGACAGGAGCGGGAAAGCGCTGGAAGTCGACAGGCGGCTCGACCAGGCCTTCGGGGGCGGGCTTCCCCGGGAGCGCCGCGAGCTGACAGTTGAGCTCATCCACGCCGTGCTGTCGCAGAACACGTCGAGAAAGAACTACAACCTCGCGTACCAGCGTCTCGTGGAGCGCTTTCCGGGCACGGAGGAAATCGCGAGGGCGCCCCTCGGCGAGATAGAGGAGACGATCCGCCCCGGCGGCCTCTCGAGACAGAAGTCGAAGACGATAAAGGAGATCCTGATGGCGCTCCACGAGGAACGAGGCGATTACTCGCTCGATTTCCTTCGAGGGGTGAGCGTTGCGGAGGCGAGGAGGTACCTCACTTCGCTTCCCGGAGTGGGACCCAAGACCGCCTCCATCGTGCTGATGTTCGGGATGGGAAGGCAGGTCCTGCCGGTGGACACGCATGTGCTCAGAACGGCAAAGAGGATAGGCCTTATCGACCCGAAGACGACCGCCGAACAGGCGGAAGCCGAGCTCGAAATCCTCGTGCCGTCTGCCAGGAGGCCCCGTATGCACCTGAACATGGTTCACCTCGGGCGCGAGATTTGCCACGCTCGCAACCCGCGCCACGAGATCTGCCCGGTCAACATGCTCTGCGACTACGGTGGGTCAGGTCTTGAATCGTAAGTTCTCTTTAGACCGGGCTCTTAGCCCGGTTCACCGATCCCAGCCTAAGAGGCCGGGCTTAATAGTTGTTAAGAGTTCGCGATTCAAGACCTGACCCCGATCCCGTTCTGGTGGTAGAATTGCATTAGGACAGCTCCTTTCTATGACGCCGCGTTTGGAGTAGAACCGATGGCCTGGATAGCCGACGCAGTATCCAACAGAACGCCTAGGATTCTAGAAGAGGTCTCGAGGACCGTTCATGAAACGGGGTCGGCCGAGCCCGCGGTTTCCCGTGAAGGGATCTTAAAGCAATCGGAGCTGACCCTCGAGCTTCTCGTCCCCACCCTTCGGGGCAAGAAGAGCACAGCACTTCTCGATCACTGGGAGTCGATCGGCCGGAGCTACACGGAGAGGGGGCTCGCCATGGCCGAGATCCCCAATATCCCCGAGCTCATCAAAAAGGCCATCTGGTCCGTCTTGAGAAGGGAAGTGGAGGACGGGGCCGTTTCACTCGCGGAGCTGGTAGATTCCATGATGGAGGTGGAGTCTGCGCTGGGAAACTGCTGGTTCGCCATGGTGCGAAGCTACCTCGCCTCCAGGGACATAAGGGTCGCCGCGAGCTCCTCCCGGATGGAAGCCCTTTATTCGCTTACCGAGGTGCTCGCGACCGAGAATGACAATAAACAGATATGCAGCACGATTGTGGACAAGGTCGCGAGGATAACGGGCCTTTCCAGGTGCTCGCTCCTTCTGTTCGACGATAAGCGCGAACTTAAGCCGGTGGCATCGAACTTCAAGGGCGCCGTGGAGGGACTCGGAAAGCTCTCAGAGGATTGCCTGGAGGCTCTTGCCGCCGTCACTTCGCTTGGTGGTCCCGTGATACTGCGGCAGGCCGGTGACAACCCGCCCGAGTTAGACACGTTTCTGGAGGACTACGAGTCGCCCTCCCTTCTACTCGTGCCGCTGATCTCCGGCGACAAGGACCTGGGGTTCTTGCTTCTGGACGAGGGAAAGTCCGGGGAGTTCTCCCCCGACCAGATAGACATGGCGGTTGCCAGCGCGAACCAGGCGGCGGTGGCCGTCGAGAAGAGCGCACTGCTCAAAGAGATGGAAAACCAGGTCAAGCACATGGCGGCGGTCGGCATTGTCGCGAGGACTCTCTCGTCCTACCTCGATCCCACGGAGCAGCTCCAGATCCTTCTTGACATGGCGACCGCGCTTACCAGGGCCGACCGCGGCGTGGTAATGCTCATCGAGGACATGTTCGGCCATCTCAAGGTGAAGGCAAGCGTCGGAAGGCCTTACTGGGAAGGGGGCGAGGAGGCGCTTATGCGCATAGCCCGCTGGGTGGTCGACCATTCCGAGGTCCTGTACCTCGAGAGAGGGATGGAAGACCCTCGTTTCGACGATGTTGAGATGAACGTGGAAGCGAGTATTACCGCTCCGCTCCTTGTACGTGACAAGGTGGTCGGTGTCATGAGCGTAGCAACCGCGAAGCCGGGCGAGCGCTACTCCAAGGACGACGTCGATATGTTCGGCAACTTTGCGGCCCAGGCCGCGGTTTCCGTCGAGAACACACAGTTATACGCAAGGCTTCAGGAGGCGCACATAGGGACAATCGCTTCCCTCGCCGCCGTCATCGAAGCCCGTGATCCGTATACTATCGGGCATTCCGCCAGGGTTACCCAGTACGCGGTCGCGATAGCGGAGGCGATGGGTCTGCCTGCGGAGGACGTCGAAGAGATCAGGCTCGCTTCGCTCCTGCACGACGTCGGGAAGATAGGGGTCCCCGACAGGGTCCTCGGCAAGACCGAGAGCCTGACCGAGGAGGAATATTCCGCCATAAAGATGCACCCCACCATGAGCGTGAATATAATCGAACCGCTGCCCCACCTGGCTAAGATCATACCCGTCGTCTACCATCACCACGAGCACTACGACGGGACCGGCTACGTGGAAGGAAAGGCCGGTGAGAAGATACCGCTCGGCTCGCGCATCATCGCGGCGGCCGACGCCTTCGAGGCAATGACATCCGACCGCCCATACCGTCGGGCTCTCTCCCGTGAACAGGCGATGATGGAGCTGCGGGACAATGCCGGCACACAGTTCGACCCCGAGGTTGTCGGATATTTCCTGGAACTGCTTGAAAATGCTTCATATCCCGAGTGATGTCATGTCCGGGCCGTGACCGTATTCTGCGGGCCCCAAATCAGTTATTATGAATCATCATCGTTGGTCTTTATTGTTTGATCATTTATTCACGGGAGGTCGACCGAGTTGAAACTGGCGATAAGTGGAAAAGGCGGGGTTGGCAAGAGCACTATCGCGGGCGGGCTCGCCCGCTCGTTCGCCGCCGAGGGCAGGAAGGTGCTCGCTGTCGATGCGGACCCCGACGCTAACCTCGCGGTATCGATAGGCATCTCGCCGGAGACGGCCCTCGACATCGTGCCGCTTTCAGAGATGAAAGATATCGTGGAAGAGCGCACGGGTGCGAAGCTTGGCACATACGGGCAGATGTTCAAGATGAACCCGCGGGTGGACGACCTTCCTGACCAGATTTGCCTGAGCCACGAGGGCGTGAAGCTCCTTGCCATGGGGACGGTCAAGGAGGGCGGCGGCGGCTGCGTCTGTCCCGAGTCCGTCCTCCTGAAAGCGCTGATGCGCCACATACTCCTGGAGCGCGACGACGTGGTGATCATGGACATGGAGGCCGGCATCGAGCACCTCGGGCGGGGGACCGCCGATAGCGTGGACGCTATGGTGATCGTGACCGAGCCGGGCCTGCGCAGCCTGCAGACCGCCCGCACGACGGCGAAGCTCGCGCGCCAGATCGGCGTGGACAGGCTTTTCGTGGTCCTCAACAAGGTGGTCGAGGACTCGGAGATAGATTTCATGAAGGAGGACCTTGCCGACCACCTCGAGTACCTCGGCACGCTACATTTCAGCGACAAGGTCAGGAAATCCGACCGCGAGGGAAAGTCGGCTTACGACGCCGACCCCGGTTTTGTCGCTGAAATAGAGTCAATAAAGAAGAGCCTGGACGAGAAGCTCGGCAAGGAGTGAAGAGTTGGTGTCACGCGGCTTTGAGGTCTTGGAACGCGAGCAGTACGCGCCGGACGTGTTCCGGCTCGTCGTCAAGGCGCCGCGGATCCCGCCCAGGGCGCAGGCCGGGCAGTTCATCATCGTGAGGGTTGACGAGAAAGGTGAACGCATACCATTGACGCTGATGGACTTCTCGATCGAGCGGGGAAGCGTCGACTTAGTCTTTCAGGTCGTGGGCACGACGACCGACAAGCTGTCAAGGCTCGACGTGGGCGACTGCCTTGCAGACGTTGTAGGACCTCTCGGCCGTCCCACCGAGGTCGAGAATTTCGGACGGGTCGCCTGTGTCGGCGGCGGAGTCGGGATAGCCGCGCTCTACCCGATAGCGAGGGCAATGGTCGAAGCTGGCAACGGCGTGAAGGTGCTTCTCGGCTCGAGGGACAGAGACCACCTGATTCTCCTCGACCTTTTCGAGAAACTCGATGCCGGACTGGAGCTGGCGACAGATGACGGTTCGGTGGGCGTCAAAGGGTTCGTGACCGAGCTTTTGCGGGAGGCCGCGGAACAGTGGAAGCCGGACCGGGTGGTCGCGGTGGGGCCGGTCCCGATGATGCGGGCGGTCTCCGATTTCACCAGGGAGGCGGGTATCCCGACTGTCGTGAGCCTCAATGCGATAATGCTCGACGCGACCGGTATGTGCGGGACGTGCAGGGTGGAGGTCGGCGGCGAGACGAAGTTCTCATGCGTGGACGGGCCCGAGTTCGACGCCCACCAGGTGGATTTCGACATGCTGGTCTCCCGACTCTATGTTTACAAGACCGAGGAGAAGGAATCCTGGGAAAGGTTCCGTGAGACGGCGGACGAATACCAGCACCCGTGCGAGCAGTTCGACGCAAAATAAGGGGTCAGACCACTTTTGTTGCGTTGAATCAGGAAGGTCGAAGATGAAGCAAGAATGCAACAGAAGTGGTCTGACCCCACCGAGGGTGAGGTTCGCGCCGAGCCCGACCGGCAGGCTCCACCTGGGCTCCGCCCGCACCGCACTCTTCAACCGGCTGTTCTCCCGCGGCTCAGGCGGCACCATGGTCCTGAGACTGGAGGACACCGACCGCGAGCGCTCTTCGGTTGAGTTCGAACGTGACATCCTTGACTCACTTCACTGGATGGGACTCGACTGGGACGAAGGGCCGGACATCGGCGGCGGCCACGGCCCGTACAGGCAGAGCGAGCGTATGGCCATCTATCGCGAGCACGCCGACAGGCTCATCGAGGCAGGCAGGGCGTACCGTTGTTACTGCACGCCCGAGGAACTCGAGCAGAGAAAGAAAGCGGCTATCGAGAAGGGACTCCCCTGGCGCTACGACAGGCGCTGTCTGTCACTTACCGGGCAGGAGCGCGAACACCTCGAGCGGGAGCGTAAACCGTACGCGACGAGGTTCCTGGTGCCGGAGGGGAAGGTGGTCGTGAACGATCTTCTGCGCGGGGGAGTCACGGTCGATGCCTACGAGATAGACGATTTCGTGATTCTCCGCTCGGACGGCACGGCCGGCTTCCACCTGGCGGTCGTGGTCGACGACATGACGATGGATATAACGCACGTCATTCGGGGGGACGACCACCTGACTAACGCGGTGCGGCATGTCCTGCTGTTCGACGCATTCGGGGTCGAGCCCCCTCAGTTCCTGCACCACTCGCTTTTGATGGGCCCCGACGGGGCGAAGCTCTCAAAGAGGCACGGCGCCACGGCCGTCTCCGATTACAGGGAGCGGGGATACCTGCCCGAGGCCCTCGTGAACTACCTTGCATTGCTGTCCTGGTCGCCGGGCGACGACCGGGAGATATTCTCACTGCCCGAGCTGGTCCGTGAGTTCAGCATCAAGGGCGTGTCCGCGAGCAAGGCGATATTCGATTTCGAGAAGCTCAGCTGGCTGAACCGCCAGCACATGAAGATGCGTTCGGACGTGGAACTCACCGACCTGGTCGTGCCTTTCCTGGAGGCGGCCGGCCGCGGTACGGTGCTCGACCTGCCCAGGGATAAGCTGGAGGTCGCCGTCGCCTCGGTAAGGAACGGGATGGAGACGCTCACCGACGCCGTTGAGCCTATGGACCTGTTTGTCAGGCCTGCCGGAGACATATCGAGCGAGGCACTCGACGAGCTACGGGGATCACCGGATTTGGAAGAGGCCCTCGGCGTTTGCCTCGAGGTGCTCCGCGCCAACCAGTCCTCGGACCGCGAGACGGCGGAGCGGATAGTGACGATCCTGCGCGAGGAGGCCAAGAGCCGAGGGTGGGGCGCGAAGAAAGTCCTGTGGCCACTGCGGCTCGCGGTGACGGGGCTCACGGTCGGGCCCGACCTCGTCTATCTTATAATGTTCTGGGGGCCGGGTGGTTGTGCCGAGCGGATACAGGCAACCATGGAAACACTGGGAGAAGAACGTGAGTGATTTTCTAAGCAGGGCAATGACGGTCTTTCGCGAGGACATTGAGGCGGTGAAGGACCGCGACCCGGCGGCGGCGAACACCCTCGAGATAATACTCTCTTACCCCGGCCTTCACGCGATCTGGATGTACAGGGTTGCGCACTACCTGCACACGCATGGCGTCCCGCTCATCCCGCGCCTCATCTCGATGCTCGCGCGGGCTCTGACCGGCGTCGAGATACACCAGGGCACGCAGATCGGCAAAGGCTTCTTCATCGACCATGGGATGGGCGTGGTGATCGGTGAGACGGCCGAGATCGGTGACAACGTCACGATCTTCCAGGGGGTCACCCTGGGAGGGACGGGTAAGGAGAGGGGCAAGAGGCATCCTACGATCGAGGATAACGTCGTGATAGCGGCCGGGGCGAAGGTGCTCGGGCCGATCACCGTCGGTCGGAACTCAAAGGTTGGCGCGCAGTCTGTGGTCCTCCAGGACGTGCCTCCAAACTGCACGGTTGTCGGCGTACCGGGCAGGGTGACGGTCTGCTCGGGCGAGCGCATCTCTCCTGTCGACCTTCACCACGAGAACCTGCCCGACCCGGTGCTGGACATGTTCCACACCCTGGAGCGAAGGCTCGACAGGCTGGAGGGAAGGGCGGAAACCGAAGACGAGAGGACTCCGGAAGAGTAATGGCCATCAAGGTCTACAACACCCTGACTCGTCAAAAGGAAGAACTTGTCCCGAGGGACGAAGGCAAGATCTCCATGTACGTCTGCGGTCCGACCGTCTACAACTACATTCACATCGGGAACGCGCGCGCCTTCCTCAACTTCGACATGATAAGGCGCTACCTGGAGTACTCGGGCTTCGATGTCAACTACGTCCAGAACATAACAGACGTTGACGACAAGATCATCAACCGCGCCGCCGAAGAGAAGGCCGGTGCCGACGAGGTGGCCGCGAAATACAGGCTTGCCTTTGAGCAGGACATGGCGGCCCTCGGGGTCAAGCCTCCGGACATAGCGCCCCGCGCGACGGAGCACGTGGGAGAGATGGTCGAGGTCATCAAGGCGCTCGTGGACAAGGGTTTTGCCTACGAGTCCGAGGGGGACGTTTACTTCGAGGTCGCGAAGTTTCCCGACTATGGTAAGTTATCCGGCCGCTCACTCGATGAGCAGCAGGTCACAGTCCAGTCCGACGAGGAGGTCAAGCGCAAGAAAGACCCGTTTGACTTCGCCCTCTGGAAGGCCTCGAAGCCCGGTGAGCCCTCGTGGGATAGCCCCTGGGGCCCCGGCAGGCCGGGGTGGCACATTGAGTGCTCCACCATGTCGGTAAAGTATCTCGGAAGCGGGTTTGACATTCACGGCGGCGGCCAGGACCTCGTCTTCCCGCACCACGAGAACGAGATGGCCCAGTCGGAGGCGTACTCGGGCACGCGGTTCGTGAAGTACTGGCTGCACAGCGGCATGTTGAACATCGACCGGGAGAAGATGTCCAAGTCGGTCGGGAACATCATGCTGCTCCGGGAGGTGCTGACCGAACACGATGCCGACACCGTCAGGATGCTTATGCTGGGGACGCACTACCGGAGCCCATTGAGCTTCGGGCCCGAGAGCCTTGCCGAGGCGCGCGCTTCTCTCGAGCGCATTCAGAACTGCGTGTTCAACCTGGAGGACGTGCTTGGCAGGCTGGCTGGCGGGGAGGAAGCAACCTTGAGCAGCGAGCGCGATGAGTCGATGGCGGGTTACTTCAAGGAATGCGAGCGCGATTTTCGTGAAGCGATGGACGACGACTTCAACTCCGCTGCCGCGCTCGGGGTCGTCTTCTCGCTCGTGAAGGAGACTAACACGTACGTTGACGCCGGGCCTCCCGGGAACAGGTCGGTTCTTGAGGAGGCGCTTAGATTACTCGGGGACCTCTCCGGCGCCCTGGGTCTTTTTCAGGGGGAGGCGGAGCCAGTGAAGCCGGTTGAAGAAGGGCCGACCCGCGAGCAGCTCATCGAGCTCCTGACAGATGTCACGCAGGCCGCCGGAAAGCAAAAGGATCTCGAGCTCTCGGACCTTACAGGCCAGCAGCTCATCGAGCTTCTGCTGGAGGACAGGCAGGCCGCCCGCGAGCAAAAGAACTTCGAGCTCTCGGACCTTATCCGCGAGCGGCTTTCCGAGATGGGAGTCCATATCGAGGACGTCAGGGACGGCTTCCGCTGGCGCTTCGAGCGGTAGGTTCGGGTAAGAATCCCTCAACCATGCGATCTTCACAACTCTTTTGCTTTGGTTTTTCTTGACGACGACCTGTTCCGGGCATATATTTTGTGGCGCGGTGAACGAGGAGACGGGGCATAGACAAAGGTCACTGGACTAGATTCTAAAGACCAAATCCGGCTACTTGAGCGAGGATTGTCTTGGCACACAGGACCGACTTGAATGAGGATAAAGGGCCCGGTCATGGCCGCCTACAGGACGAGAGGGTTGTACAGCTGGCACAGGCAGGCGACGCCGAGGCCCTTTTGACTTTGATCGACAGGTACCGTGAGTTCGTCCGCCTGAAGACCCGCTCTTATTTCCTTGTAGGGGCGGACCGAGAGGATATCTTCCAGGAGGGGATGATAGGGCTTTTCAAGGCCATCCGCGACTACCGGAAGGACCGGGACGCCTCTTTCAGGGCATTCGCCGAGATCTGTGTAACCAGGCAGATCATAACAGCCGTGAAGACGGCCACAAGACAGAAGCACACGCCTTTGAATTCTTACGTGTCACTCAATAACCCCGCTGTCGAGGTGGAGGAGCCGGAAAGAGCAGTGGCGGACGTCCTTGCGAGCCGGGAGGCCCTTGACCCGGCGGACCTTGTCATCAGTACTGAAGAAGCGCTCAGCATCAGAAACAGCTTCGCGAAGATGCTGAGCCGGCTCGAGGCGGAAGTCCTGAAACTCTATATCGAGGGGTGCTCCTACCAGGAGATCGCAGTCGACCTTGACCGGCATGTGAAGTCCATCGATAATGCCCTCCAGAGGATCAAGCGAAAGGTGGAGCAGCACCTTCGCTATCGCGAGTACCTGGCCCGGGAGGCGGTCAGGAAGGCAAGCTAGCTCCCTGCTTGATAGGAAGGAAGCCGGCGTAGCTCAACTGGTAGAGCAGCGCACTTGTAATGCGCAGGTTGGGGGTTCAAGTCCTCTCGCCGGCTCCAGCGTACGCAATATTCGAACCCCCAACCGGGGGGTTATTTAAGGGGGGGCGTGCCCCCCTTAATCACATACCTGGACGGTCACCCCGTGAGCGATAGCCACAGGGACAGCGGCCGGCAGGCTCCCGGCCCCTTCTGGCTAGCGATAGTAACCGTACTTGCGTACCGAGTCGATCATCACCCTGACGTTCTCAGGTTTGGCGTCTGGCGGTATCTCGCAGCCGGCGCCCATGATGTAACCCCCGTCACTGCCGACCTCCTCGATGAGCCGGTGGCAGTACTCGTCGACTTCGGATGGCGAGCCGAAGCTCAACATTGTCGCGGGTACGTCTCCCATAATACACATCCTGTCGCCGAGAATCCGCTTCGCAAGGAAGATGTCGGTCGGGCCGTCGAACTGTGCGATGCAGTTGCCCGCGGGAAGCTCCCTCAATGCCTCGAGGTTCAGGTCCCAGTTGCCGTCGAGGTGCAGGATGACCCTCAGGCCTTCCTCGACGAGCCTCTCGGTCAGGCGTTTCAGGGACGGCAGGGAAAGGGCTCTGAAATGCGCGGGTGAGATGAAGGTGTTCGATGACCGGTGGATGAAGAGCTCCACCCTCTTCACCCCGGTTATCACGGTGCTCAACTTCGATATGAAGACGTAGCCCTCCGTCAGCGCTTCCGCGGCTTCCGCTATCTCGCCCGGTCGCCTGCGAAGGTCCTTTGCGAACTCCACGAACCCTCTGGCGAGCGAGAAAGTGTCGAAGGGCGCCTCCGGCAAGAAACCGTGGAGAACAGCAACGCCCTTCCTCTTCCAGGCATCGAATTCCCTGCGCCATCCTGCGAGGTGAAGGACCGCGCGAGGCAGCATCTGAGCATATCCCATCCAGCCGGGCTCGATGTTGTCCCAGATGCGCGAGATCATCTTCATGAAGAACCGGGTGTACGATAGCTGAGGCAGCCGCTTCGCCATCTCGCATGTCCACCTGTAATCCTCCGGCAACATGATTTCTTCCTCGAGCAACTGGAACTGGCTGTCCGGCGGCAGGTCTATGCCCGGCCACCTGGCCTTCATCGGCATGATAAAGGTGTACATCTCGGGATAGCGCGGGTTCGTGGCGTAGTACACGTCCCACGGCCCGAGCTCCTCGTAGCACTTTTCCAGCGCCGCGCGATACTTATTGTGATCCGACCAGAGTTCGTGAATAGTTATACCGGCATAGCCCGCCGCGAAGTGGTAGATGAACGGGCAAACCGGTACCCGGTCCGGGACCTGGAGGTTTATGACAGCCTGAAGCCTTTGCTCGCAGCTCATCGTGTCCTGGTTCAAGTGCTCCCCCCGTTCACATCGGTGCTCACGCTTATATGACCCGGCCGCCCAAGATTCGGATGACATGTATGATATTAGTTATAGGTCACGATTAGAAGAGACTGTGTTCACTGCTTCGTCGATCGATCTTCGTCTGCTACAGGGGATAGCCAGTACGTTGCACAGGGCAAGGTGAGCTTCGGAGGAGGGATAACAGTAGGCCATCGAGACCTGGCTTAACAGAGGTGACTGAGATAAACCCCTGGGGTTCATCCGGGGGTTTATCTC
>Ga0315274_10013010_pt1 | contig 11846 bp, 12 predicted proteins | sample YL17G02_20_MG_FD_203700 | JGI IMG/M metagenome (GOLD analysis project Ga0315274, IMG submission 203700) | Sediment microbial communities from Yellowstone Lake, YNP, Wyoming, USA - YL17G02_20 | ecosystem: Environmental > Aquatic > Freshwater > Lake > Sediment | place: USA: Wyoming | collected... | reverse complement strand
AAATGACGCCGTTGCTCACTGCAGGCGGCTCGACGGAATAGCCGCTGGTTCTGAACCTCCAGAGCAATTTACCTCTTTTGTCGATTGCATATAGCTGTTCCGTATAGCCTACGAGAAGTATGACATCTTCCAGAACAGTTACGCCGCGCACCCCTCCCTCCACCATGAAAGACCATAGCATCCTGCCGGTTTCAAGCTCCAGTGCATAGAGGTTCTTGTCCGCCGAACCGACGTAAACCACATTCCCGTCTATGGCAGGCTCCACATTGACCTCGGCGCATGTGCTGAATTTCCACAGCATCCCTCCATTGGAATCAAGGGCGTACACATTCCTGTCCCAGGAGCCGAATACTATGATGTTATCGCCTATGGCCGCGCCTTCAACAATGGAATCCCTCGCGGAAAACGACCAGAGCAATTCACCGCCTGCGGAAAGGCAGAAAAAATTCCCATCCTCTGTGCCAAAAAACAGCCTGCCTTCGGCGTGCTTTATCGCGCAGGATATCTTGCTTTTTGCCGGGAATCTCCATTTAAGCCTGCCGTTAAAATCCAGCGCATACAGGTTTTCATCAAAAGAGCCAAAAAATATAGTATCGCCGGCTATGCACGGCTTTGAAAGTATCACGTCACCCGTCCTGAACCTCCATAGCTCCTTCCCGGCTTCCGCATCCACGGCATAAAAAATATGGTCGCACGCGCCGAAATACAGCACGCCTTTGTGCACCAAGCCAAATCCTATGTTAACCGTTCCGCCAGTCCTTATCACCCACACCGGTGCGAAGCCTGCTTCCTTTATCGAGGCCAGCACGCCATCCATCTCAAGGTCTCCAAACTCGCTGCCGAACTCAATGGCGGACTGCTCCGAAACAATGGCATCTTCCTGCGAATAGTTCTGCATGAATGAAGTAATGCGCAAGGCATTAAAAACATTGCTCACGCCTTCCACGCCCACCTGCTGCTGAACAGGTAGTTCCAGAAGAATGCCACTATGACAGCAATGATGTATGATACGTACTTGTCGATTAGCAAGAAATCCGTAAGTGCGAACAGGACAGCAAGATGGATGATTATGCCGGCCAGGACGACTGCATGATACTTTGCCAGCCTGTGCCACACATGCCGCCTGCCCGCGGGCCTGTCGCCGAACGTCCAGAGCTGGTTGAGGCCGAAATTCGTGAAAACCGGGACTTCGTTGCTTATGGCTGCCGATATCATGTAGTGGAGAAGGAACATCTCGTTGAAAAGCCAGTAAAGGAAAAGGCTGAGCAGCGTGCCAGTTGCCCCCACCATGCCAAACTTTACAATCCTTACCCCGAACCTCCTGATGAACGGGTCAAGAACCTTCGTGAGCAGGCCCATGATATTAAATCCGGATTGGTCTATAAATATCGTTAATTGCCACGCAATGCGTTGCGGGCATGATTAGAGGAGTTCCATGGACCCCAGACAATTCTACAACAAGACCGCCCATGTCTATGACGAGAGGCACGGCAGCATGACAACTTCTGCCATAAGGAAGAGGGAGGCCGCCATGCTTTCAAGGTTCATGCGCGGCAGGGTCCTGGACATGGGGTGCGGGACCGGCTACCACCTTGGCAGGCACAGCGGCATTATTGGGCTGGATATCAGCGACAACATGCTGAAAATCGCGGCGGCTAAGGGAAGGCAGCTTGTCCAGGCCGATGCCGCGCGCCTGCCGTTCAGGCCCGGAAGCTTCGACACCATAATAAGCATGTTCAACGTCATGGACAGGGAAGACCTTGCGTATATGGCGCATGACGCATCAGCTGCCGTCAAATCCGGCGGCCATTTCCTGCTGTCAATGGCAAGCGTATGGGACAACGATTACACGTTCATGAAAAAGCTCCGCATGCCGGAGAAGTCGCTGACTAAAAGGAAATCATTCCATGTAAGCGGGTCTGAAGTGAAGCTTGACCTGTACACCGTTGAAGAGCTTGAAGGAATATTCGCAAACAGCGGGTTTGAGCCGCGCTACTTTGATTCGGCCTTCATCTGGCAGAGGCCGGACTGGGGCAACCTCAGGCCGCTACCCATTGCGGCAAGGGCGAGGCTCGCGCTGGAAAGGATTTTGCCAAAGAGGTATGGGTGCATGTACTTCATGGCTTTCAGGAAGATGCAGCGTCCGTGAAAGCATAGCTTACAGCATATCACCTCGGTTTGAACTTTTATGGACGCCATCCTCCATGGTCTTTAGCCATGAACCGACTTGAGCCATTCATACAAAAAACAATATGTCAACGTCTTTGCAATAGATGCGATGCATGAAATGGCATAGCCTACGACCTTTTGAATGATGCATCAATGACCACATGCTCCACGCCGGGCGAATAATGCTTGACAATCGCCTTGCGCATGACTTTTTCCAGCCTGAACCCAGACTCTTCCGCCGCTTTTTCGAGGTGGTTTATGGGGGCTTCCCAAAGCCCTTCCTTCCTGTATGTGTTGTGAAAATGTATGACGCCCTTTTCCTTCAAGAAATTGAAGGCATGCGGAAGGAACTTTTCCGTCCCAGGCAGGTAGCCCATGACAACCCTGTCAGCGATGCTTGTCAGCATGACATGCCTGTTGTCGCCTTCGATGACTTCAATGGTGCTGGCTTTGTTGAGCCTTATGTTCTCCCTGAGGTAATGGACTGCATCCGGGTTCTTTTCTATTGCGATGATTTTTTCCGGCTTTGCATGCACTGCCATGGGTATTGAAAAATACCCAATGCCTGCGAACATGTCAACTATGACCTCGCCAGGAGCGACCAGCTTGGCCAGCCTGCCCCTTTCACTGGAATTGCCCTTGGCGAACATGACCTTGGTCACGTCGAGCATGTACCTGCATCCGTCCTCAATATGCACGGTTTCAGTCCCGTCGCCCGCTACTTTCCTTGTCATTGGAGTGCGCAGTTCGCCACTGATACCCTGCTTGACGCATACGGTCTTTGCTTTCGGGATAAGATTAAGGATTGATTCCCCCATTGTGTTTTGGAATTCTTTCAACTCCGGCTTGATGTTGATGATGATAATATCGCCAATCCTCTGGTATCCAGAAGGCAGTAAGCGCAGCTTGCCTGCCGGCATATCGTTCTTGAGAATCCGTTGCAGTTCATGCTTGAATTTCATCATGCTTTTGCCTTGGGCTGTTATTGCTTCGGCTTTTCGGTGGACGCCGTTTCAACAGAAGGCCTGGTCGTTTCTGGCTTTTTTGCTTCACCCGCACCCTTCCTAGGCTGCTTCACAATTCCAGTCTTTAACCCGCCAACCTTCTGCATAATGCCGGACTTGGCAGCCTTTTCTTCCTCCTTCTTCTCCATGACTATCTCTTCCGGAAGCCTTACAGTAACGAATTCCCTGGTCCCGCTGACCTTTACCTTCACCCTGGACGGCGGGCCGCTTATGCCCCTTGCCCATAGCAGGTCGTTGAGCCTGGGGGACAGCCTTACATCATCAACCTTCATGTGCCTTGTGACGAAATGCCTGATGCAGTTGACGGCCCTGGTGGTCTTCATGTCCTTTGGCGCCTTCAGCAGGTCCTTCCTTAGCGGTATTGTGTAGACCCTTTCACCGACAGATTCGCTTGCCATGCTCCATCACCAAATCCAACGCTATATCTTCAGCTTGTCCCTTCTCCAGCGCCTCTTGCGGCTGGATATGCGCCTGGTCCTCGCCCTCTTGAGGCCGTACTTCTTGATGTCGGCCCATCTTGGGGCCGACCGGATCTTGCCCCTTGATATGAGCTTTATCTTCTTGCCCAACGGCTTGTTCCTCGACATCATTAACCCCTCTTGATGCTGAATTCCTTCCTTTCCGAAAGCAAGCCCAGCACATCCCTCATCTTCTCGTCCGTTATCCTTTGCTTGAGCCTGCCGGTCTGGTATATCTGGAGTATGTAAAGCTCTGCCTGCGACGCAAGCTGGGGGTTTACCGTCCTGACCCTTCCGAGCCTCTCAAAGGCCTCCTTTGTAAGGACCTGGCTCAGCACCTGCCTCTTTGCCTGCTCAATTTGCTGCATCTGCTGGATATTGAGGCCTTCTCTTTCCATACTATCACAGCCCCTTGGAGGCCTTGTCTATCAAGGACATGCCCCTGGCTGTTATAACCCTTCCCCTGCCCTTCTCGACCTTTGTCAGGCCAGCGGCGTCAAGCTGCTGCAGAATCTTCCTGGTTATGGCCCCCGAGGCCTTGCGCCTGTGCTCAGGCTGGTGTCCCAGGTTCTTCCTGCTGCTGTATTCCTTCCGCATGCTTGAAACGCCCATGGAAGGCGAAAGATAGAGCTTCCTGAGCATTGAAGCTGCCCTTACCTGCCACCAGTCCTTCTGCGTGGGCGGCCTCTCCCTGCCCACACCAGTCTTCACGAACCTCGCCCATTCCGGGGGCTGGACCTGACTGGCCTTGAGCTCTTCAGCCACCTTTGCTATCAGCATGTCCGGGCTTGAATCCCTTACCGAAGCCATGAAAACCACATTCTCCTTCAACTTGCTTCCTTTTAAACGTTTACATTACCGCACCGAACGCCCATGCCTTCTTGGCACGGATGGGCCGCAAGTCGCAACCTGCAGGCCCTCGGGCCTGAACCCCAGCACCTCGGTTGAAGACGCCCGTCCGGTCTTCAGGCCAGGGCGCAAGGTCTTCGCGGGTTTAACTTAATTCTGCTTTGGGTTTTATAAACCTTTTAACGCGCGCAGCCGGCAGTCAGGCAAAATAGGCCAGCGACTCCTTTGCAGTCAGCGTTTTCAGCAGGAAGTAGATGACAAAAACGTCTATCAGGCAGAAAGCGCCTATCAGCAGCAGGCCTATTGCGAATGGCACGCCCAAATCCCTGACGCTGCATGCAATCTTGTTCTCATTGGTCTTGAAGCATTTCATGTTCTTGCTGGATATGTCCTCGGCAAGGAGCAGTATGAAAATGACTGATATGAAAACCACAAGCAGCCCGGCCAATATGAGCACTTTCATAAAATTGCCTGCCTCGCGGGCCTGCGGCCGGCTGCTGCAACCCTGCGGAACGCCATTTTATTGATGCTGCCGCACTCAAGGCACCTTACAACTACCAGCCCACTGCGCACGCTGACCTTGCAATTAACATTAGGCTTAAGGTACTTATAACATTTCCCGCAGAATCTGGCCCTGAGCCTGGGCGGGATTCTCATGTTGTAGCGCATGGCGATTTTCCTAGCAACCTCCACATCCCTGTGCGCCCTTTCAGGGCGGGAGCCAAACACGTCTTCTGCGAGCTGGAAGAGCCTTTCTATCCTCTCCATCGCGAGCTTCTGCTCCTTCCAGTCCCTGGCCATGTGAATATATTCGCCGCGTTACTAAAAAGCCGCTACTTGGGCTGCTGGGCTGCATCCTGGCCGGGCTTCTCCTTACAGGTCCTGAGCAGTATCCTGTTCTCCCTGCCTGAGACGGGCTCTATGTCAATGACGCCCCTGTCCTTCATGGCCTTGACAAGCCTGGAGACCTTGGCCTTTGAGAAGCCGGCTTCCCTGACTATGAACTTCTGACCCACCTTGCCTCCATGCTTGTTAAGGACAGAGACGACGGCCCTTTCGTCCTTGTTCAGCACGGATTCTATTATCTCGGCCTTCCTCAGCCTGCGGCCAATCTTGATGTAGAACGCGATGCCCATTACTGCTATCACAACAACTGCGACCAGCAGCACCATGTAGTTCAGCAGCTGGGACCTGAATGCGGGCGCTGTGTACAGGACTGAGAACCTCATGGCCTCGCTGTCCGTAACGTTGTTCCTCTCCCAATAAACGATTATATGCCTGCCGTCGCTTGCCGTGCCCCCGTCCTGGGGATAATACGACTGGTTGGCAACGGGCTCTGAAAGGATGCCGTTTTCAGGCAGCTTGACCACGATAAAGGCGCTTTCAACAGGCATGGGCACGTCGTGCCTTGTCACGAACCTGTAGACGCCGCCTTTCTCAGTAACCGACTCCCGGGTGTCGAAGCCAAGCGTGAGCCTGTTGTTTTCCAGGCTCATGCCTACAAAGTCGCATGATATTACAGTGCCACTGTTTGCCTGGGCCTGGCTGCACTCCGCGAACGGGAAGCTGGCCGAAGCTGTAAAGTTGTATATGCCGAAGCCAACGCCGTATTCCATGTGGCCTACAGCCTCACTGAACTTCATTATCACCGTGCTGTGGACCGACATATCCCTCCCGATTGAGTCCTCTATGCCATAGTACTCCAGCTTTGCGGCCTGCGCGACAGCAGGCAGGGCCAAAGCCAGGCACATGCCAAAGGCGATTGAAGCAAGAACGGATTGTTTCATTCTGACACCCGATTGTTTCACGAAACCGTTTGGGACTATACAATGAAATTGTTCCGCATTGCTTTTAAATGCAAAAACCGAGCCTGAAGGCGGGAAAGAAGGGTGATGGAACAGCTAAATGAAACAACAGGTTGATGGCGTTCCATATGCAGGGAAATTGCCGGATGCCCTTGAAAGGGGGTTATGACACAGCCTATGGTTGATAAGGCAGAAACCTTATTGCCAGCCAGCGAACACATTGCTGCCCCCCGAAGCAATGAAACCCAAGGCCAACACGCTGTAAACCCACCGGTGCAAAGCTTCCGCTGGGAAGCGAAATAAAATAAAAGGGAAGGGTGGACTAAACGTCCAGCCCCTTACTTACTGTAGGACAGAGTCCCTGCCATAACCTTGGCCGCAAGAGTCCTGGTGTTGTCTGCTGATGTGCCAGCAACCACAAGCGCCTTGGAGCCATCGGTAAACTTGCCGGTGACCTCCATTATGATGCCCTCGGTGTAGTTCCATGTGTTACATGAGGTTATTCCCTCAAGCACCTTCGCCGCAAGGGCGTTGGCGCATGGACCACCGATGAGTACCAAATCGGCGCCTGGAGCAGTGCTGGACAATTCCGAAGCAGTCTTCGCAACAGGCTTGGTTATCTTCATTGCCGTCTCAAGAGACGAACCACCGACAGCGAATGTCGGGTTCGGACCAATACCAACTGTTGCCACGGCCTGTGTGTCCGGGTACTTGACCGTGTTAATTCCCTGGTTGTCAGAGTCGTATTCGACCTGAGTCCCATAGGTGTTCAGGTATTGCGTTATGGTTGTGTCCGAAGACAGTGACTGGCTGTTGTACGTACCTGTGAGCCTGGCCTCGTCGACCTTGATGTACAGGTTCGTGGCGTCTGACATCGTGTTATCAACAGTTATGAAATCCTTCACAGAGCTGTTGTCCTTCTCCTGCATTATCAGTACCGCCGGGAAGTTGTCGACTAAGACCGTGCCAGCAGCGCCCAACGAATCGGTATTTGTCAGCACTATTCTGTTCATGCTCGCGTTGGCTGCTCCGTTGAACTTGTATGTTATCTTGCCCGCCACGGTGCTTGAAAAGTTTCCTCTCTGTGCGGATACGTTTCCAGGCAGCTCGTACGTTTTGAGCGCAGTAAGCGAAGTTGCGTTGTCAACGAAGGTTATGTAGGCGCCGTTCTTCATTTTTATCAAGGGGAACGCCATTATCTTGCTCCCGCCGGTTGCCGACTTCTGGCATGTGTTGCCAACACCCCATGTAAAGTTCATGGCTGTGGTGGAGACGTTATTGGCACAGTATGCCTGGCCGTCAAGGTAGAATTGCTTGTATCCGCCTTGCTCCAGGTATACCTGCACAATATCGCCCGATATGGCATCGGTCAGCGTGAACGACGGGTTTGTGCCCCCTATGTCGTCCACCTCGGTGAGCTGGAAGATGTGACCGAACTCAGACTCCTGCGTCGGAGCCAGCAAAACGTAGTCGTTTTCGTTAACCTTCTTGCCTTCGATGACCACGTACTTGCGGGTCGAAGACTGGTTGAGCATCGGGTTGAAGTTCGAACCAGTCCTGGTCTGCGCCCAGGTCAATGTCTTCTCGTTGCCCCTGTAATCCGTGAATTTCACTGTAGCGCCCGTGTTGGCGGAGTTGTCCACGACAACCTGGTCCCTTGACGCGTCGTCAAGAGCAGGCGTCATGCCATTGAATGCGACCTTGAAGGTCCCGAATACCGGGTCAGTGAACGCGTTGCTTGCCCCGGCAAGGGTGTAGTCGTGCGTGTTGTCAGCCCCTGCCACACCAATGGTTATCTTGGACAGACCTGCGCTTCCGCCGGCCAACGTCACCATTGTGCCATCAGTGGGGTCGTCCGCTGTGCCGGTCTTGACCTTGCTGGCGCTCTTGAGGGTAATCTTGGCGCTTCCTGCTATCAGCTTAATGCTGGAGACCTGCGATTCCTTGGAAAGGTAGTATATGTCCTTTACATAGACATCGAGGCCCTCTATAGTGTAGGAGACGCCCTTGGTTACCGACTTGGATACGCCATTTACAGTCACTACGCCAGCGGTCGCCGTTGAAACGCCAAGGACACCTACTGTGTAGTCGGTGCCGCCGACGTTTACCGTGGCTGTGCCGCCTTCCTGTATGGTCTGCGCGTTAGACCCTCCGAAAAGCACCAGAGGGTTCCATCCGTTGTTAGTGAGACCCGATGTGCTGCTTATCGTGTACTCGACTCCCGCTATCTTTATTGTTCCGCCCTGTACGTCAGGATCTGAGATGTTAAGCGGCTTGTTAAAGGTAACGGTCAAGTTGTACAGCGGTGAAGTAGCTGCATCAGACCCAATGTCCAAATAAAGGGCCGGGTCGTCGTCAGTCTCGGGTAGTGTGCCTCCGCTGTTCCCAAAAGTCGTCTGCCTTGCGCCAAGATTTATGTACTGGTTGTAGGTGAAAGTCCCTGTAAGGTCGACGTTTGCAGTTCCCTGCGCGAGCAGGGTTGAAAGCGAAGCGTCGTTGCTTGTCAGGGTGTTCCTGGCCTTGTTCATCTGGCTTCTGAAGTACAGCTTGTTGTCGGCTGTTGCTACATCAGCACCGTTCACTACGGATGTGGTCGTGCCTGTTCCGCTAACCGTGGTTGTTGCATAACCTGCAACTGCTGCTGCTATGTCTGCTGCGCCAAGGACGTCTTTCACGATCCCTGCTCCAGTTGAGCCTGAACCGTCACCAACCACAATGATGGGTGATGTAAGAGACCCATCGGATTTCTGTACATAGTCGCCCAGCGAAGTGATTGCGAAGGCGCCCATAGCCAGCGTTGCTCCTGCGGTTAAGGCAGCTAAAGTACCTGCCAAAACCTTTCTCATCTGCATTTTATTCCTCCCATTTTTTATGCCCCCGCATATGGCATCAGACTGTTGCCAGACTGTGCCCCATGCTTAAGGCGTTAAAGATAGCTTGAATCCGGTCCCTATATATAAATTGGCTGAAACAGTTCCAAACGATTGTTTTAATCAACTATTTTTTATCCCCGATTATCTTGTATTGAGACAAAATAATGCTTATGATTGTTCCAAAAGCATTATTTGTCCTTTTCTATGGCTTAAAAGGGAAATACAGCAAAACACGCGAAAAAGACCCTGTTCGCGATTTCTGGTGCATAAAGGATAAAAAACACCCGCAAGAATTAAAACCAGGAGCATGTGCGGCATAGTTGGCTACATAGGCAGGGGCAGCGCGGCCGGAATAGGGATGGCAGGCCTGAAAAGGCTTGAGTACAGGGGCTATGACTCCGCAGGCATAGCAATAGCCGTGGATGGCAGGCTTGAGATAAGGAAAGATGCAGGCAGGATAGGCGAGATAGACAGGAGGCTGGGCATCTCAAAGATGGATGGCAGCCTCGCAATACTGCACACGCGCTGGAGCACGCATGGAGAGCCCAGCAAGGCCAACGCCCATCCGCATGCGGACTGCACCGGAGATATAGCAGTCGTGCACAACGGCATTATAGAAAACCACTCCAGCCTAAGGGAGCTGCTGTCAAAGGAAGGCCACGTTTTCAGGTCCCAGACCGATTCAGAGGTCATAGCCCATCTTGTAGAGAAATTCTACAGCGGCAGCCTTGAGGGCGCTGTGGCAAAGGCCCTGCAGTCCGTAGAAGGCGCATACGGCATTGCTGTAGTCCACAAGAACGAAAGGAAGATTGTGGCGGCAAGGAACGGCTCGTCACTGCTGATAGGCGTTGGCAGAGGCGAGATGATGGTAGCCTCTGACGCAGCGGCTGTGCTTGAACGGACTAAAAGGGTCATATATCTCAACGACAACGAGATGGCTGTTGTGACTGACAGCGGGGCGGTCACAAAGAACCTCAGGAATGAGCAGATTGAGAAGCATGTAGAGGAGATTACCTGGAATCTGGAACGGATAGAGAAAAAGGGGTTCAGGCACTTCATGATGAAGGAGATATTCGAGCAGCCGGAATCGCTCGAGAATGCCATGCGTGGCAGGATAGGCCCATGCGAACCTGAAGGTCTGGCAGTCAAGCTCAGCCTGGACATCGATGTTGGGAAAGCGGAAAGGATAATCATCGCCGCGTGCGGCACGAGCTGGCATGCAGGCCTGGCAGGCAAATGGCTTATAGAAGGCATGGCAAGGGTGCCTGTTGAGGTTGACTATGCATCAGAATTCAGGTACAGGAAGCCGCTGATAGGGAAGAAGGACCTTTTCATCGCCATATCCCAGTCGGGCGAAACAGCCGACACTCTGGCGGCCCTGCGCGAGGCCAGGAAGGCCGGGGCCATGACACTCGGCATAGTCAACGTGGTCGGCTCAACCATAGCCAGGGAGGCTGGCTGCGGCATATACACTCACGCGGGTCCTGAGATAGGCGTGGCCAGCACCAAGGCGTTCACCAGCCAGATTTCCGCGCTTTGCATGCTCGCGCTTTTCCTCAGGCATGCCAGGGGCATGGAGCTGGACATGGGCATCATAAGCGAACTGAAGTCAATGCCTGAAAAGGTCAGGCAGGCATTGGCAGGCAATGACGGCATAAGGAAGATTGCCGAAAGGTTCGCGAAAAGCACCAACTTCCTTTACCTGGGAAGGGGCGTCAACTTCCCGGTGGCGCTGGAGGGCGCGCTCAAGCTGAAGGAAATATCATACATACATGCCGAAGGCTACCCTGCGGCAGAGATGAAGCACGGGCCCATCGCCCTCATAGACAAGGACATGCCGGTCGTTTTCATCGCAACCAGGGGCAATTCATATGAAAAGATACTGAACAACATGGAGGAGGTCAAGGCCAGGAAAGGCGTGATAATCGCGGTAGTGACAGTCATTGACAGTGACATTGAAAGGCTTGCGGACCACGTGATAAAGGTGCCGGAAACGGCTGAAATGCTGACGCCGATTGTCAACGTGATACCGCTCCAGCTGCTGGCCTACCACATCGCTGACATAAAGGGGCTGGACCCTGACAAGCCCAGGAACCTTGCGAAATCTGTCACAGTCGAGTAGCCAGCATTTAAATAATATGGAGAAGTCATTTGCATGAAAGCGGTGATAATGGCAGCGGGCGAGTCCACCAGGACATACCCGCTGACCGTGGATATGCCCAAGCCCCTGCTCAAGGTGGCGAACAAGGAGATAATAAGGCATGACATGGAGGCCCTGGCCGGCCTGGTCGACGGCTTTGTGATAATAGTAGGCTTCATGAAGGAAAAGATAATCCAGGCCATCGGCAGCGAGTTCATGGCCAGGCCGGTCCAGTACGTGGAGCAGAAGGAAAGGCTTGGCACTGGCCACGCGCTGATGCAGGCCGAGGGCATTGCAAAAGGCAGGCTGATAGTGGCGATGGGGGACGACCTCTATGGCAGGGATGACATCGAGAGGTGCGCAAGGCACGACAACTGCGTGCTTGCGAAGGAAGTCCGGGATCCGGAAAGGTTCGGCGTTTTTGTCCTGAAGGACGGGCTTGTCGCCGACGTCATTGAAAAGCCGAAAAAGCCTGTCAGCAACCTTGCGAACACCGGCCTTTACGTTTTCTCGGAAGCGATTTTCGA
>Ga0315274_10013007_pt1 | contig 11847 bp, 12 predicted proteins | sample YL17G02_20_MG_FD_203700 | JGI IMG/M metagenome (GOLD analysis project Ga0315274, IMG submission 203700) | Sediment microbial communities from Yellowstone Lake, YNP, Wyoming, USA - YL17G02_20 | ecosystem: Environmental > Aquatic > Freshwater > Lake > Sediment | place: USA: Wyoming | collected... | reverse complement strand
GGAATGGAGCCGAGGGCGGATGCCCATGATGGGAAGCACCTAAAACTCCCGTTTGCCTAGGCTTCTTGTATGTATATCGGGTTGGACCAGGCGGTCCTGCCATTCTCATCAGTTGCCTCGACCCGGATGTAGGTCTCCTTCTTCCGCGGGGTGTACTGTGCCTTGGTGAGGGGTTTGTTTTCCGCCCAGTATTTTGTGCCTCGGCTTGGGGCGGAGAGGAAGCCTATGGATCTTGTGGGGCTGGTCTTCGCGACTATTGTGTCTTCTTCGATTGTTATTCCTTTGATCTCGGGGCCGTTGCTGGCGTAGAACTTGCCCGCCTTTATGGATGCGAGGATTGAGGCGGGGTCTGGTTCGGATTTGACGCTTATCCACGAGATGGCGGAGTCGGGAATCTTCATGGTCTCAGGGGTGCCGTGGTGGTCGTCGGTGGCGAAGAGGAGCGTCCGCCTCCCCTCGGCGAGGATGGAGTCGACGTGTGGACGAGAGTCGCCTGCGCCGTTGTATATCTCGCAGTTGGAGTTGTAGATCTCGACGCCGTCGTAGCCGGTGAGGCGGAGCATGTCGTTCTTGTTTAGTCCACTCCAGTAGGGGTGGGCGAGGATGGCGACGCCCCCCAGCTTCTTTGTTGTGTCGATGGCCTTCTGGGGGTCGCCGGATGGGTCGAAGTCGGCGTATGGGAGGCGCTCGCGTATGCCGATGGCGACGACGTGGAAGGTAGTCCCCGCCTCGGTTCTGCCGAGGCTTATCTCCATGCCTGGTAGGAGGACCATGCCCCGGGGGTCTAGCCTGGTGGGGTCGGTGAGTCTTCCGTGGTCGGTCATGCTTAGGAAGTCGTAGCCCTCGGCGGCGTAGTGGTCGACCACTGTCTGGGGGCTCCTGATGCCGTCCGAGGCAGTCGTGTGGGTGTGGAGGTTTCCCCGCAGCCACTTGCCGTCGGCGTTGAAGGGGTCGGTGAACTCGGCGAGCATGAGGGTATGTTGGGGGGCGGGTTTATAGTGGTTACTTCAGGCGATGGTCGCGATTATGTAGACCCCCGCGAAGATCGTGGCGGAGCCGAGTATTCGTGGGGCTCCGTATCCTTCACCTAGGAGGGTGAGGCCAAGCAGGGCGCCGATGACGACGCTGATCTGCCTGAAGGCGAGGAGGTAGCCGACGGGTGCGAGTGTCATGGCTATGAGGACGAGCAGGTAGCCGCCCCGCATGAGTGCCCCGGATACTGTTATCCGCCTCCACATGGTGCGCCACTCGGTTCGGATGTTGTTCCAGCCCCTACTGTGGAGTACGATTGGAGTGAGGACGAGGGTTATGGCTACCTCCAGCCAGAGGGCGTAGAGCAAGGGATCGACACGTGTCACCGCCGCCTTGTCGCTGAGGGAGTAGGCTGTGGTGCCTACTGCGGCGATCAGGGCGAAGCCGAAGGCTGGGCCCTTGAAGCTGTGGAGGGGTTCGAGAAGGCTGCTCAGCCGGAGCGACTTGAGGTGGAGGATGTAGACGCCTGCGAGGACGAGGAGTATGCCAGCTAATCCGGCGGTGGTGAGTGGATCGCCGAGGAACATCGCCCCTGCGACGGCGACGAATAGCGGGGCGCTCCGGGCGACGGGGTAGACGATGCTAAGGTCGCCCGCGTCGTAGGCGCGGCTGAGGGCGAGGAAGTAGACGGCCTCAGCGAAGGCACTCATGATAAGGAAGGGGACTGCGCTCATGGGGAGCGACCAGTCTCTAAGCAGGAGTATGAAGACGGGTAGGAGGGTCAGCTGGCTGGTGAGGTTCATGAGGAGCATGAAGGAGTCCTTGTCGCGTGAGCCCTTAGCGAGGTAGTTCCACGCCGCGTGTGACGCCGCGCTGACGAGTATGAGGACGATGGCGGGGGGCTCCATGCAGGTTACGGGGTGGCTGGGGTTAAAATCATTAGCAGCCTCCCCCACCTCTAAACCATGGCAGACAGGTGCTTCGTGGCCGTCGACATCGACGATCCCCCGCTCAAGGCGGCGCTCCGGCGCGCACAGGGGGCACTCGTGGCGACGGGGGCGGATGTCAAGGCCGTCGAGGAGGAGAACATCCACATCACCCTCAAGTTCCTCGGCGAGATACCGGAGGAGAGGATGGCGCGCGTCGCGGAACTCGTCAGGGGGATAGCCTTCAAGCCCTTCACCCTGGAGTTCAGGGGCATCGGCGTCTTCCCCGCCCCCAGCAGGCCGAGCGTCGTCTGGGCCGGAGTCTCGGGTGAAGCCTCGGAGATGCTGGCGGTCTTCACCGAGCTGGAGCGAGGGCTCAAATCCCTGGGCTTCGAGCCTGAGAGGAGACCGTTCCAGCCTCACGTGACGCTCTGCCGCGTCCGGAGCGGGAAGAACAGGGCGCAGCTCGCCGAGGCGGTTAATGGGATGGAGGATGAGGAGTTCGGCCCCCTCAGGGTCGAGCACATACGTCTGAAGAAGAGTGTGCTCACGAGGAACGGCCCCATTTACTCGAATGTGGCGGAGTCGAGGGCGCTCGTGTAGGGGAACTACAAACTTCTCGCATCCCATTCGGTAGATATTTCAACGGTCCTAACGTCTATGTTTCCACAGTGACATCGTCCTTGCCTTTGCCCGAGCCCTGGAGCCAACTAAAGAAGAAGATACTCGCCGAGGTCAAGCCAACCAAGCGTGAACACGATGAGATCGAGGCATTCATGGTGAAGCTGAATGACAGCCTCGCCGAGGCGCTCAGGGAGGGCGGCGTCGATGCTGACGTCGAGGTGCATGGCTCCGTCGCCCGGGACACGTGGCTCGTCGGGCAGCGGGACATTGACACATTCATCATCCTGCGCCACGGCTCGGGGCGTAGGGATCTGTTTCGGGTCAACGAGGTCGTCAAGGGCTTCGTGGGGGAAGGCTGGGTCGAGGCGTACGCGGAGCACCCCTACGTGAAGAAGGAGATGGGGGACTTCGAGGTCGAGTTCATACCCTGCTTCAGGGCCGAGGCGGGGAAGGGTTTCGCATCCTCAACCGACCGCACCCCCCTGCACACAGGATACCTTCTCCCCCACCTCACCGACCCCCTAAGGGACGACATCAGGGTACTCAAGGCCTTCATGAGGAGCATCGGCGTCTACGGCGCCGAGATCAGGGTCGGCGGCTTCTCCGGCTACCTCTGCGAGCTCCTCGTCATAGCCCACGGCTCGTTTGAAAGCCTGATCGAGGCGGCGGCTAACTGGGGCGACCACCCCGTCATACATCTGGAGAATGGTGTGAACCCTGCAAAGTTCAGGGAGCCGCTAGTCGTTGTCGATCCTGTCGACGCCAACAGGAATGTGGCGTCCGCCGTCTCCGAGACGGCGCTCTGGACCTTCGTCGCCGCGGCCCGCGCCCTCTCGATGAAACCCAGCGAGAGATTCTTCACACCCAGGACCCATGACGCATCGAGACTCAAGGAGGAGCTAGAGAACAGGGGGGTGGATGTCCTCTTCGTCGTCATCCCAGACGGGGACCCGCCGGTGCCGGATACCCTCTGGGGGCAGCTCTACAGGACAGAGAAGGCCCTAGGCAGGGCGCTCGGGGAGAAGGGGTTCAAGGTCTTCAGGTCAGGAAGCTGGAGCGATGAGGCGACGAGACACATCTTCGTCTACGAGCTAGAGTCTATAGTCCTCCCACCCGTCGTGAAGAAGGTGGGGCCCCCGATACGTCTCCACAAGGAGAGCGGGGACTTCCTAACCACATACATCGGGTCCCCTGAGCTCGTGAGCGGCCCCGGCGTCGAGGGCGGGAAGTGGTGGGTCGAGGTCAAGAGGAAACACGTATTCACCCACACCTACCTCCAGAAGGCGCTCGCCGACGGCTACGCGGAACTCGGCGTACCCAAGCGCCTCGCCGACCTCCTGGGGGAGGACGGGGACGTCTACATCAACGAGGAGATAGAGGGCGAGCTGCGGGGCGAGTTCCCCAAGTTCCTCGAAGGCTTCCTACGGGGCAGGCCTGACTGGCTTGGGTGAGCGGGTCCCAATAGACGGGCTTCTCACGCACCCCCGCGGTGTCTTCATCCACTGGCCAAGGTGGGACGCGGAGGCTGCGGAGGCGAAGATCGAGGAACTCAGGGGGATGGGCGTAGAGCACATCATATTTGAGGGTCCACACAGGGTGGAGACGGTACCCGTCCTCGGGAAGGGAAACACGTCTATCGTTCTCAAGGCGGTTACACGCGACGGCATCTGTGCTGCCAAACTTCGGAGGTCGGACGCCGACAGGGTGGGCTTCGACGAGGAGGCGAGGCTTCTGAAAATTGCGAACAGCGCGGGCGTCGGGCCGAAGCTACTCGCATGGGGGCACGGAGCCCTCCTGATGGAGCTAGTTGAAGGGCCTTACTTGAGCGACTGGATCAAGATACTGACCCCGTCGGACGCCGGTGTGCTACGCGGCGTGTTCCACCGCCTCGTTGATCAGGCACGCCGCCTCGACGAGACGGGGCTCGACCACGGCGAACTCGTCCGGCTGAAGAGGCACACCATGATGCGTGGGCTGGAGCCGGTCATAATCGACTTCGAGTCGGCGAGCACTGCGAGGCGCGTCGCCAACGTGACGACGGTGATCCAGTCGTTCTTCCTGAACACGAAAGCGAGTGTGGTCGTCGAGGGAATAATGGGGCTCCCGGACAGGGAGGGTCTGCTCGGCGCCCTCAGGGTCTACCGGAGGGAAATGAGCGGTGGGAGCTACGAGGCGCTCCTGCGCGCCGCGGGGCTGGAAAAAGATTTCACCCACTCCACCGCACCTTAACTCCATGGATAACAAGGAAGCGGCTCGCCGGAGCATCGACGAGCACAGGGACGTCCTCATAGGGGTCAGCAACAGGATACACGGGGAGCCGGAGCTCGGTCACCAGGAGTTCAGGGCTTCTGCCCTCCTCGTGGAGGCGCTTAGGGGGCACGGCTACGACGTGGAGTTGGGTGTCGCGGGGATGAAGACGGCCTTCGTGGCGCGGGGCCCTCGTAGGGAGGGGCCGACCATCGGCGTCCTCGCGGAGTACGACGCCCTCCCAAGCATAGGGCACGCCTGCGGGCACAACCTCATAGCAGCCTCGGCGCTGGGCGCCGCCATCGGCCTCTCCGCCGTCGCCAAGGAGCTACCCGGAAACATAGTCATCTACGGCTCCCCCGCCGAGGAGGGGGTCGTCGAGAACGCGGGGGGCAAGGTCGTCATGCTCGAAGAGATAAGGAAGGCGGACGCCGCCATAATGGTCCACCCCGCCAACATGTGGGGAAGCTACGGCACCAGCAACGCGCGTGAGAGCTTCCTCGTCGAATTCTATGGGAAGAGCAGCCACGCTGGCGGTGCCCCCGAGAAGGGGATAAACGCCCTGGATGGCGTCATCCAGACCTTCAACGGCATAAACGCGCTCCGCCAGCACATCAACAGGGATGTACGCATCCACGGAATAATCAAGCGGGGCGGAGACAGCCCCAACGTCGTCCCCGACTACGCCAGCGCCCACCTTTACGTCAGGGCGCCCACCATGCCCATGCTCGAGGAATACTACGGGAAGGTCCTCAACATCATAAAGGGGGCGGAACTCGCGACGGGCGCCCGGAGCAAGGTGACACGCGTCGCAAACCCCTACGCTAACTCCCTGCCGAACAAGACGCTCACCGACCTCTTCCGAGGTGAGATGGTCGAGGTGGGCGTCGACTTCCCCGAGGAGACGGAGCTCCGGAAGGGCGGGGGAAGCACCGACTTCGGCAACGTCAGCCAGGTCATCCCCGCCCTCAGCGCCTACGTCAACATCGGCCCCGTGACACTCCACAGCCCCGAGGACGCCGCGATGACGGCGACACCCGAGGCACACGAGGTGATGATTAAGGCGGCGAAGGGCCTAGCCCTCACCGCCATCGACCTCCTCACTAGGCCGGGACTCCTCGAAGCCGCGAAGAGGGATCATAAGCAGAGGCTCGCGGAGCAGGCGAAACAGAATCCCTAGGGCGTCGCGCCGATTCCCCCCTTTTTTGGGGCGTTTTACCCCCCTAGCCGGGTTAGTAAGCTTTTTACTGTGGCTGTTGTGTCTAGTGTTGGGTTCGGGATCGTGGTCTAGCTTGGTAAGATTCGTGCCTGGGGCGTACGAGTTCGTGAGTTCAAATCTCACCGATCCCACCAAAATATGAACTGATCCCACTTAGGATTAGGTCGGGTTTCATGAAGAGTCGCGTGCACGCGCTTTCGAAGCTTGATTGCTTAAAATATTGAAAAAAAAATTTTAAATAAGGGCAAGCGAGATTTAAAATATATACTAAAAGCAAAAACACTTAAAAACCAAGGAAAAGCGAAAATGAAAATCTTCAAAAATGCCAATAAGGATAAGGGAACACCGATCCTTTTACCTACTGCAAAAAGTATCTGGATTACTTGCTTTGCTTTAGGAGCTGTGTCTTGGATAATTGGGCTGTTTTTATGGGGACAGCAGGGAATTGATAAAACTGTCCTGTTTTACTTCAACGCGATGCGTATTGCGAATGATCCAATTATCATCTTGTCAACATGGTTCTCATCCTATGGTATGGCTGTGATCACAACCATCTTTGTGGCTTATCTGCTAGTCTCTCAAAAGATCAAATCCTTGGATGCTCCATTAACGGTTTATTTCTATACGATATGCTCATATGGGTTAAGTGGAATAGCAGGTGACATATTAAAAGCGATTTTAGCTCGTCCAAGACCAGCAGTTACATTCGGAAGTGAAATCCTGGCGTTGAGCCAATCTGCAGGATTTGCATTCCCATCCGGACACGCAACTAAGAGCATTGCCCTAATCCTGCCGTTCATCTTTCTAGTGGATGATTCAAAAAATCTTCATAAGGCAATCAAAATCGTGATCATATTAATAGCAGGCGGAGTCTGTTTCAGCCGTATTCTGCTTGGTGCTCATTACGTGAGTGATGTAGTTGCTGGGATGGGGATGGCTTTGATTGGGTTGCCTTTTTCAATGTTGTTTGCGAACATGGTTTTACGGAGAACCAATCAGGAACGACTCCCATTCCTGTCCAGGATATGGGGCATACTGTTGATTTTCTTGACATACGTATTTATGATCCTGTAGATCGCTTGGAGATAGATCAAAAACAGTAACCAGCCTAACCCCGCGTTAGCCTGCTCCGCAGCGAAATCGCGTCACGCACGCCGTCGTGCTCGCCATGAAACTTATTCAAGATTTTTTTTAGATGCTCTAGTAATAAGAGTAAACAAAATATGATTCTGTTTTACTTCCTTCTTCTTAACATGTAGGCAAGATTCAGCACTAATGAAACACCAGTAAGGATCCCCTCGACAAAATCTGAAATTGAGAAACCTGAATATTCGAAATGTGTAAATCGTCCAATGAGGATCCCAATGGCCATTGACATCATGCCTACTGCTAAAATGTTCTCATCTTTAAGCATCAAATTCATTCACTAAATTAAGAATAAAATTCATCAATTTATAAAAATATGCTAATGGGTATTATTACACCGTGTCTACGTAAAGTAAGCTTATGACTACTACTCTTATTGCTGTGAAAAACAAGCGCACCTAACAGATGTAACTGTTTTGAAATTATATTGTAAAGTACATAAAATACATGAAAATTATTTCATATAAACCTAAAATATTAAGATATATGGACTCTCCGATGAGTGGTCTTCACCGATCCCACCAATCCATAAACCCCATTTTCGAGAAAGTTACAGGTTTTATCGCCATCCAGTCTAATTACGCATAAATTGACTCGGTAGAGTGGCATGCGATGCAATACCATTTCTTTAATATTACAATGTCACTTGAGAAATCATGGCACCCCCACGAATCCTAATCGGCATGATGATGCATGAGACAAACACCTTCAGCGCCGTCAAGACGACCCTGAAGGACTTCGACCCCCTCTACGGCGAGGAACTTATCCACGCCTTGAAGGGCACAAGATCAGGCATCGGTGGATTCATAGACGTACTCGAGAAACACGGCGCTGAGATAATCCCCACGATCGGGGCAGGCGCCACCCCGTCAGGCCCTCTCGCAAACAAGGACTACAAGAATATAGTGAATACCATACTCAAGGCAGCAACCGACTCGAAACCCGTAGATGGGGTCCTACTTGCCCTGCACGGGGCCATGATCGCCGAAGACGTCCCCGACGCCGAGGGCACACTGCTAAAGAAAATCCACGAAGCCATAGGCCCGAGGGCGCCGATAATAATCACACTCGACCTCCACGGGTTAATCTCCAAGCTAATCGTCGATAACTGCGACGCCATATTTGGGTACGACACAAACCCCCACATCGATATGTATGAAAGGGGGGTTGAGGCCGCCGAGACCATCATAAAAACGATCAAGGGCGACATAGCCCCGGTCGTTGCCTTCAAGAAACTACCCATGCTCCCACCAACCATAAACCAGAGGACCACGGAGGGCCCGATGGTAAAACTACGGGAGAAAGCCCGTCGATACGAGAAGATGAAGGGCGTCCTCAACGTATGCATCTTCCCGGCCTTCGCGTACACGGATGTGGAGCGAGTCGGCTCAGCCGTCGTAGCGGTCACGGACGCCAACCGAGAACTGGCTCAGCGGATCAGCGACGAACTAGGGGCCGCTATGTTTGCCTGTAGAGAGGAATTCTTGAAGCCTTTGACACCGATCGAAGAGGCAGTCAACAGAGCGATTACGGCGCCCGAGGGCCCCATCATTCTAGCCGATGTGGCTGATAACCCGGGGGGAGGCGCGCCCGGGGACGGGACGGAGATACTCAGAGAACTGATCAAAAGGAATGCAAAGAATGTGGGGGTCGCATGCATCAAGGACCCCGAAGCCGTCGCCAAAGCCATCGAGGTAGGTGTCTCGGGTCAACTGGATATGAGGATAGGGGGAAAGACTGACCACAATCACGGCGACCCCATCAGGGTCAAGGGAACCATTCGAACAATAACCGATGGAAGTTTCGTCCACAAGTCGGGGGAGGTCGGAGTAACGGAGAATGTGGGGCGAACCGCTGTAATTGACATTGATGGAATAGAGGTCATACTCACGGAGAAGAGCCACGCCCCCAATGATCCTGAGATCTATAGACGAAACGGCATCGAGCCTACTGACAAGAAGATCCTCCTTCTAAAGAGCCGCGGCCACTTCAGGGCGGCATATGAGCCCTTCAGTAAGGAGGTAATCGAGGTAGACGGCCCAGGGCTCACCACACCCAACCTCAAAAGGTTCACATACACAAAAATTCCACACCCCATATGGCCCTTTGACAAGATATGACGCGCACCCACATCTTCGACTATTTGAACTTGTGCGAACTTAGTTTCATCAAACATTGTTAAGAGAAACAATATCTGCCCACGTGCAGCTTATTACCTAAAACTCGTACGATTTAAAAAAAGTGGTTATGAGTTATTTTTTCGTTTTCAGCCAAGGTCTTTTTTCGGCGGGGATCATCGCGTAGATTACCAGTATGAGGACAACTGGAAGGGCCAGCATTGCGTATGGGAGAACCAGCCATGTGTTCATCAAGAAGTCTATCCTCCCGAAGATCATGTTGAACCTTGAGAGAACCGTGTTAGCGAACGAGTAGCCGAAGGCCGCCATCATTCCGTACTTCGCGATGGTTGAGATGAGGCTAAGGCGTCCCCCATGCACCTTGGGGAACGTGAATATGAAGAAGTAGACGACTGTTAGAGAGATTATGATGAAGAGGAGGTTGCTGAAGGCCGTCCAAGTGTCAAGTCCTAGAACCTTCATCTGTGCAGTCGATATGATCTGAGCGAGGAAGTCGGAGGTTACAGTTGACCTCAAGGTTAAGCCTATGCCAATACCTACGATGACGGAGAGGGGAACCCTGCTCACCCAGAAGTAGGTTTTGTGGAACCTCATATACATGAGTATGCCGAGAATGAAGACGACGGAGTATAGCATGTTGCCAGCGGTTAAAGGAGCCCACCCATACCTCAAAATATTGTCAACACCGTATACTAGGCTGTGACCTGCTGCTGCGCCAACGAAGGTATGTTCAGCAAACTTGAAGAAGGGGTTGTCTCTGAAAGCGATGCTGTATATCCAAATCGTGAATAAGGCTGCTAACCAGATTTGAGCGACTGAAGCTAGATCCATTTTTAACTCTTCCCTCCTGAGAACTTTTTACCAAAGTAAGCGATGTTACCCACTATGACTAAGCCGATGCAAAAGAGGTGCGTTACTGTGATGACATCAGCTGATTTTACTCCTCGTCCCGGGGCCTTCACGAGTAACTCAATCTGGCCCGCCTGGGCCCCCGAGACTACAGAGACGATCTGGCCAGCCTTCTGGTATGGTAGCATCGTCGGAACCATCATAGCTAAGACGCAGCATAAATACGGGGTCTTATAGGGCGTGTACCACTGTCTTACCCAGCCCTCAGACTGGTCACCTCCAGTCGTGTATTCGATTATGAGTGCGAAGTCTTCCGCGCTGTCTACCCCTTGCATGATGCTGTACTGGCTTAGAGGGATGCCTTTGTAGTCGGTTGAAGTGGTCGCACTAATGCTTTTTCCGACTGCGGCCATGGCTGTCTCGGTACCCGCGATGTATCCTATATTGATGTAGTCCTTTCCGTATTCCTTTCCGAATCGAGTTGGGTTGAGCTCAACCATCGCCTTATCATAGAGGAGAGGACCCTCGATGGAGGTGGACATCGCCACCACTTTTATGTCGGCTTTCTTGAAGAGTTGCGCATATGTTGCAACAGCAAACGGTGCAAGTTCAGGCTCGCCCCCACCAGAGTAGCCGAAGTCGACCATTACAACAGACCCCGCGGGTAGTGCTTCTATTGTATCGTACCATCTCTTTACCTCGGCAGAGATGGGCACGGGGAATCCGATGGGAAATAGCATTGGGACAACAATACATACCAGTAGTAGGCCGTAGAGGATCTCTCTTGGGATGTCTTCGAGTCTATCCCAGATAGTCTTTGGTTTCGCTGTCATACCTTAACCTCCTTTCTCACCCTCGGTGATCTGTCCGAGGAAACCGGTCTCCCTACCAATCATAGTCCTTAAACCAAGGGCAATGGCGCCTAATGCAGCACCGATCATGATGCCACGCTGAGCAGAGGTTGTTGGCACGGAGCTGAGCCAGCTGTCCATATTAACCAGGATTGGAAATTGTGCCGCCAGTGCGGGAGCATTCCGCGCTAGAACTATAACCCCTACAATCAGAAGTAACGCGGATTGAGCGTTCTTGGCTCTCAATGCTCGGTAGATGCCGGAAGTCATGTAAAAGCCAAGAGATGAATAGACAGTGGCGCTTAGTGCGAAGTAAGAGGAGTTGTATAACCACGAGTATTGGGTTGATGTGGCTCCCGTGAATACACCGACTAACGTGAATAGTACGAGTGTAAAGAGTAACCATAGACTATAGGGCCACTGGCCTTTCGCCCTACGGGACACCTGTTTGCCGTGGAACATAAACATGTTAACGGCTCCGAAGCCGAGGGTGAAGGCTGTTAAAATGATTCCCCAGTTCTGTAGCATTGTTACAACGTCTTTTAACTCCGCGGGTATCACGAAATACTCCGCTATAAATATCAGTGAAGTAATGAATACAAGTAGAATGGGAACACTCTTCTTCATAACTATTGACATTCATTCATCCTCCTAGAGTTTCATCAAAGTGATCAGAGCATTGTTACCCACGAGTGTGAGTATCACGCCGACCAACATCAGGATAAGCGCAATGATTTTTCCGACGTCTTGCCCTCTTATACTACCGACTAGTACCGCGTCTTTTGATACGTAAGCTCCTGCAGCATAGATCTCCTCCGCGATGAGTAAGTAGTCACAGACAACAGCGAAGAACGGGATCTGGTAGCCCCTCGCAG
>Ga0315274_10013006_pt1 | contig 11847 bp, 8 predicted proteins | sample YL17G02_20_MG_FD_203700 | JGI IMG/M metagenome (GOLD analysis project Ga0315274, IMG submission 203700) | Sediment microbial communities from Yellowstone Lake, YNP, Wyoming, USA - YL17G02_20 | ecosystem: Environmental > Aquatic > Freshwater > Lake > Sediment | place: USA: Wyoming | collected... | reverse complement strand
GGTCGGCGATCCGGCGGTCGCCGTCTTCGGTGGCGCGACCGTTCGTTTCGATGAGGATCAGGCCTCCATCGGGAAAAATCGCATAGCCGTCGATCGGGAGGGGCGATTTGCCGCCCGGAGGCGTGAGCTGCGCCGAGGAGGCCAGGACGGTGCGCTCGCCGGAGGCTGCCGCATAGCGGACGATTTCGCGGGAGTTTGTGCCGCTCGTCCCGGCCTGATCGCCTGCGGGCGATTCCAGGACCGTGTAGCCAGATCCGTCGGGCAACCAAACTGCGCGGAATCCCCTGGCGTTGAATTCATTGCGTTCATAGACCGCGCGCAGCCGGGCTTCGGCATCCGCGGGAATCTGGGAGGGGGCGGAGTCGCGAGCCGCCAAGGGTTGAGCGGGAAGGGGATGTGCGGCCAAGAGGATTAGCAGGAAAACAGCAACTGTCATCAGGGGGAGACGCAGAAAAGAGCAATGTTTTCGGGCGAGACATATCTGATTGTGACGCGAGATGAAGTCGGTTTTAGGCATGGCGAACTCCTTCCTTATCGTTTCCGGCGCACCGTCTGTATCGGAGGGAGTATAGATCAGGGTTCGAAAAGCCGTCAAGGAGGGGAGAATAAATAAGTCAGGATGTAGTATAATTCCGAAAGGGAATAAACGATTTCGGGGTCTTGATCGTTATGAGAACAGCCGTGAGCGCCCGATTCTCTTTGCCGCCGGTCCTCGCCCTCCTGGCGCTGTCGGCAATCTATCTTTGTGCCCCGCCGCCGCTTTCGGCGCTTTACCCTCAATCCCTCCCTCAGGAGCGCCCTTCCAAGCCCGACGAGGCCAAGCTGGCGAAAATCCTCGAAGCGGCCGGCGCCTATTGCGAAAAGCTGAAGTCGATGGCCCTGCACTTCGTCTGCCGGGAGAATATCGCCGAAAAAACTCACGAATTCGGCAAAACGCTGCTGTTCCGCCGCGCGTCCGATCCCCGCGGGCGTCTCGTCCCCATTGAAGATTTAAAGGCGGTCAAGACGGTCAAAACCTCTTATGTTTATGACTACCAAATGATCAAAATGGGCGATTCTCTCAGCGAGAAGCGGGACTTCCTCGAAGAGAACGGCAAAAAAAGAGATAAAAAAGACGTCGCCCTTCAAACGCTGCGGATGACGGGCAAGTACCTCGTTTATGGACCGGTGGGATTTCTCAGCCGCGCTTGGCAGCCTCATTTTCGGTACGAGATCGTCGGCGCGGAGAATTTGGGCGGGCGAAAGGCCGCGATCCTCCGGGCCGTACCGAGGGAATTGACCGAAGAGAATCACAGCTTCGGCCGCATCTGGGTCGATGAGGAGGAGGCGAGCGTCCTCCGGATTGAGTGGGAGCCCCAGTCGATCGACAACTTGCGGGATGTCGTCCAGTCGCCGATCGGAGAGCTCAAGAGGCGGGTGATCTGGACGGCGTCCTACGACGTCGTCAAGAACGGGATCCGTTTCCCCGGCGTCCAGTCGATAAAAGAGTATCTGACCACGCCGAGCGCCAAGGAACATCTCAAATACGAAGCCGAGTACGTCTACGACCGCTACAAGTTTTTCACGGTCGAGACCGAGGTCGTGTTCAAATGAAAATATGCGCTGCGATGACGGCGGTCGCGGCGATGACGGGAATCGCGCTCGGGGCAATGGTGATTCAGGCCGCACCCGCGGCTCCCGGCCGGCAGAATCCAAGGCAACAGCGCGTCCCCCGCTACGATGCCGCCGCGGTCGTCAAGCTCGTTCCGGTGCGGGTCCTCAACGCCGCGGGACAACCCCTCCGCGGGCTTCGGAAAGACGATTTCATCCTTCTCGACAACGGCGAGTCCAAGACCATCACCGAGTTCGAAGTTCATGAATCGGGTCCGAGGGAGGCGGCCGGAGAGATGAAGGGCCCCGCGGCGGCAAAAGCCTTTCCGGAGGCGAACCGCAAGTATTTCTTTCTCCTGGACTTGCACGCCGGCGATATCTACGGCAACCGGGATGCCAAGAAGGCCGTTCTCGAATTCGTCGAGAGCGAGCTTCGTCCCGGAGACGAGGCGAGCGTCATGACGTTCGGGGCCATGACCGGCCTGGTGTTGAAGCAATATTTAACCTCGGATCTGGAAAAGATAAGGAAAGCGGTCAGCCGCTCAAAGGAGATGGGCGCGGGCGCGGGCGTGAGCGGCGGCGGAGGAGGAGATATCGCGATCGCTTCGGGAGGGGGGGCGGAGAGGGCCGACGACGAAGAGGAAGATATCGCCGCGAGACGCGAGTCCGCGCAGGGGGGTGAGGAAGGCGCCAACTCTGAGGTTCAGATTGCCGGGGCGAAACCGGGCATGATCAAAAGGCGCGTTCCCGACGACTCGCCGTTCGGCTCGAAAAGCGGGATCCAGATCGATGTCCCCGGCTTGGGATCGATGGCCCGGACCAAGGCCGATTTCGACGCCTCCATGGCTGATCTGGCCAAGTCCTTGAGCTACGTCCCCGGCAGCAAAAGCGTGGTCTTTTTTTCAACCCGGACTCCCGGCAAAGATGCCGCCCGCTTGTTCGCCGAAGCAAACTCGACGATTTACGCGGTCAACACCAACAGCGTGCCTGAGACCGGAGGCGGTGCGGGGGCCGGCCGGAGAAGAGAGGCTAAGAAGCGGCAAGGCGTCGCCCTGACGGATTTCGCCCAAGCTTCCGGCGGCCATTACTTTGCCGATGTCAAAGACGCCCGGACGATCGCCCGGGACGTCGAGATGCTGAGCGGCAACTACTACGTTCTGGGATATTACATCACGCCGGCTTGGGAAGGCCGGGAGCATAAAATCGATGTCCGGATCGCCAGGCCCGACGTCCGTGTCCTCGTCCAGGAAAAATACAACGATCCCAAGCCGTTCGCGCAGATGACGGATCTCGAGAAAGAGCTCCATCTTTTCGACCTAACCTTATCCGATCAGCCCGCGATGACGGATGTCCTCGACCTTCCGGCGAGCGTCTTGCAGAGCGCGGCCTTGACGGAGGCGAATGCCGCCATCCTCCTCGAGGTCGCCGTCGATGAAAAGTCCGGTGTCCCTCCCGGAAAAACGGAGATTTTCTCCTTCGTCTTCGACAAAGACCATAAAATCGTCGTGGCGGAGCGCGGGGAGTTGGACACCACGTTTCATGCTCAAAAGCCGCTCTTTCCATATTTGCTGACCCGGCTTCCGCCCGGCGATTACGAATGCCGGGTCGCAGTCCGGCACATGGAGACGGGGCAGTCGGCGGCCCGCAGAATGCCGTTCAGGGTCAGCCCGCCTGCCGAGGCGATGTCGCTTTTTTCGCCGCTCCTTCTTGTCCCCGGCGAGAAAGCGGAATTCGTCCGGATGGCGAGGCCGTTGCCCAAGAAGAAGGAACCGGCGTCGATCATCCGATTCTATCCCTTTCTGCCCGAAAAATGCCGGCCGCTCTTGAGCGGTCTGACCGCGGAAACGAGGACGATCTGGGCGCTCCTGCCCTATAAGCCGGGAGATGGAGAAACGTCCGAGATGCGACTCGACCTTCGGCTCTTCCGATCGGGAGAGGACGAGAAAAAGGCGAAGGAGGGAGTAAAGGGGGAGGGGGAAGAGATTCCCGTCGATTGGCGACTACTCGACACTCGGCGCGCCGATGATTCGACGGAATTTCTCCTCGTCGGAATCCGGATTCCCGATCTTGCGCCCGGCGCTTACCGGATTGAATTCACGGCGACGGACGCCGCCTCGGGCGCAATAGCGTCTGCCTCCGCCCCTTTCACGCGGAAATAGCGCCGCCGGTCGCCTCAGAGATTGAGATAGTTGAGGACGGATTTCAGAAAAATCTCGAAATCGCCCAAGTTCGTCCGGGCATAGGCCAGAATTTTCCGGTCCGTAACGTCCCAATAGTTTCTTGATTTTCTCCAGGTCGATCATCGGCCGGCGCATTCTCGAATGTATTCGAGGGATAATTCGTGAAAGTCCATGGTTTCCAGCGAATTCGTCTCGAGAAGGTCGAGTCGGATTTGTTCGTTCCGGCTGAATAAGACCTTCCCGGTCTTGAAGACGCTGTTCAGGAAGCCGGTCGAAACCCCGTTCAGGACTTGAACATCGATGTCATGGCCGATCTCTTTCGTCAGGTCGACGGCGAGGGCAAAGGCATAATCGAATCGGTCGAACCTGGGCGCATGGGAAGAATCGACGAAGACAGCGAGGTCGATATCCCTGAACGCCCCGCCGTCAAGGAAGGACCCGTGGGCGTAAGCGAAAACGATTTCCTTACGGGTGGAAAGAACTGCCCGCAGCTTCTCGAGAAGCTCGTTTTTCCGGACCTGCGTTTCGTCCTTCACGGCTGCCGCCCTTAGGATATTAAGGCATGCACCTTCCCTGAAGTCAAGGCCGGGATCAGTTCTTCCGGAAAACACGAGTTTTTTGTATGCCTGTGAGCATCAAACAAAAGTCCCGGTTCTGGGAAAGTAAAAGTGTACCACCCTCAAGCGTGGAAAGAGCCTGGGAAAGTAGAAACTATAAAAATTGACGGCTCAATCTTAGGGGCGATAAAATAAGGCCGGAGGCATTGAAATGGGCAACGACGAAATCCTCATCAATCGGGCGCCCGTTTTGACTCTCTGGGCGGCCGTTGTCGCGGAACGGCTGGGATTCGATCGGGAGGCGGCGCTTTCGCTCGGGAAAACGCTGGCGGGGCTCAACGTCCAGCCCAAGGGCCGCCGGCTGGGAATATATAAGCGATTCCGGAGGGAGTTCGCGGCTGGGGCGCAAAGGGCGTGCTCGATCTCAATCGGATTGCCTCCCTCATAAAATAGGCAAAAATATAAGTATATATAACCATATAAAAATATTGACAAAACAGAGCTATTTATCTATTATAGAATTGCTATGGAAACCCAATTCGATTGGGATGAAGATAAAAACGCGGAGAATCAAGCGAAGCACGGCATCTCCTTCTCTTTGGCTCAATATGCTTTTCTTGATCCTAAGCGCGTGATTTTAAAAGACCTGACCCATAGCCAAGAAGAGGAGAGATTTTATTGTAGCGGACGCGTCGAGGAAGGAGTTATGACCGTTCGGTTCACATACCGAGAGAGCGTGATCCGAATAATCGGAGCCGGATTCTGGCGGAAAGGAAAGCAAATCTATGAAAAACAGAACAAAATATACGAATGAACCTATGGGCGAGACGAAGATCATGAAAGATTTTCTGCCGGCGCCGCATCTATTGGTTTTAAAAGACGACAAAGTCAAAGTGACGATTTCGTTAAGTAGAAAGAGCGTCGATTATTTCAAAAAGGAAGCGAAAAGACACAGAACCTCATATCAGAAAATGATCAGAAAAGTCATCGACCTCTACGCTTCCCATTTTCAGCAAAGCCCCTAAAATATCTAGGTATTAGGAAGGTTCATCAGTTCCGGAAAGGATTTTCGGAAGTCCCCGCAACGCCGCCTCGATGGGGAGGCAATCGATCGGGCCTTCGCGGCTGCGGCGTCGGCCTCCGAAGAGAAAATAGGCTTTCGCCGTCGGATAATCTTTCAGAAACGCCCGCAATCCGCGGAGGTGGATGTTGGAGACACGGGCCGTTCTCTTGATTTCAAAGGCGAAAAGCCCCCGGGCTCCATAAAGAACGAAATCGACTTCCTGCTGGGCGGCCGACCTCCAGTAGAAAATCTTGTATCCGAGATCGAGGGCGTCGTTGACGGCCAGGAGTTCCTGAAAGAGCAAGGTTTCGCAGGCCGCTCCATCGATTTCTTCCGGACGGTCCAGAGGCCCCCTCGGCCGCACCGTCCGGAACACGCCGGCATCGAAAAAATATAATTTCGGGTGAGCTACGAGACGGCGTTTCGCCCGTTTGGAGAAAACAGGCAGGCGATATCCGATGAGGAGATCCTCGAGGATGCCAAAATAACCCTCGACGACCTTCCGCTCGACCGCGCACTCGCGGGCGACTTCGGAAACATTAAGGATGGCCCCCTGAGAGAAGCTCGCCGCCTCGAGAAATCGGGCGAAAGCGCCGAGGTTTCTCGTCAATCCTTCCTGGCGGACTTCTTCAACCAAATAAGTTTTGACATAGCCGGCCAGATACTTGTCCGGATCGGGATGGGAATAGGCTGCCGGGAGATGACCGGTGCGAAGGGATTTCTCCAGGTTGAAATCCTCTTGAAGCTCGGGTGAAGTCAGCGGGTGCATAGCCAGAGTCATCGCCCGCCCGCCGAGCAAGTTGACTCCGCCGCGACGGAGCTTCCGGGCGCTCGAGCCGGTCAACGCGAACTTGTGCTTCCGTGTCTCGATGAGACGGTGGACTTCGGAAAGCAGGTCCGGGATTCTCTGAATCTCGTCGATGACGACCCAGTCCCGGTGGCCGATGGGGATCAGGTTTTCGAGGCGCTGGGGATTCGCCGTCAGGCGGGTGAAAAGCTCCGATTCCAAGAGATCGATAAAGACGGCGCCGGGAAACGTATGGCGAACCCAGGTGGTTTTGCCCGTGCCGCGCGGTCCGAAAAGAAAGAAACTTTGAGCGTTCGGAGGAATGAGCAATCTGGAATACATACTTCCAAATTACATATATATTTGGAAATGTCAAATCCTTTATTCCGATTTTAATGAAAGCTCGACCAAAGCGCCGATTAGGGGCAAGTGGATGAACATCGCGAGAATGGGTTTGGACATCGCGAGGCTAAGCGCATCGGCGTAGACTTGAAGCTGGAGGGCGTCGGCGAGGGCGAATTCGCGGGCATCGGCGGGAGTTCCCGGATAGGATTTGTGGTCGATGACCACAAGCCCGTCCGGGGTTTCGAGAATCAGATCGGTGACGCCGCGAGTGACAGAGCCGGAGTCGAGCTTTTGAAAAATAGGCCATTCGCGATGCGATTTGGCTTCCGGCCATTTAGCGGCCGCCCATTTGCGTAACCTGTCGCTGATTTCTTGAAGATCTTCCGGCTTGAGCGCGGCCTCGACGCCCCATCGTTTTAGTAAACCGGCGGCCATATCCTTCCTGTCCGTCGCGCTGTCCTCCGGCTTGTCCGCGGCGATAAATCCGTGGACGGCGCTGCCCATGTTCAACATATCCGTCCGGGCTCTCAACGGGACCGGATCTCCTAGAATTTCCGGCTCGGCGGCCTCCCATTTCTTCGTTGTCATATCCGGCCAAGCCCAGGCGGGCGCATATTCCTTGAGTCCCTCGGTGACATAGTTGGCTGCCGCCTCGGGGACGATTGGGGCCGGTTCGATAGCCATCGGCGCTCTCGCTAATATGTCGATGACCGTTCCTCCCCATCGGGCTTTGCCGTTTTCGGGTTCCCCAAGGAGGTTACCACCCTTGTCCCTCAACTCTTCCAGCATACCGGCGGCCAATTTACCCTTCGGGCACGTGAGTACGACCCGGTCCCGCGCCCGTGTCCACCCGACATAGAGCAAGCGGAGGCTTTCTCTCCGTTCGACTTCGGCCGCTCTCAGATAGGCCGGATGTTCTTGCGCGCGCTCATGGAACCGCGTTTTGGTCCTATAGAAGTAGGGATTCGGCCAGTACCGGATCCAGCGGTCGGCCAGCGGGTCGACCAGAGAGATTCGCTTCCGGTCGGAGACGATATGAATGTCGAGGGAGAGACGGCTGAAATCGGCGTCGAGCTCGTAGAGGACGACGATCGGCCATTCGAGCCCTTTGGCTTTGTGCCACGTGCTGACGATCACCGCGTCGGCGTCAGGGCTGAACGCCTGGGGGTCGTTGAGGCCGTCGTCGAGGTCCGCGAGAAAAGCCGACAGGCCGGCGGACGTCATGCCCGCGCCTTCCTCGGCCGCGAGGGCGGTGTAGCGGACGGCGAACGACCTCAGGACGTTGAGATTGGCCAGGCGGTCGCCCGAGTTTCCCCAGCGTCGGCAGAGTTCGCGGACGGGGAGAAGCTCCGCGATCCGGTCGAACGCGGCCAGGACGCCGAGGCGGATCCGCTCGGCGGCGCTCGCTTCCCGGATTCGGGAAATGACCTGAAGATCCTTGAACGCGGCCGGCCCGGGGTTTTCGAGCAGGGCGGCGAGCCAGCGGTCGGGATCGTCGGGATGCTCGAGCATGAGAGCGATCTCGGCGGCCGAGAGGGCATCGCCGGGGTCCGACCATAAGCGCAGGGCGGACAGCATCAGCCGCGCTTCGGGCGTGGTCATGAGTCCCGCCCGCGAGAGAGCGCATTTGATCCCGATCTCGTCCAGCTTATCGGCGACGAGGACGCAGGTGTTGTTTTGACGGCAGAGGACGGCGATGTCCCTCGCCACGGCCCGGCGCGGCTCTCGCGTCATCTTGTCCCAGACCATGACGGAGGATTTGACGTCGAGGCATTCTTTGATCCCGGCGGCGAGGGCGGCGGCCTTGGCGTTTTTCGAGCGGCCGGACGCCTGGAGCGTCCAGCGCTCGATGACGGGCCCAAGGCCTTTCGGCTCGGGTGTAAGGGCCGGATCGAGATGGACCCGGTTTTCGGGGATTCCGTGCGCGGGGAATGCCCGGGCGAATAAATCGGAGGTCAGCCCCACGAGCCCCGGCCGGCTGCGCCAGGACTTGGGGAGAGTTTCGGGCTCTTTTCCGGCCAGGATCGTATCGATGGCCGCGTTCATGAGCTCCGGGTCCGAACCGCGGAAGCCGAAGATCGATTGTTTCTGGTCGCCCACCCAGACGCTACGCCCGGCGATCTCCGCGAGCTTCAGGAAGATCGCCAGTTGGATGGGGCTTGTGTCCTGGAATTCGTCCACGAGGACGAGGTCGAGGGCGCCTTTCAGATGGGCGTGGACCTCGGGTTTGCCGAGAAGGGCGAGGGCGAGGCATTCCTGGTCCACGAAGTCGATAAGGCCGCGCTCTTGCTTGTACGCGGCGTAGGTGTCGAGGGCGCGGGCCGCCAGGTCGAAGACGGCCGTGACGGCCGACTTGAGGTCGGCGAGGAAAAGGGGATGGCGGATGTGGCCGGCGGCCGGAGTCATGATCGGCTGGGCGGCTTTGGCCGACTTGACCCCGACCTCGACGTCGAGCTTGGAGAGGGCGGACCAATCCTGCCATCGCGGCTTTTTCCCCGATTTCAGGGCGGCGAGGAACGGGCGGAGGATTTTGTCCGCGCATTCCGCGGTCTTTTTCGTCGCGTCCTCGCCGCGCCCGCAATGGGCGAGAAATGCCTGGATGGCGGCCTCCAGGTCTATTTCGAGCCGCGAAGCTTCGCCAGGCTTTAGGGGCGGGCCGACGAGGTCATCCAGCTCGGCCAGGCAGCGGTCCCGGGACGCGGCGAGGCCGGCGGATTCCAGACCGTTGGCCCGGGCCAACTCGACGACCCGCGAAAGAAGATCCTCGACCTTCCATTCATAGAATGATTCGATGAGGCGGGCGATCGCCCCGTCCGATTCTTTGTCGATGACGCCGGACAGAGCGCGGCTGAGTGCCTTGGCGGCCATCTCTTCGTCGAGAACGCGAAGCTCGGGCGAAATCCCGAGATAAAAGGCGAAATCGGACACGAGCCTCCCGCAGACGGAATTCACCGTGCCCATGATGGCGGCGTTAAGCTGCTCGGCTTCCGCGGGCATTCCGGCTTCGAGAAGACGGACGCGGACCCGCTCGCGGAGCTCCGCCGCCGCCTTGACCGTGAAGGTCGTGGCGATGATGGCCTGGGGGCGGACGGTCTTGTTCGTGACGGCGTCCTCGAGGACCCCGGCCAGGCGATGAGTCTTACCGCTGCCGGCGCTCGCGGAGATGATTTCGATGGGGTTCATCGGGCATTCTCCCAGTTGAGCCCGCAGAGGAAACCGAAAGAGCAGAATTTGCACGGGGGCGCGATGGTGATGCGGCCGTCCGAAAGTTCGTCTTTCTTGGCGACGCCCGTGTCGTCGTCGAGGGGAACGGCGAGGGCTTCGAACCGGCCGGTCTTGATCGTTTCGAGGCATTCGAGGGTCGTCGCCAGGAAAGCGTCCCAGGTCTCATGGATGGGAGGCCCGGCGATCGTCTCGACATCGGCGAAGGGCGTGTCTTTGGGGGCGATCATCCGCTGGTTCCGGATGATGAAATAGGCGACGGGGGGGAATAAGCCGGCGGCTTTTTTGATGATATAGGCGTAGGTCGCGAGCTGGGTGGCCGTACCGTTTTTCAACTTGTCCCGGTGGTAGGGATCGCCGCCCCACTTCAGGTCGACGATGACCGGCGGATCTCCGGCGACGAGGTCGAGGCGGCCGGCGAGCTCGATCGGGCCGGTCTTGTCGGAGACGGGGAATTCGACATCGACGACGGGAAGATCGGCCCGCTTGAGAATATCGACGAGGGCGGCGGCCGCGTCCACCGTGGCATTTCGGACGAACGCCAGCTGAACGGGCGCGCCGGGGAGAAAGAGCGGCGCGGCGAGTTTGGGGCCGATCTCGCGGAAAAGCGAGGCGGCGAGGGAGCGGGCGGCGGGGCCGTCGGTGGGCGCGGAGCGTAGAACTTCGGCCAGGATTTCGTGGGACAGATTGCCCATCAGGGTGACGTTTTCGGTCAAGGCGGCGATTTCGGGGTCACGAAGCTTGCCGAGATAGGAGAGGGCCCATTTGAACGAACAGCCGAGCAGGTCTTGCAGGGAAGTCGGGGAGTGCCGCGGCGGAGGGGCGACGAGCTTGGGAGCGACCGACCAGAATCGGCGGGGTACCGGGATCGGGAGGAAGGGGTCCATGCGCGCGGGGAGGGGGCAGGCCGGGACAAGGCGCTTCGTCTCGAGGCGGGAAAGATCGCGGGCCTTTTTATTATTAGCCGCGACTTCGTCCCAGATGGGATGATGATGCCCCTCCTCGCCGTCCTCGCCGAAGCGGGGACAGACGAGAAGGAGCGACTCGGAGGTGAATTCGAAGGGGCGGCGCCTGCGCCGGGCATCGTCGGAGGCGAGCTCGGCGGCCGGGGTGAGCTTAACGCCGATCGATTCGAGGGCGGCCAGCTCCGCGCGGGAGAGGGGAAGGGAGAACGGGTCGGGGGAGGCTTCGAGGGTGAAGTCCCACCAGACGACCCGGCGGGCGGGACCGGCGAGAGCGCCCGGCGAGGCAAGAGCGGTGAGGCCGACTTGCGGCTCATAGCGACGGCCGAGGCGCAGGGAATCGGCGATCTCGATATTCAACTTGAGGAGCTGGGGCTCGGTGAAAGCGTCGAGGCCGGAGAGGGCGACGAGCTTCTCGAAGGCGCTGCATTGGGCGATGACGGCGTCGAGGCCTTCGATGGTATCGGGGGAGGGCTCGGCCGAGGAGGCGGCGGAGGGGGGCGGCGCGGGCGCTGAATTAGCGGTGGACGCGGAGGAGGGATTGGTCGGGGCGGGTGAGGCGTGGAGGCGGGCGGCGGCCCATTTTTTGAGCGTTTGGGACCGTAGGAGAAGGGCGGACGCGGGATAAGGATCGTGGATTTTCGGGTCGGGGCGGAAGATGGCCGTCAATCGTTCGCGGATATTTTCCCTCTGGACGGGATCGACGATTTTATCGAGTCCGTTCTCGATGGCCTTATTCCAGTCGGGGCTGCCGACGGCGGGCCACTGCTGGAGAGCGGAGCGGAGCTTACGGGCGATGAACCCGGGGACGGGCCCCTCGGGAAGGAGGAGGAGTTCGAGGGCGCGTTGGGGATCCGGCGGATCCCAGCCCATGGCCAGGACCAGGGGAAGGACCTGGAGAAACGGGCCGTCGTTGGCGGTTTCGCGCGCTCCGGCGGCGGGAAGGCCGAATCGCCGGAGGGCTTCATCCAGGACGACGCTCGGTGAGATGACCACGGTGTCCGAGAGATCGTTGAGAGCGCGGAGCCAGGCGGCGACGCTTTCCGCGGCGCCGAGGGGATTGTAGGGTCGAAAGAGCGTGAGCGAGCCGTCGGCGGCCGGCGCAAAGCCGGGGCTGAGGGCGCGGCGCAGATCGGTGGCG
>Ga0315274_10013005_pt1 | contig 11847 bp, 19 predicted proteins | sample YL17G02_20_MG_FD_203700 | JGI IMG/M metagenome (GOLD analysis project Ga0315274, IMG submission 203700) | Sediment microbial communities from Yellowstone Lake, YNP, Wyoming, USA - YL17G02_20 | ecosystem: Environmental > Aquatic > Freshwater > Lake > Sediment | place: USA: Wyoming | collected... | reverse complement strand
CAGCTCAAGGCTTCGAGATGACTATATTCCTTATCAAGACGGCCCTGCTGCGCTTCGGCGTAGTCATTTCCGAAGTCAAATTCGACGTCGGCGGTGAGAATATAGTCGTGAATTACTCGCTTCACGGTGCGCGGCAGAGCAAAATCGTACCATTTAGCGAGATCGAGAGGCTTTTTAACGCCTCACAGGACGCTCCAGGAGACCCTGACCCGCGAGATGTGGCCCATTAGAGCCCCTCAGTATGGGTCAGGCATAATAACGCCTTAAAATCGCCCACAGCGATTTTGCGGAAAAGGGTTTTTTCTTGACACTTTGGAAAGCGTATGTTATGCTATGCGGCGGATGGCTGGCTTACTAAACTAAAGACTAGTTTAGTAAGCCGCGCACGCGAGCTTAACTAAGCTATCGTCAAGGATTTATAACGGAGGCCGCTAAGGCGGCTGGAGATTAAGAGTCGGCCCCAGCGGCCGAACCGGCGACCGGCTGTTCAGTGAACCTTCGCAGGCCCCGTGCCGCTGACGTAAAAAAATTTTGGAATTTTGAAATTTTTATTTGACGCCGGCCGTCTGATATGGTAGATTGATATTCGAAAGGACGTACGAATGGATAAAAAAATCAATAAAACGAGAATAAATCAAACGGCCGAGCCTGCGCGGTGTTACAATTCTACGGATCAGTTACAATCCGGACCATTTGTACGTCCAGCCGCGCAGACTTGCCGCTTTGAGGATCACGATGATTGAAGCATTATTTCAAAAAGCTATCGAGAGCGCCGGGCGATCATACAGTCCGCAGCAAGTGGCGGAAATGTTGGATGTTAATTCAAGGAATATCGATTTGCTCGATGAAAAGATAAAAAGTTTATTTTGGGGCTTAATGGGTGTTATAATAATTTTTCAATCATTTAATCTTTGGGGATTTTGGCGGCTTGAAAAACAGCTGAAAAAACTTAAGGTCCGATAAGCCGAATGAAACATAACATTCATCAGCGGCCTATAACCTTGACAAAATAGCGATTTAAGGATGTTGACGGGAATATTATTGGAACTTAAAAAAAGAGTTATAGGACCTGGAAGGTTATGGTGAAAGAAAAGACAAAAAGAGAAAGATCGGGCCACTTGACGGAAATGCACGCTTTGCCGCGGCGGTTCGTGGAACTCGATAAAGAGGGAAAGGGCAAGGGGATATTTTACTTCCATCAGCCGGACGATTTTCTCTACGGCTATTTGCTTTGCAAGGAAACCATACAAACGCTGCATTACCCGTTCACGACGTTCAAGATAAAAGCGCTCGAGGGCAGGCAGGATGGTGTCGCACTTGTGATTCCGGAAGATGGTGAGGTATTTGAATTTCCCGCGAACTTTTTCCCTCGTCGGATTATAAACGACAACGAGTTGATCGGGAGCTGCGTCAAGATCATTTACAAAGGCAAGCGCGGCCGAAAAAAAGATTACAAGGTTTTCGTAGATATAGGGACATTCCACAAAAACGAGCAGGAAAGAGTCGAGAAAAAAAGAAAGAAGAGGAATAAAAAAGCATGATTGAAAAAACAAATGAAAATAAGGACTTTTATGAAAGAAAAATACAAAAAGAAGGAATAGCTGATTTTTATGAAGACATCGGAATTTTGACAATGGAAAAAGACGGTAAAACTTTACAAATCAAGCGAGGTGGTAAAAATTATCATTTAGGCTTGTATGATGTCGGAAATAAATGCTTATTTTTTGTTTTTTTGACGCCGTCGGAAATGTGCAAAGTTGTCGGCTTTTTGTCATCACAAATTTTACAAGAACATTTATATGTTACTTTGCTATAAAAAGGAGAAAAAGATATGCCTGAAAAAGTACAATGCCCGAATTGTCTCGGCGAGGCCGAAAAAACCGGTGATAAGATTATCTGCGTGACGTGCGACGCCACGTTCAAGATCACGCGAACGGGTGCGGCGGCCGTCGTTAAGATCGGCCAGGTGGAAGCGCTCGAGGGACGGGTCAAGGCGCTCGAGGCCAGGCTGGACCCGCCGGCGGATCCGGCAGGTGAGCCGGATCCGGCAGAGGAAGATATTCTGTAGAACAAACGCTTTCGAGCGGTTCAAAGATAGTCGATCCGAAAGCCGGGGTACGAGTAAGACGCGTCAGGATATACGGTCCAGAAGATCTAGGCTTGACAGTCGGCAGAGACCGGCATGTATTTTGAAAGGTGAAAAAATGATCTGGCTCATTAGAACGCTTTTCGTGTTGGCTGGAATACTTTTCGTGTTGGGAGGTTTTTTGGTCGGCTATATTACCGGGCTGAATTACCAGATCAAAAAAATCAAACAGGCGTTGAATCAGCTTGAAGAATTGATCAAGGATGAAAGTAATGTCGAAGAAAAAAGCAAAAAAGAAAACCACGAATACAACGAAAGCTATTTTACCTGTCCAGCAAAATGGAAAAACTGTCCAGGGACAAACTCTGACGGTAAAATCTTCCCCGGACCTTACGCCATATCCGACGGCGGGGCGGAAGGTGACGGAGTTTGAGGAACGGCTCGACGCCCAATTAGCCGGCGGCAAGAAGCCGGCCAGGGGGCCGGGCGGCAAGTTTTCGTCCACGTCGCCGGCGGCGGGTCCTGAAATCGATATTACGGTGATCGGCCAGGTCGTGCAGATCCCGTTCGATCTATGGTCGGTGTCCCAGGGCGTTCCGGAGCTGAAAATCTCGAACGATGAATCGATAATGTTAGCCAAGCCGGTCAAGCAGCTGCTCGATCATTACGTTCCACAGATCCCGGAGATCGCCTGGGCCTGGATCAGTCTCAGCGCGGTCTCATACTCGATAATGAAGTCCCGGCTGGCCTTGATAGCCGAGATCAGGAAAAATAAGCCCTCCTCCGAACGAAGGATGGATGCAGCTCGCGTCGCTAACGCAAACTCCTCAACTAAGACGCAGGGGCATGGAGGCTCCCATCCATCCAACGTTTTTCCGTCTTTGGATCAAATACAAAAACCAGCGGTGTAAAAATGGAAGAAAAACCAGAAGATTTTATCTTGATGAAATTAATCAGGTTAGAAGATGGTATAAAAATGGCCGAAATAAAAGGTCATATTCTTGAGCCTGGCATGACTTATTGCTACGTGTTTTTTGGGACCGGGTATGAAATTAGAATTAGTTGGCCGATAAAAGATAATGTCTGAAAAAAAGATAACTCTGATCTTCGGCAAGCGGGGCACGGGCAAAAGTTATCTCGCTAACAAACTTATCGAGACCGAAAAACGCCTGCTGGTATTTGATACGCTTGGCGAATACGAGAACGGTGTCATATTCGATGCCGAGGACGCCGAGCAATTCCGGGAATTCTGGCGGCATGTCTACCGTGGGAATTTCCGGATCATTTATAGGCCGCTTAACCCGGATCAGGAGATCGACGATATTGCCGAGCTGGTCTTTGCCCTGGGCAATATGACTTTCCTGGTAGAGGAGGTTGATTGCTATTGCACGAGCTGGCAGATCAGCGAGGCTTTTGCCCATATCATCCAGCGCGGCCGGCACAAGGACATTTCCCTGATAGGCGTGACGCAGAGGCCATTCGGGATCCACCGGCTCCTGACGTCCCAGGCGAAAGAGATTTATATTTTCGGCACGAACGAGCCTCGGGACCGGGAATATCTGAAACTTTTATTAGGCGAGCAGATCGAGCCGAAGCTCGATGCGCTCCAGCAATACCAGTACGTTCACTGGCAGGAAGGAAAAACAGAACTTGAAATCGGGAAGGCTTGAAAATGGCAACGACGATCACAATTCATTGCAACGGGAAAATAGTGGGCCGCTGCGATACCAGGTGTCACGAAGCCAAGAACGCGGATTGCCATTGTATTTGCGGCGGGGCTTATCACGGTGTCGGATCGGCGGCGGCGATCGAGGACCGCTTCGATTTGACGGACCAGGAAATTTTGAATGATTTTCCGGCCGGTGTCGGCCTTTGTGTTTTTCGGGAACCAAAACAACTGGAGTTATTCTAATGGAAAATTTCGGACCGATGGAAACGATGGAGCAAATAAACCAAAAGCTGCTCTCGATGGATTACGAGGACCTGATGGAGCTGCTGGCGATCTATCAATGCCCGGTCGGCGAGCTGGCCGCACAAATCGCGAGGGCGAAGGGCCTGAAAGATTCGCAGATCGAGGCCGGTAAAAAAAAAGAAATAGAGGACTTTCATCTCTACCAGCTGATTTATTCGGAAAGAGCGAGGCTCGACGAAGTAATCCGCAGCGATAAGGTGATCGAAGGTGTGTTGAAGGATATTTGTATAGGGATCGAGATGATCTCGACTGCCCTGGAAAACAGCAATAAACGATAATCTTTTCAGCCGTGGTTCGTGGCGGGGGCGGGCGTCCCTCCTTCTTTGCCCGCCCCCGGCCTATTATGAAAGGGGAAAAATGTCGGAGGAAAAATTAGACAATATCATTAAGGTCATCGACCTGCTCGAAAAAAACAAGGCCCTGCTCACGGGCCTGGTCAGCCATTCCATGCTTATCAATGAATCGCTGAAAGCTGTGATCTGCGATTGCAAGGCTGTAAACCAGAATATGTACCAGGCCTCGCTGGGGCTGAAAGCTTTGGCGGATGAGGCAACGAAGGCTGATGAAAATGCTCAAAACGAGCAGGGCGATCAGGCGCCGGAAGAAAATTCTTAAAAAATTTCAGCGTAACCGATCCCAGGGATCAGCAAACGGATCCGCTTGGAGCCGGCTCAGGATCAGATACGGGGAAAGCCGATGCGTTTTTATGGTGAAATCAGTTATTGCCGCTGGTGTAGCAATACATATCGTGCGAAGAAAGCGACACTTAGGGATGGTTTTTGCTGCAAAAAGTGCAAGGCGGCTCTTTACCGGGCTCGCAAAAGGCACGTAGCCAATGTTGCCAGGCAAAAGAAGTCGATATCGAAGATCGGCTACGCACGGAAGCGCAAGAAGAAAAAAAAGTCATTGACAAAATCCTGAAATAGAATTGGCTGGACTAAAAACCATTGATTTTTTAAGGAGAAAGAACATGGCATTAGACCTGAAAATTCCATCCATCAACCAGTTAATCACACTTGCGATCGCCCTCGTGGTCATTTCATTCGTAGTGAAAATGCTCCCGGCAAGCGTCCAAAACCTCTTTAGGGTATAGCCTTAGGGCAAACCCAAAACCTGAAAGGAGGTTTTGAAACATGAAAATTCTTGAGAGAGAAATTTCAGCGATCACTTACGCGGCGAACCAGACCCGAACGATCCAACTGCCGCGAAATTACGCCTACCGGTGCATTAACATGCTGCTTATCGCGGATATGTACCGGGAAGCGGGTGCTACGCTCGGCACGGGCAAAGACAGCGCTCCCGCCCAGCTCGTGAAGAACATCATGATCAGGGCCAATGGCCGCGATGTGATAAAAAACATCGACATGGAATCGCTGCACCGGATCAACCAGCTTGCCCACGGCACGAGGCCCATAATCGATGCCCCCATGTGGGGCGGCAGTGCCGCGATCTTGGTCGGGGCCAAAGTAGTGCAGGTCGTTTCCGCACGAATCGATTTCGAGATGTGGCGGAGCGTCCGCCCGATCGATACACTGCTCGACTCAGCAGGCCTGGCGACGCTGGAGATGATCATCACATGGGGCACTGGTAACGATACGATGACTTCCAATTACAATCCGGCCGGTGTCGGCGTGACAGTCGTCAATGCCCAGCTTTTCGTATCGAGCGTCGAAGAGGTCGGGGTTCCGGAAGGCACGCAGTTCATGATGAACAAGGAGTACATGATCCGAAGCCAGGTTACGGCGACGAGCAATCGTCACCAGATCCAGCTGCCGGTCGGGAACCTGTACCGCTGGCTTATACTCAAATGTCACAGCGTCGGATTGAATACCTGCGGAATTTTGCCGTTCACGCTTGCTTTGCAGAACACGATCACGCTCCAGGCGGGCACGGAAGTATTCAAGTACCGAATGGCTGGGCCATTGAACGCGGACAATCGGCTCGACTACATGGTCGAAGTGCCGGAGCTGCTCGCAAGTGCGGCTGCGCTCAATCACAGGCTGCTTGAGAACGGCCTGGAAGGCTATTACGTGCTTGAGTTCTGCAAGGATGGCAGGCTTACCGAATGCCTGGACACTTCGAGGCTCAGCTCGCTCGAATTGATCCTCGACGTCGTGCTGCCGGCAGGATCTACGGATGCGTTCATCGACATTTACCCGTGCGAATTGATCAGGCCGCCTGTAATTGCGGCGTAAAAAAAGAAGGCCGTCACAAGGGGATAAAGGTTTGCGATGGCGATTCTTTCTCGCACGGGGAGAATCGCCATTGTTTTTTAGGGTGAAAATATGGGCTCTGTATATCCTGAATATCTCATAAGCGAGCTTGAGCGGGGCGACCCCGGGCCGCTTACTGAAAGATCGAGATTTTTATTCCTCGGCGGCACGGGTGACCAACGACGAGAATTGATTGCACGTTACCCGGAAAAACTCGGCTATATAGCAGCTTCGGATGTTCTTAAACCAAGTAACGAGTGGTTTGATAAACTATTGACAACCGCAGCATTTGCAGGGGTAGGCGGAACTGTTGTGAGTGGAGTTTTGGCTGGAGGTGTAATTGGAACAGGTTCTGGTGGCGCTATGGTCGGAGGCGGGGCGGGTACAATTAGCTCGTTAAGTGGGGCTGGAATGGGAGGCAGTATGGCTTTAGGCGGAGCAGGGCTGGCTAGCGCAATAAAGCCCATCGCAGGCGTAGGCGGTTCCGGCGATGTGGCGGCGGCGGCGATGGAACAGGCAGCAGCTCCAAGTGTGGAGGTGCCTATGACTTTGGAAGAAATGGCAGATCAATGGCTGGCTGAGCCAGCGTTGCCTGGGGCTGGTGAAGTGGCACCGGCAGGCACTTTTTGGGATTCCGTAAGCGGCACATGGAAGGCTGTTACCGGCGGGATCGATACCCTTGCCACTGTCATTCCGAAAATTGGCACGATTTATAGAACGATCGAAGGTGTTTTAGGCAAGGAAGGCCAGGAAACAGTTCCGGTAACGCAAAATCCGAGCAATCCACCGCCTTCGAGTTCATCACCCGTGATAAATTTGACTATCCCGCCTCAATCGACCGGTGGGATCGTATTGACGACGCCGGCTGCCGAGCAGCCGAACTATATGCTCTACGCCGGGCTTGCAATAATAGCGATCATTTTATTTAAAGGACTTTAAAATGCTTATCATGGCACCGGGGACATCGAAAAACGGGATCGGGATCATAACATCCCAGATCGGCAAGGGGGCCAGCCCGCACACGGGCAGCGCGTTCTTCACAACGCCCCAGCGATCGAAGATCAAGAGCGAGCTGACCCAGTCGGGGGCGAATATGGGCAAAATGTTCCGCTCGGTCAGGCCGGAATTGCAGTCGGTAATTCTGACAAACTTTTACCGCGCCCGGGGCTGGGTCGGCAGTCCGTACGCCGCGAATATGGCGATCCCCACGAAGCGCAAGGAAGGCTTGAGCCTTAGTAAGCTTATTCAGAGGTGATAAAAAATGTCCACGATACAAACTTCACTTATCGATCAGAAGCAGCCGTTGACTGGCGGCCTCGGCGATATTCTGGATTCGATAAGCAATAACGTTTCGAAGGTCGTTACGATCTGGGACAAAATCCAGACGATCGGCAAATCCCCGGAAGTTGTAGTCGAAAAGCCGCGTGCGGGCTATCCGGAAGGAACGAACGTCCAGAACGTCGATCCGAAGGCCGCCGATCGCGCGGCCGATACCATTACGAAGATCCAGCAGATTTATGACCAGGTCAAGGGCCTGTTCGGACTCGGATACCCATCGACCGAATCACAGCCCACGGCCCCGGTCACGACTCAGGCAGGCTCGGCCCTGCCGTTCGGCCTGTCGATGGGAGCACTGGCGGTTATTGGCCTGGTAATTTTACTTGCGGTGAAAAAATGAAAAATCCTCCAATTTTAGATACGTTTCAATCGAAGATCGAATATGTCCGCCGCGGCCCGATGGGTGTGCCGAAACTGCTTGCCATCAATCTCGCAGCGGCAATAGTCGATCAGCCTTTCAATATCAGCGGCAATATGTTCCAGGTCTGGTCGATGCCGGATGAATCTTCTTACGTGACGATCAAGGTCAACGAAAGCAACCAGCCTGCGATCCCGTTCCAGGCACATACGGGAATGCGGACGCCTTTCCACAAGCTGCTTATCACAACGCCGGCCGGACAATTGGGCGAAATGCTTTTGCTTTTCGGAACCGAGGCCCCGGACATGCTGGAAATGATCGACATGCGCTCCACAACCGTAGCAGGCGTCAGCGGCCTGCTCGATGAGCTCCGCGGAGATCTCACGCCGGAGGCCTTCATAGGCGTTACGATGGTAGCGGCCACGGCCACGCTGATCATGGCGGCCAGGGCGGCACGCAAGGGCGCCTGCATCCAGGCACTATCGACAAATACGGGATCGGTTTTCCTCGGATTTGCCAATACCGTGACAGTCGGCGGGGCACCGGGAATATGGTTTGCCGAGCTCCAGGCCGGAATGTCTTTTGTCATCGATGATTACCGCGGGCCGATCTGGGGAATATCGACGGCCCAGCAGGTAGTCGGTATGGGGGAATGGTAATGGGTGCTATAATTGGATCACCGCCGGCGCCTCAGAGACCATCGGGGTGTTTATATTTAAATAATATTCAATTAAATCTTGTCGATTCAACGCCAACACTTGTATTGCTTGAGACAATACCGGCAGAATATACTGATGGTATCGAGAATGTCGGGACACACAGGATTACACCGGGGAAGGCAGGTTTTTATTCGATAGTTGGGAAAATTCGACTCGAACAAGTTGTTGCAGACAAAAAATATGAAGCCTTAATCAAAGTGAGCGGAGTAGTAATTCATCAGCAGTATATTCATGCCAGTCTCGCTGATGTGATTGGTGTTTCGTGTGTTATACCTTGTCTTTATTTGACGGCAGCAAATTATGTAGAATTGTGGGCTGAGTCTTTTGCCGGGGTAAACACTGTTGATATATCATCTGCTCTTGATACATTTTTGGCAGTCCAGAGGGTTCGATAATGGCTTTGCAGCGAATCGAGATCGATAAGGACAAGCCCTTGAATCCGGGCGATGTGATCGAGCTGGAGTACAGGTGCACGGGATTAGTCTGGATCACGGCGGCCCAGGTCGCAATGATCGAGTGGCGGATCGGGAAACGCGATGACTGGGAGATCATCTCGAACAGTTTGCCGGAAAACAACAGGATTTCATTCAGGATTTTGATAAAAAGTGCAAAACCACAGGGGCCCGTACTGCAAACTGCAAGTGTTACGGGTATTGTTATCGCAAAAATAATTCTTGCGGCAACTGTTGGTTTAATGTTATGGCTTTCGCTCGATAAAATTTATCAGATCGTTGAAAAAATTATCGAATCGCCGGAAGGAAAAATCGCCGTCGCCGGAATGGGTGCGGCGGGGATCGCTGTATTGATTATTGCTTTATTGATGCTGACGAAAAAATGATTGAAACAAAAACAAACAAATCGGACAAAGACATCCTTACCTGGGATCAGCGGCTTGGCCAGCAGGTGAATCAGGCGTGGGAAAACTACAAGCACGTCCGGATCGATTTATCGACTGCAAGACTCGATTTCCCGCTGCTCATCGCGGGCGAATTTCTTTACGTCGAAGAGCGCTCCGGCGTCCTGGCACTGGCTAAAATCAAGCTGAACCGCAATACGAACGATGCTCTCGATCTGGAGAAAGGTGTCGAAATATATACTGTTTTCAAAGAAGTATATATCACGAACGATGCCCTCCAGGGTGAATGGCTCGACCTGGTCTTCGGAATCAATTTCATATATAAAAAAAAAATAATTGAAGAGGACCACATCCTGTTCGGCGGCCCGGGCTGCGTAGCGGTCACCCCGCGATTCGATTTCACAGCGGGCCAGGTCTGGGTCCTCGTCGACGATGTTTTCGTCCAATATCTCGTTTCCGGCGTCGCGGCAAACATCCCACTGGCGGCAGGCCAGAGCATCGAGTTCGTTGCGAGCGAATGGGATTCGATAACACTGATCGACTTTGCCACGAACAATGTTACAGGCGACATTTCCGGCTGGGTGCTTCCAACGAGCCTGGTTACTTTCTATGTCTATTCAACCAGTGTTTCCGGCGACATATCCGGCTGGGTACTTCCGGCGAGCCTGGCTTATTTCCTTGTCAATTTAACCAGTGTTTCCGGCGACATATCTGGCTGGGTGCTCCCGGCAAGCCTGGTTACTCTCTCTGTCAATTCAACCAGTGTTTCCGGCGACATATCCGGCTGGGTACTTCCGGCAAACCTGGCTTATTTCTATGTCTATTCAACCAGTGTTTCCGGTGACATATCTGGCTGGGTGCTCCCGGCAAGCCTGGTTACTTTCTATGTCAATTCAACCAGTGTTTCCGGCGACATATCCGGCTGGGTACTTCCGGCAAACCTGGTTACTTTCTATGTCTATTCAACCAGTGTATCCGGTGACATATCCGGCTGGGTACTTCCGGCAAGCCTGGCTTATTTCCTTGTCTGTTCAACCAGTGTATCCGGCGACATATCCGGCTGGGTACTTCCGGCAAGCCTGGCTTATTTCCTTGTCTATTCAACCAGTGTTTCCGGCGACATATCCGGCTTGGTCCTTCCTGCTGGCATTCAATATATATATATTTATATTACCCAGCTCGATTATGACTTTGCAGGCGGGGCATTTACCGGGATCACGAATGCTCTGATCAAGATCGATTTCGACGATTGCCTGTTGGCCCAGGCCCAGGTCGATAACATCCTGGCAGATTGCGTTACAAGCCTTATAAATAACAAGCAGCTCGATCTTGCCGGCACGAACGCGGCCCCATCTGCCGCCGGCCTGCTCGATAAGGCGACGTTGATTGCCAGGGGCTGGGTTGTCGCAACGAATTGATTTTTTTAACAGAAATTTAAGAAAGGATGGTCGAAAGTGGCAAAGCGAAAAAGAAGAAAAAGCGGTCGAAAGACATTCAAGAAAAAAGGTTCGGCAAAGCGTGCGGCACGCGGCCGGTCGGTCTATAAAGTTTGCGGCGGCTATCGAATCAGTAAGAAGAAATAATGCAGGCCGGCGTAACCGATGTTGGCGATCGCGGGATTTTTCAATTTGGATCCAAATGTCACAACGTGAGAATCAAGCTGAAAACGCATTTTAGGAGCTGCCCACGTGGGAGCTGCTCAGCTCCCGACCTGGCAAGATCGGTTACGCTCGAAAACAGTTTAAAATGCCCGGACATTATATCGGCCCGGCTCGAGATCGTGCTTTGTGGCCGATGCAGCGAATCGGAATTTTAAGTAAAGGAGTAAAAATGTTAAAGGTGAGTTTTTTAGCGGTTGTGTTAATGGCAGTAACAATGTTCGGCGGCTGCGAAGAGCAGCAGCTCCAGCGGGTCGATCGTATCGTTACCGATGCAAACGAAGTAGTAGCGGCGGGGGGGGCCGTTCTGCAATCGCCGGCCGGTGCCATGCTGCCGCCGGGCTTTCAGCTCTATGGTGCCGCTGGGCTCGCCATTGCCTCGGTCCTTCTCAACGCCTGGCAGAAAGTGAGGTCTAACTTGCTGACGAAAACCACGAAAGCAATCGTAAAGGGAATCGAAGCATCTGAAAAAGAGATAACGGCTAATCCCACGAATCCAGTTAAGGCTGCGATCGCCGAGCAGTTGAAGTCGCTTGGCATTTACAGCCAGGCTGATGATCTCATTAACCAGCTCAAGGCTTCGAGATGACTATATTCCTTATCAAGACGGCCCTGCTGCGCTTCGGCGTAGTCATTTCCGAAGTCAA
>Ga0315274_10013004_pt1 | contig 11848 bp, 11 predicted proteins | sample YL17G02_20_MG_FD_203700 | JGI IMG/M metagenome (GOLD analysis project Ga0315274, IMG submission 203700) | Sediment microbial communities from Yellowstone Lake, YNP, Wyoming, USA - YL17G02_20 | ecosystem: Environmental > Aquatic > Freshwater > Lake > Sediment | place: USA: Wyoming | collected... | reverse complement strand
GGAGAGGATGACCCAGAAGATAGTGGCCACCTGGAGAACAGTGCTGATTTTTCCGAAGACTGTAGGAGGGAACTCACGGCGGCCCCGGATCAGGAAGATCACGAACCCGCCGGCGACTATGATGAAATCGCGGGCGATGACAACCGCCACAAGCCACAGCGGGATGACATAGGTGAATCCCAGGCTCCGGACGGCCAGCAAGATGAAGGCTGTAGAAAGGAGGATCTTATCGGCCAGGGGGTCGATGAGCGTTCCGATCTTCGTTCGCTGGCGCCATTTCCGGGCCGCGAAACCGTCCAGGACGTCGCTCAGTCCGGCCAAAAATATGACGAGCAGCGCGCCGAATGGCCGTTTCTGGAAGAGCATCAGGGCGAAGACGGGGACCAAGGCGATTCTGGTCAGAGTGATCACGTTGGGCACATTCCAGAATTTTTCTTCGGTTCTGCTGCCCATGATGTACTCGCGGTCTGCTTTGCCTCCCTGCTTTATCAGCGCACCAGCGCCAGCAGGATATCGATGGTCTTGACGGCCTCGGGCCCGGGGACGGGCTGGTCGGGCCGGAAGGTCTTATCTGTGTAGAGCTCCATGATCTGGTAGGAGAGGATCTGGCTGATCGGCTGGTAATAAAAATGGTCCGGGGTGACGTCCTGGGCCTGGATCCTGCCCGGCGGCATCTGATGGATGAACCTGTGGCCTTTGCCTTCGAGATATTGGATGACCCGGAAGAGCGTCTCGGCGAGCTCCGCCCTGGTTACGGTCCGCTTGGGCTGAAAGGCGTGGTTGGAATGGACCTCGAGAAGGCCCAGCGATGTCACTTTGAGGATGAATTTGGAGGCCCAGGAAGCGGAAATATCGATGATAATGGGCGGCTGGGCTGCGGTCTCCTCCAGGACGTCCTTGAGCTTGACAGCCAGTAGGGCGGCGATGTCTTCCCGGGTCACGGACGCGGCGAGGGGGATCTCGTTATACCGGCTGGGAAGCTCGACGATGCCGAGCTTGTTCTTCAAGACCTCGACCTGCTGCCGGGCCTCCTGATTTCCGCTGTCGAGCTCCAGAACTCTCTGGTAGACATCCAGGCTCCGGTCGTACTGCTTGGCCTCGGCCAGGGTCGCGGCATACATCTGCAGGGCCTCGATATTGTCTGGGGCGCCGGCTGCCGCCGCCTTCAAATGGACGAGAGCGCTCGGAATTTTGTTCTCGCTCCTGTAAAGACCGGCCAGGGCCAGATGGATCTCGACCGACTCCGGCGAGTAATGAAGGGCCTTGAGATAGGATTCCTTGGCCGTCTCGACATCCCCTTTAGCGGCTGCTTCCCGGGCCGAAGCCACGGCCTGTTTTGTCTTTTGCGCCTTGAGGCTCTCGTATCCTTCTTTTGCCCAAGAATTTAGGGGCTCGATTTTCAGGACCTCCCGAAGCGCGTTGAATGCCTTGTCCTCTTCGCCCGTCTTTTGGTAGAGCTGGACGAGCCCCAGGTGAGCGAGCAGAGAGCCGGAGGTCTCCTTCACCGCCAGCTTGAAGTACTCTTCGGCGGCCGGAAAGTTATCCTGGAGAAGAGATACATACCCCAGTCCGATGGCATACAGCGGGCTCAAGGGCCCCAGGCGGAGGAAGGCTTTTTCGGCTCTGTCCAGCCGGCCCTGCCTCAGGGTGTCCCAAGCCTCTTCCATCTGGATGCGCTCCTCGAGTGTCAATGGAGTGACCAGAGATTGGGGTAGGTTTTCGATGTACAGGTTCGGCGGAGGAGGTGCGACGGTGACGCAGGAGGCGAGGAGGATGGAAAGAGCCCCGAGCCGGCCGGCTTTTTTCACCAATTCTCTTCTCCTTGGACGAGATAGGGAAGATAGTTTACCATGAATTTGGGGTTGGCCATAATCTTGATCTTGGAGTAATCTCCGTCCTCCCGCTTCTTCAGGACGAGCGACCACCGGTCGAAAGAGGGGATCAACTCTTTGCGGTCCTTGGGGATGCGTAGGTAATAGAGGCGAAAGTCCCTGAACAGCATGCGTCGGATCTTGTCTTTGAGACTCGATATTCCTTCCCCTGTCTTGGCGGAGATGAACACGGTCCGCTCTCCGGCCGATTCATTCCGGGCCAGGAGCTTCTCCTTCGAAGGGAGAAGGTCGACCTTGTTGAAGACCTTGATGACGGGGACATCCCCGGTCCCGATTTCGGCGAGGATGTTCTCGACGGCCCGGGCCCGCTCGTCCGCGGACGGAGAAGTAAGGTCGATAACGTGACACAGACAGTCGGCCTCCCGGATCTCATCCAGGGTGGCCCGGAAGGAAGAGACCAGCTCGACGGGGAGTTTCCTGATGAACCCGACGGTGTCGCTCAGAAAGAAAAAGACACCGTCTGCATATTCCACCCGGCGCAAGACCGGGTCCAACGTAGCGAAAAGGGCCGACGAGGTGAAGACCGTCTCGCGGCAGAGCGCGTTGAAGAGGGTCGACTTGCCGGAACTGGTGTAGCCGACGAGAGAGACGGTCGGCACGGGGCTTTTTCTCCGGCTCTCCCTCTGGTTTTCCCGCCTCCTCTGAATGCCCAAAATCTCATTCTTGATCCGGGAAATCCGGTCGGTGATCCTCCGCCTGTCTTCCTCCAGCTTCATCTCGCCAGGGCCTCGGGTGCGGATCCCGGCCCCCAGCCGGGAGAGGGAGGTCCATTTTCCGCTCAGGCGTGGCAAGAGGTAGGTCAGCCGGGCCAGCTCGACCTGGAGCTTGCCTTCGTTGCTTCGGGCCCGCCGGGCGAAGATGTCGAGGATGAGCTGCGTCCGGTCGACGACCTTGGATTCGATCCTGTCCTCCAGACTCCTCTGTTGGATGGGGTTGAGGTTGTGATCAAAGATGACGAGGTCGGCCTGACGTTCCTCTTTGAGGCGGGCCAGCTCTTCGGCCTTTCCCTCCCCGACGAAGTATTTCGGATTGATCCGCGGCCGGTACTGGAAGACCTTGTCCACGACCCGGGCGCCCGCCGCCGCCGCCAGGTGGGCCAGTTCCTCGATCGATTCCTCGGCTTCCGCCTTTTCTTTCCGGCTAGTCGCCAGGTGGACCAGGATCGCTTTTTCCATGGCTAAGCCGCGAATTGCGCCTCCAGGAATGCGGCTAGAGAGGCGTGATCACCGGCCGGGAGCCAGCTCACTCCCGCCATCTTCCGGAACCAGGAGATCTGTCTCTTGGCATAATGACGGGTATCCTGTTTGGTCAGCCGCCCTGCCTCGTCGAGAGAGATCGCCGCTTTCAGATGGGCGAGGACATGCTTGTACCCCAGGGCCCGGAATGGAGGCGCGCTCTCCTCCACGCCCGCGGCCAGAAGGCTGCGGACTTCCCCGACGATCCCGCCCTTGAACATCCTGTCCACCCGCTCCTCGATCATCCGGTAAAGCTCCTTCCTCTCTAATTGTAATCCAATTTTGAGGATATGGAAATCGGCCACCTCAGATCGGGTTCCCTCGAAATGTTCCGAGATGGGTTTCCGGGTGAGGTAAAAAACCTCCAGCGCCCGGATGATCCGGACCTTGTCCTTTTCCCCGATGAGTCGGGCATACCCGGGATCGACCTCCTCGAGCTTCCGGCGCAGGCTGTGCAGGCCTTTCTCGTTGGTCTCCTGTTCGAGCGTCCGGCGCAATTGCGCATCCCGGCCCGGACCCGGGAACAGCCCGTCAAGCAGGGCCTTGAGGTAAAGCCCGGTGCCACCGACGACGAAGGGCAGACGGCCCTGCTCCTCGATCAGCCGCACCGCGGCGAGCGCCCGCCGGACGAAGTCCGCGGCGGTGAACTGGTCCGGTGCCTCCGCGATATCGAGAAGATGGTGAGGCACCGACTTCCGCATTTCGGGTGTCGGTTTGTCGGTGCCGATGTCGAACCCGCGGTAGACCTGCATCGAGTCGCAGTTGATGATCTCCCCCCCGAATCTCCGGGCCAGATAAACCCCCGCCGCGCTCTTACCCACGCCCGTGGGTCCCAGGATGATAACCAGGCGCCGCTTATTAGGTTGCAATTTTGATCAGGAGCCAGACGGAGATCAGGGTCAGGAGAAGGAGGATGGCCAGGGTCTGTTTCCGCGTCAACTCGACTCCCCGATTCTCTCCAGACTCTTGACGACCCCGGCTTCATGGGCATTGCCCAGGGTCTTCTTGACGGCCAGGACTTCCGCCGTCAGGATCTCGTTGAGCACGCGGATGAAGTGTTTCCTGGTCTCCTCCGTGAATAGAGGCAGGCTCATCAGGGGAAAAGGGCTGAATTCGATCCGGCCGTCGGCCCGCAGTTCAAGCCCCTGGAAGGGAGGAGCTAGACGCGTCCGGATGTCCTCCAGCGATTTTTCCAGGACGCTCAAACCCACCGGGCCGATCTCTTTGGAAATGTATCTATAAATATAAGAGCACTTGTCGTTGAAGTCGGTCCAGATCTTTTCCAGGCCGGCCGATGATAACTCCGGCGACGGTTTGGCCAGGTTGGGTGTCGGGGAGAGACCGGCCAACCCCAAGGTAAGGAAGGCGAAGACGGCTTTTTGAGTTTCCCACTTTCCGGCCTGACTCTGAGCATAGAGGTCGCTCAGCCGAGGAGTCACCCGGAGGATGCCCAGCACGTGCTTTTCGTGGGGCGCGAGATGGAGATGGTCGGCGTGCGCGGGCGAAAGGAGTTGAACGGCCTCGGTCTCCGCCGGAAGGAAGGCCCCGATCAAGTCGATTTTCTTCATCCGGCGGATCCCCCTGAGGACGATGGCGGGGGTGGGGACCAGCGCATAGACCTGGGCGCCAGAGACGGTCGAGCTGAGGTCGAAGGTGAGGTCCGCCCGAGTCCAGTCGAAAACGGCGAAAAGCTCCTCCATCCAGAACTCGGCCAACGATTCCCAGACTCGGGACGGGGGAATGATCCGCCGCTCGATGAGCGCCCGCGGATAGGAGACATTGTTCTCGCGGGCAAAACCGGCGCACTCTTCGGCCTGGAGGGCGGACAGGGCATGGATGGACAGCAGCTTTTTCAAAAATCCTTCGCCGGAGAAGGAACCTTCGGCTAGGGCCAGGTCCCCGTTGATGAAATAGAGCGACCTTTCGGCTTCTTCGCTTTGGACCATCAGCCGGCCGGAGTCGCGTTTCTCCCAAATCCGGAAAATGACCTGGGGGAAAGAAGTCTTGGTCAGGTTGCCGCGCCAGATCTCTTCGGCCATGTGAACAATCTATTTGGGAATCGGCGATCTGTCAAATCGGAAGCTTTTTTCCCGTTTACTGCATCATGCGGTTCCGGAGCACGATGAGGGCCGCGGCAATCCCGCTCTTGAGGAGCCAGAACGCGAAGGAGATGACAAAGCCCTTCTTCAGGCTGATTTTGAAGGCCGCGGCCAGGCCCATTCCGAACAAGCAGAAAGTCCAGAGCTGGAACAAGTCCACCTGGGCCAGCAGCGCGTAGGCGGTGGACATGACGTCCAGCTTGGGGAAGAGGACGGGCAGGCCGGTCGAAGTCTCAAGCACCGACTTCCGGCCGGAGATGAGGAACAGCCGCAGGCCGTTGCCCAGGAGCTTGTCCACGAGATTGGCGTGGAGGAGTGAGGAGAAGACCTGAAGATAATTGCCCTGGGTTGAGACCAAGCGTCCCATCCCCAGGACGATGAGCGCCGAAAAAAGGAAACCGACAAGATAGGTCAGGGGCGTGACCAGAAACGCAGTCAGGGAGCGGTCCTGGCCCTTCATCCTCTCGAGGTAACTCGCATATCGAGACTCGCCCCACTTGGCCTTGAGTTTTGCCGCATTGTCCTCCAATGACCGGAGGCTGTCCTTTTGCCCGAACGGGAAAATGAGGTAGGTATAGAGCGAGATCAGGATGAGGAGGACGATGAGGACGTCCACCCAGAGGGAACGCTCTGAGATGGCCCTGAAGGTCCGGCCGGGTTCGAAATACGTCCCGATCAGACGGCCACTGAAGCTCATACTTCTCTTTCTTGCCGTCTGTCCCACTCGATCTTTCCGTCGCGCAAGAAAATGACCCGTTGCGTCTGGTCGGCGATCTCCTTGTCGTGGCTGACGATGATGATGGTGTTCCCCTGGTCGTGCAGCTTCCGGAACAGGTTGAGGATTTCAGACCCCGTCCTGGAGTCGAGGTTGCCGGTCGGCTCGTCGGCCAGGATGATCGCAGGCTCGTTGACCAAGGCCCGGGCGATGGCCACCCGCTGCCTCTCTCCCCCGGAGAGTTCGGAGGGACGGTGACTCATTCGGGCCGACATCTCGACCATCTCCAAGGCCCGCCTGACCCTGGCTTCCCGGTCGCCTTTCTTGGTCCCTTTGTAGATGAGCGGCAATTCGATGTTGCGAAAGGCGGTGGCCCGGGGGAGAAGGTTGAATACCTGGAAGACAAATCCGATCTCCCGGTTTCGGATATGGGCCAGCTCGTTCTCGGTCAAGGCGCTGACCAGCCGGCCGTTGAGGTAATATTTCCCGTCCGTGGGCGTGTCCAGGCAACCGAGGATATTCATCAGCGTAGACTTGCCGCCTCCGGAAGGTCCCATGATGGCCATGAATTCGTTGGGCATGACAGTAAAAGAAACGCCCTGGAGAGCCTTGACCTCCTGTTTTTCAAGCTCGTAGACTTTCCAGAGGTTTTCCGCCCTGATCAGGCTGCCGTCTTGGAGGTTCATTCTGATTCTGTCGTCTTCACCTCGGTCCTGATGAGGACGCCGTCCTTGAGCTCGCGGAGGGAATTGTAGGGGCCGACGATGACCTCCTGGCCTTCCTGGAGGCCGGCGGAAATCTCGATCAAGAGTCCGCCCATGATCCCCTTGCTGACGGGATGGAACTTGGCGCGTCCGCTCTCGACAACATAGACCCCTTCCTCTTCTTCGACCTTCTCTTTCTTCGACGGGCTATCGTTCGCTTTTTCCCTAATGACGAGGGCGGAGATCGGAACGGCCAGCACGCCTTTCTTCTCCGCCGTGATGATATCGGCAGACGCAGAGAGGCCCGGCTTGAGCGTGTTGGGAGGATCGCTCAAGGTGATGGTGACCTGGAAATCCCGGGATTCCTGCTGGGAAGTGGTCAGCTTGGCGATGGCCGAGCTTCCGATCTCGGTGACCGTTCCCTTGAGGACCTGGTTGGGGAGGGCATCGACCTTCACCTCCGCCGACTGGCCAAGCTTGACTCCGACCACGTCGGTCTCGTCCACCTCGACCTCCACCTCCATCTCGGAAAGGTCGGCGATGGTCATGAGGACGGTCCCGGGGTTGTTCATCGTGCCGATGACGGCCACCTCTCCCTCTTCCACTCGGAGGCTGGTGATGATCCCGTCGATCGGGGAGTTGTAAACCGTCTTGCTCAGGCTGTCGAGGGTGCTCTTGAGAGAGGCCGCGGCCTGCTCGATCTGATGCCTGTAGGCCTGGGCCTCGGCCCGGGCGATGTCGAACTGGATCTTCGCCGTCTCCAGCTGTTCTTGGGAAATGAGCTGGCTGTCGTAAAGCTGCTTTTGCCGGTCGGAGTTGTTCTGTTCCCTTTTCATCCGCGCTTCGGACTGGATGAGCTGGGACCTGAAGGATTGGATGAGCGCCTTGTCCCTCTCGGCGTTGGCCTCGTACTGGGTGGGGTCGAGCTTAAGGAGAAAGTCGCCGGCCTTGACCATCTGGCCCTCGAGGACGCCGATCTTGATGATCCGCCCGGGGACATTAGCGCTGATGTTAATATTCTTTTTCGGCTTGACTTCTCCCGAGGCGGAGATGAGCGCTGTCAGGTCATGGGGGGAGACTTTCTCGAGCGTGACCTTGACCGATTTCTCCCTCTGGGACCTGAGGTTGGCGATGACGATGACGGCGATCAGGAGGCAGACCGCCGAGATGATTATGAATTTCTTCCGTTTGGGCTTGGGGCGGGGCGCCCCGCCGGTCTCGGTATTCGGCTCGTCCTTTTTTCTACGCCAGATAATGCGGTATTTCATGTCTAACCCATTTCTATCATAGTATAATACGCGTCAAAATCCAAAGAGTTTGGACTTCAAGGCTCGGGAGAGTCCCTCCGAAAGACGCGCATTTTTCGCAGCGAGAAAAATTGCGAGGAACGAAGTGACGAAGCAATCTCCACGAGATCGCCACGGCGTCTTCGACGCCTCGCGACGCCCGCGCCGCTGCGGAGGGCTTTCTGAGGGACTCACCCTCGCCTTACTCTGCTATGGGAAGTACGGCTTCCCTCGAAAATCGCTTCGGGAAGGCTGAGCCTTCGAGGTCACTTCTCCAAACCCAATCTGCCCATCAGACATATGGAGATTCTTGGGGATTTCTCTGAGGCCGATGCTCGTTGCCAACTATAGCTCGTCCTGCTAAGATAAATGAGCCATGGCGAAATGGAGTGAATTTCTGGAGGCGGCGCGGGGGGCGGCGCTCGAGGCCGGCCAAATGCTCCGGTCGAGCATGGATGAAGGACGGGAAATCTCTTACAAGGGCGTCCTGGACCTGGTGACGAACTTCGACCACCAAGCTCAGGAGCTGATCTTCGACCGGCTGGCGGCGGCTTTCCCAGGCCATGGGTTCCTGGCGGAGGAAGGCCTGAGCCGCGAGGAAGAGGGGGAGTTTTGCTGGATTTTCGATCCGCTCGACGGGACCACCAATTTCGCCCATCGCTTCCCTGTGTTCACGGTTTCCATCGCTCTAGAACATCAGGGCCGGGTCATCCTCGGCGTCGTTTATGACCCCATGCGGAACGAGATGTTCCAGGCCGTGGAGAGAGAAGGGGCGTTGCTCAACGGCCGGGGGGTCAGGGTCTCGGCCGTCGATGACCTTAACAGGAGCCTACTGGCCACGGGCTTCCCCTATGACGTCCGGGAAAGCCCGGTCAACAACATCGACCATTTCAATCATTTCCTGACCCGAGCCCAGGCCATCCGCCGCTGCGGCTCGGCGGCCATGGACCTCTGTTATGTGGCCTGCGGCCGGTTCGACGGGTTCTGGGAACTGAAGCTCAAACCCTGGGATCACGCTGCCGGCGCCCTGATCGTCCGGGAGGCCGGCGGACGGGTATCCGATTTCGAAGGCGGCGGGTTCGAGATTTCCTCCCAAGAATCTCTGGCTTCGAACGGTCTGATCCATCAGGCGATGATCCGCGTTCTCGGCTTGGGCAAGAAGCGGGAGAGCGGGGGAGAGAAAGAATGAAGGGCGGCCGCCGGTTCACCCTGGTCTGCCTGCTGGTCCTCGGGCTGTTCGCGGCCGCAGACGAAATCCGCACCGTCGTTGTTCCTGGAAATGCCGCTTGGACGGACACGGGAATCGAAGTCATCCAAGGCCAGGGGATAGAGTTTACGGCCGAGGGGACGCTTTCGCTCCAGAGGGGCAATCCCCAGGCTGACTGCGGGCCCGACGGCTATGACCTCCGGACCATCCAGCAGCCGCTGACGGACCGAAACCTGGGCGCTCTGATCGGGAAAGTCGTCATTGGCGTCACCGTGATCAAAGACAAAAAAACCGGCCAGGAGAAAACGGAAGAGGCCGCCGAATTCTTTTATATCGGTGCCAGGAGCCGAGTGGAGATGCCGGCCAAGGGGCGTCTCTTCCTGGGGATCAACGAGATTGTCATCGGGGATAACGCTGGCGAATTCACCGTCACGGTTGTGACCGGCCGCGACTAGCAACCCCTCACTTCTGATTATTATTGCCGTTCTTCTGCAGGAACCTCTCCACGAACTGAGTGTTGTAGCGGCCCTCGGCGAAATCGGTGTCGGACAAGATAGCGAGATGGAGAGGGATGTTGGTCTTGATCCCGACTATCGTGGTCATCTCCAGGGCCGTCTGCATCTTCTTGATGGCCTCGGGCCTCGTCGGGGCAAGGGCGACGATCTTAGCGACCAGAGAATCATAGTCGGGCGGGATCTGCCAGCCCTGGTAAGCGGCCGAGTCCACCCGGATGCCCTGACCGCCCGGGAGGACCATGAAATCGATCGTCCCCGGACTGGGGCTGAAGGTTACCGGGTCTTCGGCGTTGACCCGGCATTCCAGGCCGTGGCCCCGCATCTCCATGCCATCGCGGATGGAGAGTTTCTCTCCGGCCGCAATCTTGATCTGCTCCTTGACCAAGTCAACGCTGTACACCATTTCAGTGACCGGATGCTCGACTTGGATGCGGGTGTTGGCCTCCATGAAGTAGTATCTCTCTTTTTCATCGACCAGGAACTCGAACGTCCCGAGGCTTTGGTAATCGATGTGGCGGGCGGCGTCCTCGGCGGCCTTGGTCATCTTTTTGCGCAGCCGGTCGTCAACGAACGGAGAGGGGGACTCTTCGATGACCTTCTGGTGCTTTCGCTGGACCGAGCACTCCCTTTCCCCGAGGGCGACGACGTTACCGTGCTTGTCGCCGATGATCTGGATTTCGATGTGGCGGGAGTTAGCGAGGTATTTTTCGATGTAGAGCGAGGGGTCGTTAAAGGCGGCCTTGGCTTCGTTCTGGGCCAGGCCGAACTGCTCCTCGAGCTGGGCCCGGGTGCGGGCGATCCGCATCCCCTTGCCTCCGCCGCCGCCCGCCGCCTTGAGGATGACCGGATAGCCCATTCTTTTGGCGATCCTCTTGGCCTCGGCTAAGTCCTGGACGACCTCATCGCTGCCCGGGAGGACGTGGAGGCGAGCCCTCCTCATCTCCTGGCGGGCCAGGCTCTTGTTGCCCATGAGCTTGATCATGGACGGCTGCGGGCCGATGAAGACGATGCCGGACGATTCGCAGATCTCGGCGAACCTCGGGTTCTCGGCCAGAAAGCCGTATCCAGGATGGATGGCGTCCGCCTTGGTGAGCTCGGCGGCGCCGAGGATGTTGGGAATGTTGAGATAGCTGTCGGAAGCCCGGGCCGGGCCGATGCAGACCTTCTCGTCCGCCAGGATGGTGTGAAGGCTGTTCCGGTCGCTCTCGGAGTAAACGGCCACCGTCTTGAGGCCGAGCTCACGGGCGGCCCTGATAACACGGAGGGCGATCTCTCCCCGGTTGGCGATTAGGATTTTGGAGAACATGGGCGTTCAGGCCGCCGAGGGTCGGATGGCAAAAAGCCTCTGCCCGTACTCGACCGGCTTGCCGGTTTCCACGTAGATCTCGGCTAAAATGCCGTCCAGATCGGACTCGATCTCGTTCATCAGCTTCATGGCCTCGATGATACAGAGGGTCTGGCTCTTCTTCACTTCCTCTCCGATCTCGACAAACGAAGGCGAAGTGGGATTGGGGGCCCTGTAAAACGTCCCCACCATGGGTGAAGTGATGTAATGGAACTGGTCCGGGGCTTCGCCGGCTGCTGGGGCGGCCTGGGCAACTGGCTGAACGGTTTCTGACAGGGGAGCTGGAGTCGGGACGGAGCCCTTAGCCGGAGCCGCAACCTGGGACAGAGCCCGGCTGATCTTTATTTTAAACCCTTCGACTTCCAGCTCGAAGTGGGTCAGGTGCTTTTCTTCGAGGAAGCTGACGAGATTGGTGATTTCTTCGTAATCGATCTTTTTGTCGTTCATTGGACTGTCCTCCAAAGAGGTTAATGGAGCGCTTTTTGTATGCTATCTCAGGGCGTGTTGAGTTACCGAGGTGCCTAATACCTTACTCAGAAATCCTGGCATTGTCAAGAGAGGCTCGGGGGGAGCTCGGGGGAGTCCCTCCGAAAGACGCGAATTTTTCCCAGCGAGAAAAATTCGCTCCCTGTCCTCGCTCTGCTCTCCTCTCGGCAAGCCGAGAGGAACCGTGCCCGCTCCGCTGCGGAGAGCTTCCGTTAGGGACTCCTCCTCGCTCTATTGACAAGTGAAAAAGAGCTTTCCGTTTGGTTGACAATTCGGAGGACCGCCAGTAAGATAATTTCCTCCGATGAGAAACGAGCTTCGCGTTGCCCTGGTCACCCCGGAGGCCGCTCCCCTCGCCAAGTCC
>Ga0315274_10013003_pt1 | contig 11848 bp, 10 predicted proteins | sample YL17G02_20_MG_FD_203700 | JGI IMG/M metagenome (GOLD analysis project Ga0315274, IMG submission 203700) | Sediment microbial communities from Yellowstone Lake, YNP, Wyoming, USA - YL17G02_20 | ecosystem: Environmental > Aquatic > Freshwater > Lake > Sediment | place: USA: Wyoming | collected... | reverse complement strand
GCTGAGATCGAGGTCGGTCAATGCAATCGAGATTGGCAACACTCACGCGAGGCGAATAGGCGAGTTCGTAGCGGCATGTCCCGATGACTACGCCCGCTTCCTACCGCGAAGCGGTTTAGTTCAATTGTGTTTTGCAGTACTTCGAGTGGGTGTGAGACGTTTGTAGTGCCCTCTGAAATGGGAACCACGAACGGTTGGATTGCATACTGCAGGGTCGAACGCACACCGAAAGGAGAGAGGGTATGGCAAGTGCAAGTTTCTTCATCGCGATGGTGGTCTCCGTGGGGTCGCTCTATGCCGTCTTTGCGCTGGCCAAGTGGGTGCTCAGCCAGGACACCGGAACGGCGCGAATGCGGGAGATTTCGGACGCCATTCGCCAGGGAGCGGAGGCTTTCCTTCGCCGCCAGTATCGGACGATCATCATGATCAGCGTGGTTGTCGCGGCGCTGCTGGCGTTCTTCTATCTCAAGACGAAGTTGGAGATCCCGGCGGGAATGACGCAGAAGGAATTGGCGATCAAGACGGTCATCGCCTTCATTTTCGGCGCGATCTGTTCGGGATTCGCCGGTTTCGTCGGCATGTACATCTCGATTCGGGCGAACATACGCGCCGCGTCGGCGGCACGGACCGACCTCAATCGCGCGCTTCAGATTGCGCTGCGCGGCGGGGCGGTTTCGGGCCTGCTGGTCGTGTCCATGTCGCTGCTGGGCGTCGGCCTGATCTTTCTGATTTACGGCGGACTGAGTCTGGACGAGAAGAATCCGGCCAGTTACGTTGTGCCGCTTCAGATGGTCGGTTTCGGATTCGGCGCATCGTTTGTGGCGCTGTTCGCGCAGCTGGGCGGCGGAATCTACACCAAGGCGGCCGACGTCGGCGCCGACCTGGTGGGCAAGGTTGAGGCTGGAATTCCCGAAGACGACCCGCGCAACCCGGCGGTCATCGCCGACCTCGTGGGCGACAACGTGGGCGACTGCGCGGGCCGTGGCGCCGACCTGTTTGAGTCCACGGCGGCCGAGAACATCGGCGCGATGATCCTCGGAATGGCGCTGATTCCGATCTTCGGGGCCAAGGGCATCATCTTCCCGCTGCTGGCGCGCGCGTTCGGTCTGATCGCTTCGATCGTCGGCGTCTATTCGGTTCGCCTCAAAGGCGATGAAGACCCGATGAAAGCGCTCAACCGCGGCTACGGCCTCACGACGGTTCTGGCCATTGTCGGGCTCTATCTCGCCGTTGTCCTGTTGCTGAAGAACAACCTCTGGTTCTTCGGATGCGGGGTGGTCGGCATCGTGACCAGCTACCTGTACGTCTGGATCACCCAGTACTACACGGAGTATCGCTATCGTCCGGTGCGTTCGATCGCCGAAGCCTGCAAGACCGGCCCGGCGACGACGATCATCACCGGTTTCTCGGTGGCGCTCGAATGCACGGCCGTCCCGGTCATCGTGATTTCGGCGGCCATCATGCTCTCCTATTGGATGGGCAAGCACGGCATGGCCATCTATCCGAATGCTCCCAACGGCGGCCTCTATGGAACCGCCGTGGCGACGATGGGCATGCTGGCCACGTGCGGCTACATTCTCGCCATGGATACCTTCGGCCCGATCACCGACAACGCCGGCGGAATCGTCGAGATGTCCGATCAGCCCAAGGAAGTGCGCGATCGAACCGACCGGCTCGACTCGGTCGGCAACACGACCAAGGCCCTGACCAAGGGATATGCGATCGGGAGCGCGGCGCTGGCGGCCTTCCTGCTTTTCAGCGCCTATCTCGATGAAGTCGTCAGGTATCTGCCCACGTTCAGCAAGAAAGTGGACATCGGCCGCGTGCCCGTGTTCATTGGCGGCTTGCTCGGCGCGATGCTGATCTTCCTGTTCAGCGCCCTGGCGATCCGTGCGGTCGGCAAGGCGGCGCAGAAGGTCATCGAGGCCGTGCGCGAGCAGTTCCGCACCCACCCCGGCATCATGAAGGGCACCGAGAAGCCCGATTATGGCCACTGTGTGGACATCGTGACGCGCGAGGCGTTGCGCGCGATGATCGTTCCGGGAATCCTGCCGCTCGTTTTTGTCGGCGTGGTTGGATTTACGTTCAAATCCAAGATCGTCTCGACGGTTCCCGGCACGGGGGCCGAGGCGGTGGCGGCGCTCCTGATGATCGGCACGATTGCCGGAATCCTGATGGCGCTGGTCATGAACAACGGCGGCGGCGCCTGGGACAATGCCAAGAAGTATATCGAGACCGGCCAGTTGGGCGGCAAAGGCTCGGACGCCCACAAGGCGGCGGTGGTTGGCGACACGGTCGGCGATCCGCTCAAGGACACCGCCGGGCCGTCGCTCCACGTCCTGATCAAGCTGCTGAGCACGATCACACTGGTGCTGGCGCCGCTGTTTCTGTAGATCGAGGGGGTTGCGAGAAGCTGTCCGGCGAAGTGGCGCAGCCTGTCAGGCTGTGAGGTTTGTGGCCCGGAGCGGGTTTCTCACAGGCTGACAGCCTGCGCCACGTCCGTTTCGCAACTCCTCTTTCACGGTAGGGCGCTCCCTGATGTACTTGACGGGGAGGCTCTCTTGTCGGATTCTCGTGGAAGAGGCGCGAGAGCAATTCATGGAGACGCGGCAATGGGACATCTTCATGCAGACATGACCGTGAAGGGAAGCAAAGGGGCCGTGGAGTTGAAACACGTGCTTATTGATACCGGCGCGACCTACACTATTCTGCCCGAGGAGACTCTGGAACAAGTGGGCGCCGGAAGGGTTCCAACGGAAGTTGAGCTCGAGCTGGGCAATGGACAGAGAGTCAAAGCCAAGGCCTACGCCGTAGCAATCAGAATCCAAGACGTGGAGGCCCCCTCGATCAGTCTTACATTTCCCGGCGCGCAGACCGTCATCGGCGTGGAAACGCTGGAATCCATAGGCGTGAAACTGGACCCGAGCACGGGGAAACTGGAGTTTACGAGGCCGAAAGGAATGGCATACTTTTATTCCAGCCGATAGAGCCGTGCTCTGGCTTTCACGGACGGTCGGCAATCACGCACAACAAGCAAAAGGGCGCAGGACCTGATCTTCGTGTCATGCGCCCTTTACGTTTTCTGGTGCCGAAGGGGGGATTTGAACCCCCACGGGCGTAAGCCCACACGACCCTGAATCGTGCGCGTCTGCCAGTTCCGCCACTTCGGCACGCACTGTCAACCGATGGCGAGCGATTCTCTAGGCGATCGGGTGTGCGAAATCAAGAGTTATTTGTCGGGCCCGCCGGCGGGCCGGCGGGGGGCTTTCTTGGAAGTGGACGAGATGGACGAAGTGGACGGAGTGGACGGGATGGACTGTTCTCCCGTGCAGGGTTGGGCGAAGCGCTATCGGGCAAACAGGTCTTGAAAGAACGGCGCGCTCGTTTCGAGAGCGGCGGCGGCTTTCTCGTAGTCGAACGTCATCGGGCGAATCCTGCTCAGATCAATTCCCGTCTTCGAAGGCGCCCCGTTGGGGCGGACGGGGATTTGCGCCGACCGCGCCGCGGCCAGTTCGTTCTCCACGCCGGGATCGAGCAGGAAGTCTATCAGCTTGCGGCCGGCGTCGGGATGGGGACAGTCCCGCACAAGCCCAAGCGTGTTGGGAATGACGAGGGCGCCGATTTCGCCGGGCCTCTGATCGGGAACGACGAACGCCACCGGTTTGCCGTCGAGTTGGGCCGAATAGACATCGTCGGTGTCCGTCAGGCCGGCGGCCAATTCGCCGCGCGCCACGGTCTTGACGACCAGCGCGTTGCCGTCGAGCACCTGGATTTCGTTGTCGCGAAGCGACCGAAAGAAGCTGCGCGCTTTGTCGTCGCCCAGCAGCGCGAACAGCGCCGCACCGTGGGTCGCCATCGTGCCAAACAGCGGGTAGGACATCGCCGTCTGCCCGCGCCGGCGCGGTTGCGCAAGATCGAAGATCGAGCGGGGCGCTGCGGTGCTGGTCAGCCGGTCGGTGTTGAAAACGATCACGCGGGCGCGCGCCGCAAAGCCCGTCCAAAAGCCATCGCGATCCTTGAACGTCTCTGGAATATCGAGCGCGCGGGGCGAGGCGTAAGGTTGGAGAAGTCCCATCCGCTTGAGCGCGACCGTCCTCAGGACCTCGTTGTTCCAGAAAACGTCGCATCGCGGGCGGCCGCGTTCGGCCACGAGGCGATTGAACAGACCGGTCGTTTTGGTCGCCTCGGTATCGTAACGCGGGCGAACGATGATGCCCGTTTCTTTCTCGAAGCGCTTCAGGATCGGTTCGGAGTAGAACTGGTCGAGCGAGGTATAGACGACGACCTCGCCGCCCGGCGACGCGCCCCAGCCGTGCGTGGCGTGAAGCGTGGAGAGAGCCCAAAGGATCGCCGAACAGGCAACGACGGCAGAAACCGCATGACGTTGTACCACTGTCAGCCAGAATCTGCGAGGGCTTAGAAGATTCCTCTTCATGGACGGCATGGACGGGATGGACGGAATGGACTCAGGTCGAACGTCGAATGTCGAGAGTCTATCGTCGAGCGTCGAGCGTCGAATGTCGGACGTCGGAAGTCGCCTCACGGCGTCGCGGTCGGCGTCGGCGCCGCCGGGGCCGGCGCTGTCGGCCCGATGTCAATCTTGAGCGATTCGAGGAGCGAGCCGCGCGCCCGCTCGAGATCAATAATCGCCTTATTGTAGGCGACGAGCGCCACAATGAGAGTGTTTTGCGCGGCGGCCAGGCGGTCCTGATAGTCGAGCAAATCCTGGCTGGTGGCCATGCCGACTTCGTAGCGTTTCATTTCGCCGCGAAGTTTTTCCTGCTCGGCGCGGACCTGCGTCTTGCTGACGTCAATGCTGCTTCGCGCCGACTGCAAGTCGCGAACGGCCTTTCGGACCTCGAAGACGGCCAGGTCCTTGATCTTGTCGGTGAGCAATTCGCTGCCCTGGATCAGTTTGTCGGCCTGGCGGGCCGTGGCGCGCGCCCGCGTGTTGGGAATGGGAACGCTGAAATCCAGCCCGAGCGACCAGTTGTCGTAGTCGGCGGTGCCGAGGTTGTGGCCCGCCCGTCCGGTGTCCGGCCCCAGCCCCGTGATGCCATAGCTGCCGAAGGCATTGAAGCCGGGCATGCGCTGATTGCGGGCGACCTGACGGCGGATTTCGGCGCGTTCTTTCATGAGGCGGGCCTGTTGCATGTCGGGCCGCCGCTCGATCGCCTCGGCGATGGACTTCTGCTCGTCCACGGCATATTCGGTGTATTGGGGTACATCGCGCGGGATCATGCGAATCTTCCAGTCGGGCGTCTCGTTGATGCGGGTGATCCGGGCGAGGTTGTCCTGGGCCAGACCGATCGAATGCGAGGCCAGAATCAGGCTGTTCTCGCGCTGGGCGGCTCCGGCGCGCGCTTCCCAGACGTCAATCTCGGTGCCGACCTCGTTCTTGAGGCGGATTTCGTTGATCCGCAGGAGATTGCGCGCCGATTCGAGGGAGAGGCGCTGGACTTCGGCCAGGTAGATTGTGGCGACCAAATCCCAGTAGCCCGAGGTCACCGAAGCCATCTGGTTGATCAGTTCCTGGCGCTTGCTCCAATCGCGCGATTGTTCGTCTTTCTCGGCCAGATGGATACCCGCCATCGTGACCGTCGGCCCCCAGTTGCGGAAGAAGGGGAGCGGTTGCACCATCCAGATCGAAGCCGCTTCGCTATACGAGGGATTGATGTTGAGAAACGTCGGCGTCATCCAGTTGCGGCTGAGCGAGGCCCCTATGCCGATCTGACCGCCCAGGCCGTTTTCCTGCGTCACCTGGACCGACCCCGTGCGGGTCTTCATGCGGTTGATCGAGCGGTAGTCGCTCTGGAATCCGCCGGCCGCGCCGGCCACGAGCGACGTGAGCGAGGTCAGTTCGTCCTGGAGACGGCGGACGTCGTCTTGCAGCCGCCGGATGTCGTCCTCCTGCTGGCGAGCGACATCGGGGACATTTGGCTCGAACAGCGACGGCACAGCGAGCGACTGGCGCGAGCCGGTGAGGCCGCCTCCGGCCCCGCCCGACAGCGCGCTGAAAATCGAACCTTGCTGGGTGACGTCACGGATTTCGACCGAGGCGGTCAGGAGCGGATCGAAGATGCCCCACTGTCCCTTCACTTCGTCCTGGGCGATCTGATAGTTGATCTGGGCGATTTTGTAGTCGAGGTTGCGCTCGAGGGTCAGGCGGACCACGTCGCCCAGAGTGACGGGCTGGAGGGCGACCGTCTGCGGCGGCGAGGTGAGGCGGATGATTGCCGCCGGCGTCAGGGTGGCCGACACGTCGAACGTCTGCGCGCCGACAATCATTGCGGTCTCGGTGCTGCTGACCGTTGCTCCCGTGTAGTGAGGCGAGAACGGGACCGCGGTGGAAGGGAGCGGTGCGGCTATCGGCCGAACGTCCGGGATTCGGGCGGACGCGGCGGCTGACCTGACGGCCGGGGCGGCAGTCGTCTCGGTGCTCTTCATTGCCGCGGCGAGAGGAGCCGGCTGTCCCTGCGAGCTGAAGCCAAGCCAGAAACAGAGCAGGGCGGACAGCGTAAACAACGAGGCTCTGCACATCTTCGTGGGCACTCCTTCGATCATTGCCTTGCGGGCAAGTCCCGTCGCGTCGGCGCCTGGGACACAGACTGGCACAGACGGACACGGACAAACCTGGAGCAGCGGAGCCGCAACCAAAAGAGACTTTCGACTCTCGACTCTCGACCCGCGTCCATGTCGTCCATCGTGTCCATGTCGTCCATCGGAAAATCTGCGAAGCCTTCGCAGATTTTGGATGATAGTAGTACGGACCTGGTTTTCGGATAGGCTCTTAGTAGCGCCCTCCGGCGCGTCGTAACGCCGCTGACGCGGCTACGACAAATCCCTTCCGGGTGGCGCAGAGCGCCATGAGCGACTCTCAAGATACGCGCCTGGCGTGAATCTGCTTCTCGTTCTTGGTCGGGGCGATCTTCAGGCGCGGCGACACCATGTCGTTGAGGACCTGCTCGATGCGGTCGCGTTCGGCCGGGCGGGCTTCTTTCACGGGATAGTAGATATTAAAGACAGCGACATCCTCGAAGAAACTGCGGCGATACACCTCGGCGCCGGACAAGCGGGTGGCCAGACGATCCTGCACGATGTCGGCCTCGGTTACGTTCACCCCCACCACCATGACCTGGAAATCGGCGTTGTCGGTCATCGTTCGTTCCCAGCGTTCGGCGAATTTCGGGACCAAGTCCTGCAAGACCCTGGTCACCGCCCGACTGGCGGCCACCTTGCCGGCGGCTGTCTTGTCGGTGTTGCCCGCCTCCGCTTCATAAACGCCGGTTCCCAGCACCTGCCCGTCGTCCACGCGGATCAGAGTCAGCGACGTTCGGACATCGAAGAAGGTGTAGTCATCGAAGTGGATTCGTTTTGCTCGCGTTTGTTTCAGCGCGGCGCTTCCGGTTAAAATGACTTCGACGCCGGCGCGTTGAGCGGCTTCGCGCGCCGCGATCAACTGCTGTTCGTTCTTCGTAAGATCCACGTTGGACGCGGGGGGAAAGATCACCCGCGGTTCAAACCGGATGAGCATCTGCGAGAGCGCATCCTGGATCGCCCCGCGCGAGATCGGCTCGCTGGTGCCGGCGACGTTGTCCACCGTTTCGGCCACGGTCACATAGAGGATCGGCCGGCGCTTGGGTTTGTAGAAGAACTGTTTCTCGCGAAGGTCCTTTTCCAGCGCGGCCACGTCGAGAATGAATTTGACCCGCAGATACACCATCCCCTGAGACTCGCGGCGGGACAAAACGGCCTGCGAGGCGAAAAAGCGCTGGTGGTACTTCTCGACATAGTGCTCCAGCAGGGTGCGCGCCATCAGCATCTCGTCGGAACAGTAGAACTCGCCGATGGCCGAACGCACCACGTGCATGGCGGCTTGCTGGACCGCGGCCTTTTCCGTCGGACCGAAAATGTCCAGCTCATACGTTCTCAATCGGTCGGGATTGCCGCCCGCCTGGCCCGCCAGAGTCCACGCGGCGCACAATCCCACCACCCCTGCCAGTGCCGTCTGCTTGAGCATCCACTGTTTCACGTCCGCACCTCGACCCGCTCGAATCGCAATTGGCCGGACGGCCAGACAAACCGCTTATTCGCATGTGAACCTATTGACCTATCTCGGCCAGTGTCAACGGAAAAACAGGCCGTCCGCAATCGAAAAAGGCTTGAAGTAACGCGGGGGGCAACCGACAATTTCGATGCCTTCGCGGAAGAAGGCGTCAAGGGGGCTGCGGTTCGGCAGCCGTCGGCGGCCGAATCAGCCCGCAGGGCTGGCTGTATGAGTGCTGTGCAAGAGATCGAATCGGCGGCGCCGAATCTCCATCTGAGCGCGCAAACCGCCTATCGGCTGTTGAGCGATCCCGACGCGGACCTCGAAGCGTTGCGCCGCGCCGCCCGTCGGGTCAACCACGCGATCAACGGCGATCGCGTCACCTACGTCGTCAATCGCAATCTCAATTTCACCAATGTCTGCGCGATGGGGTGCAGCTTTTGCGGCTTTGCCCGAGCGAAGGGTTCGGGCGAGGAGGCCACGTACACCCCCGAAGAGGTAGTCGAGCGATTGGCCCGGACTCCCAACGTCTCGGAATTCTGCATGCAGGGCGGGATCAATCCCGAACTCGACTACGCCTATTATCGCCGGTTGATCCGGCTGGTCCACGAGGCGTTTCCGACGGTTCACATTCACGCCTTTTCGCCGCAGGAAATCCACCACATGACCGCGTTGACCGGCTGGACGGCGCGCGAGGTCCTCGGCGACCTGATGGAGTGCGGTCTGGGCTCGATCGCCGGAACCGCCGCCGAAATCCTGGACGATCGCTTGCGCGCGACGATTTGCCCCGGCAAGATTTGCTCGGCCCGCTGGGAAGAAATCGTTCGCGTCGCCCAGGGACTGGGGATGCGATTTCCGGCGACGATCCTGATCGGCCACGTCGAAACCCCGCGCGAGCACGTGGCCCATCTCGAATTCATCCGCCGCATCCAGAGCGAGACGCGCGGCTTTACCGAATTCATCCCGTTGCCTTTCGTTCCCTGGCACACGGCGCTTGGGCGCGAGCATCACATCGCCGAAATGATCTCGATGGACTATCTGAAACGGTTCTATGCGGTCTGCCGCCTGTTCTTCGGCGACCTGATCCCCAATTTGCAGGTCAGCTGGGTCAAACTCGGCATCAAGAACGCCTTGACGCTGCTCGACTGGGGTGCGAGCGATTTTGGCGGCACGCTCTTCGAGGAGAACATCACGCGCACCGCCGGCGGACGCCACGGGGTCTATCTGCCGGTCGAGCGGATTCGCGCCGCCATCGAGCGGGCGGGGCGTCGGCCCGTGCGGCGCGATACGCAGTATCACCTCTATGAAACGCCGGAGCCGGAGGCGGGGGATGCGGCGGTCTCGCAGGCTTCTCTGGCCGGTTCGCCGGCGCGTGCGGCGCAGGCCGGCGGCAATCCTTGGGAGGGGTAACCCATGAGGATGGTCCTGAGACGGTACGGTGTTCTTGCAGTCGGGCTCGTTTTTCTGGCGGTTGTCACTTCGGCTTGTCGGCCGGCGTCCAAACAACAGCTGTCCGACACCGTGAAGAAGGAACTGGCGGCGCTTCAAAACGAGAAGAGTCTGATCGAGGAGAAATTGCGCGACATCGAGCGCTCGCGCGCGATGCTCGAACAGAGCAATCGCGACCTTCGCCACGCCGTTGAGTCCATTCAGAACGCCCTCAACACCATCCAGACCCGTCTCGAAACCCTGGAAGCGGTTCCGCCCACCACGACGCTGGCCGCCAAACGCCTGCCGTTGGTCGTCTCCATCCTGTTGGGCGTGATCGTCATTTTCTGCGTCCTGCTCTATCTCAAGCTGAGAAGCATGCGCACGCGCGAACGAAAACAGTCCCCCTCGCAGGAGGTCGCCGGTGACTCAGGCGCCGGTCCGTCCCAGACTCCAACGCCGAACCCGTAGGTCGGTTTTTTCCAGGGCGGCTGTCGCCAGGGCCGCCACGCTGATCCTGGCCGTCGCCGCAGGGGTCTCTTTGACTGACGCTGTACCCTATTTTGGCGGTACGGCGGTCTTGTCCGCCGCGTCGGTTCGTTCGGCCGCCGGACTTTCCCCCGACTTTGTGCTGGAAATCCGCACCTCGCTGCCGACGCGATACGAGACGACGGTTCTGCTGGAGAAGAACGAGCCGGTCTCGTTGGTTCTCGAATGCAATGCGCCGGCGGTGGTCGGCTATGAGCCGCGCGTGCAATGGCGATGCGATCGGGGCCGGCTCGAACGCGAGGATGCGCCGTTGCGCAACCGCTTCTTCCCTCCGCCGCAAAGCGCGCTGGCGACCATCGAGGCCGAGATCGGCTTCTACCCGCAACGCGACCGCGAAACGGCGACGACGGCGGTGTTCCGAAAGAAGGCGACGCTGCGGGTCATTTCGCCGTCGCCCGCGAGTCTGCTTCGCAACGGCCTGATAGACGGTTTCAGGATCGGCGAGTATCTCAGCCCCACCGGTCCGGGGGTGCGAAAGACCACCTATGCGGCGCTCCATCCCGAGAAATTTCTTCCCCCGCGCGTGTTCTATCTTGTGGACGACACGACGCGCCGCGTGCCGATTTCGCGCCACCTGCGGCTCGGCGACTTTGCGATGGATTATCCGTGGTTTTCGCTGGGCAAGCGCCAGTACATCGCGCTCGACTATGGGCTGGTGCGGAAGTTTGAAGACCTCATTGACGAGATGAATCGAGCCGGGCTGCCGGGCGACAAGTTCTGCATCATCTACGGCTTCCGTTCTCCCGCTTACAACACCGACCGGATCAACCAGGACGGCGACGAGTCGCTCAAGGCCCCATTCTCGATGCACCAATACGGGAAGGCGATTGATTTCGTTCTCGACGCCGACGGCGACCTCAAGATGGACGACCTCGACGGCGACGGCAAGGTCACCGTTCGCGACACGGCGCCCATCATCCACTGCGTCAACGTTCTCGACCGCCGCTACCGGTCGCAACACGTGCCGCTTTACGGCGGCGCCGGCATCTATGACCACCACGACTTCTGGGAGCGGCCCGTGCAGTCGCCCTATGTCCACGTGGACACGCGCGGATTCCTCGACGAGGAAGGCGCGCTGATCCGCTGGCCGGCGGTCTGGCCCGACACCAAGGAGCCGATCGCCTGGGGGAAGCTGTGAAAAGGCCCCTCAAATCGGTGCACGGCAGATCGGTCCATGCCGTCCATGTCGTTCATTTACTTCACTGGCTCAAACTGCACGGCGTCGGCGACGACGTTGCCGTTGGCATCGTTGGTTAGTTGGACGTAGCCCGGCGTGCCCGCCTCGAACGGGAAAACACCCAGGACCTTCCAGCCGCCCGACGCCTTGGTCTGATCTATCTTGAACGTCTGTTTCCCCTTCGCGAAGCCGACCGTGAACGGCGAATCGGTCGCGTGGTCGGAATTGGGATCGCCGCCGAACCAGACCGACACGCGATAGTTGCCCGCGCGCGGCAGATTGGGCCGCCAGATCAACCGGCACTCGCCTTTGCCCTTGACCGCAAACAGGCAGGCGTCGCCCCGGTCGCCGCCGCCCTGGCCTTCGGGCCACTCGCCCTGTTTCTCGATGCCCTTGGCGTCGCTGCTGTCGAGCACGACCGTGACCGACGCTGCAGCCCCGGCGGCCACCGCCGCGGTCTGTATGGCAGCCTGGCGCCTGTGCCAAATGCACCCGGACAGCATTGCCGCCGCACAAAAAGTCGTTACCGCAACAAACAGTCCTTTCCCGTTCATTGCCCCCGATCTCCTTTCCATGATATGGGTGAAGCGATATGGCGGCCTGTGGCCGCAACTAAAGAGGACGTTCGACATTCGACTCTCGACCAA
>Ga0315274_10013002_pt1 | contig 11848 bp, 13 predicted proteins | sample YL17G02_20_MG_FD_203700 | JGI IMG/M metagenome (GOLD analysis project Ga0315274, IMG submission 203700) | Sediment microbial communities from Yellowstone Lake, YNP, Wyoming, USA - YL17G02_20 | ecosystem: Environmental > Aquatic > Freshwater > Lake > Sediment | place: USA: Wyoming | collected... | reverse complement strand
CAACGTCAGATAACATCGGCACAAACAAAAAACTTAAAACCCAACGACTTCGTCTGTGTCGCACACGTTATATGCCTAATTTTTAAAATAAGTTATAGCAATAAAGAGGATGGAGGTGCAAAGATGATAGATTTGGAATATTCATTGATAATTGAGGCAACTAATGAACCTGATTTTTTTGGATTTTATTCTCCCGACTTGCCAGGATTTTCAGGTATCGGACATTCCGTCGAGGATTGTCTTTATAAAGCGAAGTGGGGGATGATTGAACATGTAAATTTATTACAAGAACAAGGGTTGCCTATTCCGCCCAAAAATGTAAATCCCAAAGTTATTATCCAAAATGAGGAGTCTTTAAAAGCTGCTTAAAAATTGGTCAATCGCACTTCTTTCAACCTTGTATGTTATGTTAGCTGTTCATTGAAGGCAGAAAAGAAATTTTAATAAATAGGATTCCCCTTTTAATAAATTTTTATTTTTAGGTAAATCGTTGGGAGATAGATGTGTCAATAAAAGTCTTGAAAAAAATCTTCTTTGGAATTGTAGGACTGTTTTTTCTATTTGTATTTATATCACCAGCAGTGGCAGAAAAGTCAGGGGCTTTTTCATAACAGATCCTACCGACCAATTACATAAAAACAATTCAAAAGGCTGTTGGGTGTGCTGGAGAAGCTTTAGAGCGGAGCCTTTTAGGGTTCTGCTACTACGTTTCCAAACACATTGCAGAAATTACCTCAAGTGATATCGAATATTACCCATAAAACATAGTAAAGAACCGCTTGGTAAAGGTTTGGAAGTACACCCAACTGCCTTTTCAACGCAACATCTACCTCTATCGGTCAGGCTTTTGTAATCTCGAAGGAAAGCTGATCATCGTCGTACTTGAGAGGCCTGATTGTCACGTCCATGCCCACCTTGATATCTTCAGGCTTTATGTCCTTTGTTATCCGGGCGAACAGCTTCAGGCCATCGCCGAAGTCCACAACACCCATTGTGTAGGGAGGGTCCGCCTCGAAGCCAAACGGCGCATAATAGGCGGTGGTAAATGTCTCAAGTTTGCCTTTCTTGGGCATCTCGAACCAGTCCATGTTCTTTGAGAAGCATTTTGCGCAGTCGGCCCTTGGAGGAAAGAACTTTGCACCGCAATCCTTACAAACGGTCCCTTCAACCTTCCCTTCTGACAGGAGATCAACAAACTTTGCCGTTTTTGTCACTGCCGTAAAGCTTTTCCTTCCGAATTTCTCGAAACCCATACCTTACCTCCCTTGAAAATAATCAATGCAAAATGGGCAATTAGCAATTGTCAATGAGAAAAGAAAGACTGGATTCCTGCCTGCGCAGGAATGACAAGCCTCTACTTTGATCCCCCTCAACTTTCTTTATATTTTTGATTGAAAATTGCCAATTGACCATTGTTCATTGACCATTGATCTTTTCTCAGTCTCTGCCAAATATTGTGACGTTTCCGTATAGTCCAACGCCGCCAATGTTGTGCACAAGGCCGATATCCGGCTCACCCGCTACCTGCATGGGGCCTGCCTCACCGCGAAGCTGCAGGACGATGGTACGGATCTGGGATCCACCCGTTGCACCAATGGGATGGCCTTTTGAAAGGAGCCCGCCATCGACGTTCACGGGGATCTTTCCGTCTTTATACGTCGCTTTCTCTCGGATGAGCTGCTTACCCTCACCCATCGGCGCGAATCCAAGACCCTCATACGCCATGATCTCTGCGATAGTGAAGCAGTCGTGCACTTCGGACACCTTGACATCTTTCGGGGTGATTCCAGCCATCTTGTATGCGTGGGCGGCTGCTCCATAGCCAACGCTCAGGCCCTTGGTAAAATCGGGTCTCGCTGCCATGTTGACTGCCTCTGACGCCGCACCGATACCTAAAATCCAGACTGGTTTCTTCGACAGCGCCTTTGCCTTTTGGGCGTTTGCAAGGATGATACAGGAACTTCCGTCCGCGTTTGCGCAACAGTCACCCACCCGGAGCGGCCATGCTACGGGACCTGCCAATTTTGCTTCCGGGTCGCCCTGTTTAAAGTCTTCCGGCTTCACCGCTTTCCTGTAGACCGCCCTCTCGTTGATCACGCCATAGGTGGATGATTTGAGCCTGACACTCATCAGGTCATCGTGGGTCAAACCATGCTTCGCCATGTAGGCCTGTGCATAGAGGGCGTAATACGCGGGCATCATGGTTCCAAAGGGTGCCTCCCACTGGATGTCAGCGCCCCGGCCCATTCTCTCCTGGGATTCCGCAGACGTAATCTCGGACATCTTCTGGAACCCGAGGACAACGACCACGTCATGGAGGCCGGACTTAATCATGCTGAATCCCACTTTTACACCGGTGCTACTCGAAGAGCAAACGCTCTCCACGTAAAAGGTCGGCTGAGGAATAAGACCCAGGTATTCTGCGAGAACGCCCGCAGGGGAGCGTTGTTTGTCATATTCAGGCGCTGAACAGAAAATGGAGGCGTCAACATCTTTCTGGGTGATGCCCGCATCTTGCATGGCTTCCCTGAAGGCCTCGAAGGCCAGTTCTCGGATAGACCCCTCGTAACCTCTGACAAAGCTACTCTGGCCCACACCAATGACCGCTACCTCTTTCATTAAAAACCTCCCTTTACCCCTCACCCTGCCCTCTCCCCCAAGGGGAGAGTCGAAAAGACCCGACCACGGGGGGAAGGGTGAGGGTGAATTAGTTTTTAAAGCCTAATGAGAGTTCATTTTTTTGTCAAGCTGTTTTTTGAGGTCTCTGAAAAACCCTTAAAATCTTTATCAGAGACCTCTGATTTCACAGATTTCAAAAAATGATTAAACAGATTTTCTCTTTTTTAATGGATTTCTAATCTGTGTAATCGTTTCATAATCTATGTAATCAGAGATTTCTGGATTTTTTCAGAAATCTCTTTTTTTGGGATATTTTTGATATTTCCACACGGCTTGGTTATGGTCTTCGATATTCGAAGAAAAATAGTGGGACCCGTCGTTTTTTGAAACAAAGTAAAGATAAGGGACAGGAGCAGGATAGAGGGCGGCAAGAATAGAGTCCTTTCCAGGGTTGCAGATCGGTGTGGGTGGGAGCCCACTTATGAGATAAGTATTATAAGGAGTGGGCTTGAGCAAATGTCCTTTGGTCAGATTTCCATTAAAATTTTTAATTCCATAAATCACAGTGGGATCACTTTGGAGAGGGATCTTCTTTTTTAGGCGATTGTGGAAAACGGCAGAGATGAGAGGTTTCTCTTCCGATAACGGTGTTTCTTTTTCGATGATGGAGGCTAAGATCACCGCTTCTCTTTGGGAGATTCCCATCTGAGAGGCTCTGCTTTGGAGTTCTGGTCCAAAGACTTTTTTAAACTGATGGACCATCATCTTGATCACCTCTTCTGGGGCCATCTCTTTGATCAAATGATAGGTCTCAGGGAAGAGGTAGCCCTCCAATGTAGATAAACTCCCGCTCTGAGTGGAATGAGAGAGGCCAAGGGAAGCGATGAAAGCCGGTGAGGATGCCTTTTGAAGGAATGCCTCCTTTTCCACGATATTTAAATCTTTTAAGCATTGGGCGATTTGAGAGAGGGTATAGCCTTCGGCGATGGTGACCAGATGACGCTTCACCTGGCCCTTGACGAGTGAATTTAATACCTCTAAGGGAAGCATCCTGGTATGGAATTCATATTCTCCTGCTTTGATCTCAGCCTTTTTCCCGAGAAGGGTGGCCATTCCAATAAAAAAATGTCTATTTCTGATGATGCCTTCCTGCTCGAGTATCGTTGAAATCTTTTTGAGGTGCATCCCCTTTTTAAAGGTGATGACTTTGGTCAAAGAAGTTCCAGAAGGAGGTCTTAAAAGAAGCCAATAAAGGGAAAAAAAGGAAAAAATAAGGAGAAGGCCCAATGAAATAAAGAGGGCTTTACGTCGAGAGAGAAGATTCATCGTTCTGTTTCCCGCTCTGATTAAGGTATCCCTGGAGAATAAGAACAGCAGCCAACTTATCGATGACCCCTTTCCTCTTTTTTCTGGAGAGGTCAGCCTCCAGTAGGATCTTGGAGGCTTCGACCGTTGAAAGACGCTCATCCCATGTTACCATAGGAAGATAGATTTTTTCTTTGGCGGCCTTTATCCATTGAAAAATCAGCTCTGCCTGTTTTCCTATCGTCCCATCCATATTTTTAGGAAGACCGACCACGAGCTTGTCAATCTTAAATTGGGCAATAATCAGTGAAATTTCCTTTAAATCTTCTTCCATTGACCTTCGCTTGATCGTTTTGAGACCTTGGGCTGTCATTCCCAATTCATCACTGATTGCTACTCCGATAGTACGGGAACCAATATCTAACCCCATAATTCTCATTGGCTTTTTATCCCTCATTTACATTAAATTGTCAAGGATCTCTTCACCCAAGTTTTTCAGGCATAATAGTTTTTAAATGAATACAATAGATTACAAATAATATGCCCGCATTAAATTTATCTTGACAAAAATAGGGCAGTTTGTTATTAATTGCACAATCTGAAATAAGAAGGAGGCGGTATTATGGATTTTAAATTGACTGAAGAACAGGAAGCAATGCGAGAGATGGCTAAAAATTTTGCAGAGAAAAAGATTGCACCCACCATGGAGGAAGATGAAAAGGAGCATCGTTTTCGTCGGGAAATTGTCAAAGAGATGGCCAAACTGGGGTTCTTTGGATGTATCGCGCCTGAGAAATATGGTGGAAACGAAAGTGGTTATCTTGCGGCTTCAGTGATGACTGAAGAGATTGCAAGAATTTCCCCATCCTGGGGACTTCCTTTTAACCTTCAGATGAATTCAATCCAATCTGTTCTTCTCAATTTCGGAACAGAGGAGCAGCGCGAACGCTGGATTCCAAAATTGATCAATGCTGACCTTCTGGGCTGCTTTGCAATCACCGAAGCCAATACCGGGTCCGATGTCGCCTCGATGAAGTCAACGGCACAAGAGGTGGAGGGTGGATTCGTCCTTAACGGAACGAAGATGTGGATTTCAGGGGTGCCCGTCTCCGACCTCGGTATCGTTTATGTTTATACTGATCGGGCCGCAAAACACCGGGGTATGTCTGCCTTTATCGTGGATATGCATGCAAAGGGTGTGACCCAGAAGGCCATCGAATCGAAATTGGGTCTTTTCTGTGCTCCCACAGGGGAGATTATTTTTGAGGATGTCAAGTTGCCCAAAGATAGTCTGGTTGGGCAAAAAGGAGATGGGTTTAAAATCTGCATGGCCATGTTGGATAACACCCGCCTCTCCTCTGCATCGAGAGCAGTTGGAGTAGCCAGAGCATGCAAGGAACATTCCGTCAAGTATGCCAATGAGCGAGAACAGTTTGGACAAACCATTGCCAATTTTCAAATGATCCAAGAGCAGATTGCGGAAATGTATGTAGAAGAAGAGGCTGCTCGACTGCTTGTCTATAGGGCCGCTTGTAATAGAGACCTGGGACAGCGAAATACCATCGAGGTTTCCTGTGCAAAATATTTTGCAGCGGAGGTGGCCGTCAGGGCAGCGAATACGGCTGTCAAAATCTTTGGGTCTTATGGTTTCTCTACCGAATATCCTGTGGAGAGGTTTTATCGAGACGCCAAATCCTATCAGATTGTTGAGGGGACATCCAATATTCAAAAGATGATCATTGCAAGAAATGCGTTAGGCCTAAAATAAAATTGCTTTTTGAGAGGAGGAGAATTTCATGGGAACATCAGTGACAGTGCCTATGGTAGGAAAGATTGTTTCTGTTTCGGTAAAGGTGGGAGATAAGATAAAAGAGGATGATCAGGTTGCCGTCTTAGAGGCGATGAAGATGGAGATGCCTGTGGTCGCTCCAATCACCGGAACCGTGAAGGAGGTTTGTGTGGCACCGGGGCAGGAGGTCGAGGCAGAGGCGGTTATTGCGGTCATCGAATAGAGAGAGAATAGAGGATGGAGAAGGACCGATGGAAGAGGAGTTTTTAACTGGATTGCAGATCCGACCTCTGACGATTGGGGATTTGGATGCAATTGTTGAGATTGACCGTAAGATTTTAGGAAAAGCCAGGCCAGATTATTGGAAGAAGAAGATCGAACTTCCTGATGCGCGATACCCCCTGTCTTGTCTGGTCGCTGAATATGAAGGGGAAGTGATCGGTTTTATTGTGGGCGAGGTGAGTGGATGGGAGTTCGGAGTTCCCGATACGATCGGGTGGATTAGTACCATTGGGATCGATCCGGCTTATCAACACAGAGGCGTTGCAAGAAAATTGAGTCAGGAGTTTATCAAGAATCTCAAGGCGATCGGAGTCAGCGTCGTCTATACCTTAGTCAATTGGAGCGATTGGGATCTCCTCAAATTTTTTCGTGCCATGGGATTTACAAGAGGAGGGGATATGATCAACTTGGAACTAAAGATCGATTGAGGTTGGAGGAGCGATCCTCTTGCGAGATGAAAGGAGAAGTGGATGGGTAGGTTAGAGGGTAAGGCGGCTGTTGTCACTGGTGGAGGGAGAGGCATCGGAAGGGCGATCTGTCTTGCCTATGCAAAAGAAGGAGCTGATGTTGTCGTCAACTATGCAACCCGAGATCAACCGGCCCAAGAAGTCGTCGAGATGATTAAGGGAATGGGACGGAAAGCAGTGGCGGTCAAAGGGAATGTGGCAGTAAAGGCGGATGCAGAAAGGATCATCCAAACAGCTATTGACCACTTTGGAAAGATCGACATTCTAGTGAACAATGCAGGGGCAACGAAACCAAATATGCTCTACAAAATGACGGAGGAGCAGTGGAATGAGGTGGTGGATATCCATCTCAAAGGACCTTTCCTATGCATTCAGGCGGCTTCGAAGTATATGATGGAGCGAAAAGGTGGGAAGATCATTAATGTGATGTCTGTGGCTGGTTTGGCGGGAACAAAGGGACAGATTAATTATAGTTCTGCTAAAGGAGGAGTACTCGCTCTGACCAAGTCAGCCGCACGAGAATTGGCTGGTTATGGGGTTACGGTGAATGTGATCTCACCGGGATATGTAAGTACTGAGATGACCGAGAAGATTCGGACAGACCCAAAGCTGAAGGAGATTTATACGGGCAGGATTCTACTGGGTCGATTTGCAGAACCAGAGGAGGTAGCTCCAGCCTTCGTCTTCTTGGCATCGGACGAGTCGAACTATATTACCGGCCAACTCTTCTGTGTGGATGGTGGACTCGGGATGACCTAACTGATTTTAGATTGCGGATTGCAGATTGCGGATTTGAAATTCCGCATTCCGAAATCCGAATTCCAAAATAAAAGAAGGGGGTGAAATAAATGGCAACAATACCTGAGAAGATTGAGACTTGGCAAATGGTTCAGCCGACGGCAAAGGATAAGGACACAGGGGAGGTGAAGCCTGGCAAATTGGCAAAAGCTTCGATTCCAGTTCCATCTTTGTCACCGGGAGAAGTGCTGGTCAAAGTGGCTGGATGTGGTGTCTGTCACACAGACCTTGGTTACTTTTATGACGGTGTACCCACTGTTCAAAAACCACCCTTAACCCTCGGACATGAGATCAGCGGGACAGTGGTTGCCGGGGATGAGAGATGGATCGGTAAGGAAGTGGTCATCCCTGCAGTGATGCCCTGTCGTAAATGTCTCCTCTGTAAAACCGGAAGGGGAAATCGTTGTTTAGCACAGAAGATGCCTGGGAACAGCTTGGGAGTTTATGGTGGATTTTCGAGCTACATTCCAGTACCTTCCGTCGACCTCTGTGAGGTGAGAAACCGGGGGGATATCCCTTTAGAGCATCTGGCTGTTGTAGCGGATGCTGTGACCACACCTTATCAGGCTGCTAAAAGGGCAGATTTACAGCCTGGGGATAGCGTCATCGTAATAGGGGTCACTGGGGGAGTGGGTGTCTATATGGCCCAAACAGCTAAGGCCTTGGGTGCGAAGACGGTCATCGGCATTGCAAGAAATCCGGAGAAGTTAAAAAGAGCTTTAAGTTATGGGGCTGATTTTGTCATCAGTTTACAAGACAAGGCCATAAAAGATATTCGAAGCGAATTTCGGGAGATCTGTAAAAAGAACGGCTTAGAAGCGGGTTTTGGTTGGAAGATTTTTGAGGTGACCGGAACCAAGGGAGGACAGGACCTCGCTCTGGAGCTCCTCTCCTTCACCGGCAAATTGATTGTAATCGGATTTGGGATGGCCAAGAATGAGTATAGCATTTCTCGGCTCATGGCCTTCGATGCAGAGATGATCGGGTCATGGGGATGCTTGCCAGAATATTATCCGATTGTGCTGGATATGGTTCTCTCAAAAAAGATCGATATCGCTCCATTTGTAGAGACCAGACCGATGAGCCAGATCCAATCAGTCTTTGACGAGGTTCACAAAGCCGGTTCTCCGGCGAAGAGGATGGTTCTGACACCTGATTTTTAGTTATGAAATCCTCCCTCTCCCTGGGGGTAGGGGGGATTAAAAATTTGACTTTAATACAGAGAAAGGAGGAATTTGTATGGCATTAAATTGGATGCCGAGAGAAGACGAGTTAAAAAATCATGACAGGTATGGATCGGAACATTGGGGAACGGAAGCTCCTTGCACCGTTTATGAGAAGAAGCCTTTAAAGGATCCCAAGGGAAATGTGATCCCGGGCCTTTATGTGGCATGGATTAGGCTGAACAATCCGGCCCAGTACAATTCCTATACTACGGAGATGGTAAAAGGAGTGATCGCTGGCTTTGAGAACTCCTCCACAGATCACTCGATCGTCGCAGTTATCTTCACAGGAACAGGTCCCAACGCCTTCTGCACCGGTGGCAATACAAAGGAGTACTCTGAGTATTACAGCAGGCGGCCGGAGGAATATGGGGCCTATATGGAGCTCTTTAACAACATGGTCGATTCTATCCTCATGTGCAAGAAACCCGTCATCTGCAGGGTGAATGGTATGAGAGTGGCGGGTGGACAGGAGATTGGAATGGCCTGCGACCTTGCGATCTCCTCAGACCTTGCCATTTTCGGCCAGGCCGGACCGCGTCATGGCTCTGCTCCTGATGGTGGATCCTCTGATTTTCTCCCATGGTTTTTGGGGATGGAAGATGCCATGTGGAACTGTGTAAGCTGCGAGATGTGGAGCGCATATAAAATGAAGATGAAAACACTCATCACAAAGGTAGTTCCCATCCTCAAAGATGAAAAAGGAAATTGGGTACGAAATCCTCAGATCATCACAGACAAGTATGTCGAAAACGGTGAAATCGTTTATGGGGAGTTCAAGACAGGTGAAGAATTTAAGAAGGCAAGGGAATGGGTCAATGGAAAACTGAAGAATAATGATTATGATTTCTCTCTGCTCGATGCTGAAGTAGATAAGATTGTTTGGACCTTTGCCAACTTATTCCCGGGATGCTTGATCAAATCGGTTGACTCTATCCGGAACAAAAAGAAATTCTTCTGGGATCAGACAAAGAACTACAACAGGCACTGGTTAGCCGCCAACATGATGGGTGAGGCCTTCTTAGGATTTGGTGCATTCAATACCAAGAAGATTACAGGCATGGATGTCATTGACTTCATCAAATATCGCCAGAATATCGCAGAAGGCAAACTCCTGGATGAGACTTTCTTTGAAGAGGTTCTGGGCAAACCTCAGAAGAAGTAAACATCTAAAATTCCCCCTTTTCCCCCCTTTATTAAAGGGGGATAGGGGGGATTAGGAGGTGAATCCGATGGCGTTCAAACATATTCAGACAGAACTAAAGAATGGAGTGGCTTATTTGACATTGAACCGGGCGCCTCTGAATGTCCTCAACATCGAAATGATGGAAGAGATCAATACATATCTCGAAGGATTGAAGAAAGAAAAGACATTAAAGCTCCTGGTCATTCAGGCTGCGGGAAAGGCCTTCTCAGCAGGGGTGGATGTTGGAGAACATATTGGTGATCTGGTTTACAAGATGATTGAGGTTTTCCATAAAATGTTTCGATTGATGGATCAATTAAAGGTCCCCTCCATCGCCGTCGTGAATGGTTCGGCCTTAGGAGGAGGATGCGAACTTGCCCTCTATTGTGACATGGTCATTGTAACAGAAAGGGCAAAATTTGGGCAGCCTGAGATACAGGTGGGAGTTTTCCCACCCATTGCCGCTCTCATCTTCCCAAGAATGATCGGAAGAAAGAAAGCTCTTGAACTGATCCTCTCTGGTGACGTAATCAGCGCCCAGGAGGCTTTGAACCTTGGCCTGGTTAACAAAATTGTGCCTGAGGCCTCCCTCGCTCAAGAGGTAAATGGGTTTATTGAGAAGTTTACAAAATTGAGTGGGATCATCTTGAAGTTGACGAAGGAGGCAGCCCTCGCAGGTCTTAATGATGATATGGATAAGGGACTGAAAGCAATAGAGAAGATTTATCTCGATAAAGCAATGAAGACACATGATGCCATCGAGGGTCTCAAGGCATTTTTGGAGAAGCGAAAACCCACCTGGAAAGATGAATAATTATTGGGGAGACCTTCCCTTGGCCTCCCCAAACAATCCCCCAACGAGTTATCTCCTTGGCTTAAATAGCCTGATCTGATGCTGTTTTTTCCTTGTCATTGCGAGGCTGAATTTGTCAGCCGCAGCAATCCCATCTTTTTTTGTATAGAGGCGACTTCAGTCGCTTTGAAATAGGGAGGCTAAAGCCTTCCCCCACCCTCAATTGAAAGGTATAAAAATGGCCTTTAATTTTTCCGTCCTTTTTGCAGAATCAGGTTACCATTGTAACACCGTAGTGTTTTTGATATATTATCCCCAACTTGTTACTTTATAGTAATCCTTGAAGCCTTTTAATCTGATACAGAAAGGTTGATAAATGTGAAATATAAAGAAAAAAAAGTGGTAGATAAAGAAGGCAGGGAAGTTGTCTGGAAACACCCAGGCGGCAAATTAAGAAGACTTGGCCCGACCTCACTAACGGATGCCGAGATTCTAACGGTGATCCTTGGTTCAGGAATTAGCGGCCGGTCGGCTCAAGATATTGCTGACGAAATTATTAGTAGGCACTACTCGTTACAAGGGTTAATGGGAAAAACAATCAGCGAATTAATGACCATTAAGGGGTTAAAAGAGGTTAAAGCGACTCAAATAGCGGCAGTCTTTGAAGTTGCACGGAGAATCGTTAAGGCCTTAGAAAGGGAGTAGAATGTCAGAATTTGATACAAAGATTCCAATTATAGAAAAATCAGAAGTGAATCACCTGAATAGACAAATCCCTCCTTTGGCCCACACTCCTATGTATAACTGGCACAAATTCTGGTCAAGAAAAACCTGGAATGTGGTTGGTGAGTTTATCAAGACATATTCTAAAGAGGGGGAGATAATATTTGATCCTTTTGCCGGAAGTGGCGTCGTAGCCATGGAGGCATTAAAAAATAAACGGAGGGTCATCATTTGTGATCTACTTCCTGTTGCCACTGAAATTGCACGTTTAACTATTAAACCAGTCTCTGAAACTGAACTCTTTAATGCGTTTACAAGAGTTGAGGCAAAAGTGAAGGATAAGATTTTCAACCTTTATAAAACAAAATGTCGCAAATGTGGCACAGTGATTCCTTTTACATGTTCAGTCTGGGAAAACCAAAAGATGGTTGAAATCCGGTACCAAGGGTGTCCTCATTGTGGAGATAGAAGAGAAAAAGAGACCCCCCCAATAAAGGAAGACTTAAAACTAATAAATGATCTTGAAAATAAAGAAATGAAAGAGTGGTATCCTAAAAATCCACTCTATTATCCTGATGGCCAACCTTTCAAAGAAAAGCAACAATATGAATCACTCGATGAATTATTTACAAAAAGGAATCTTCAAGCTTTAGCCTGGGTAAT
>Ga0315274_10013001_pt1 | contig 11848 bp, 14 predicted proteins | sample YL17G02_20_MG_FD_203700 | JGI IMG/M metagenome (GOLD analysis project Ga0315274, IMG submission 203700) | Sediment microbial communities from Yellowstone Lake, YNP, Wyoming, USA - YL17G02_20 | ecosystem: Environmental > Aquatic > Freshwater > Lake > Sediment | place: USA: Wyoming | collected... | reverse complement strand
CTACCTGAGCTCCTGTGCAGCATTCTTCAAGATGAGCTACCCTACCTGTTAATCCCATGACATACTGCTGGAGAGAATACACAGATCCGGTGAGCCCTGCTATATTACTGTTCGCTCCCGTCATACCTGCCTCTAAAGCCGCGGTACGGCCTGTGAGGCCCGCTACATACGTCTGCAGACCATACACAGACCCTGTGAGACCTGCTATATCTTTCTGAGCGCCTGTGAGGCCCAGTTCGAGTGTACTGACTGCCCCTGTTAAACCTGCGATATCTTTTTTAGCCCCTGTGAGGCCCATTTCTAGGGTTGCTGTTCTGCCTGTGAGGCCCGCTATATCGCTATACACGCCTGTCAGACCCAATTCGAGGGTACTGACGGCTCCGGTGAGTCCTTTTATGTCTTTCTTGGCTCCAGTGAGGCCCATTTCTAAAGAGCTGACGGCACCAGTTAGTCCTATGATGTCATACTGCATGCCTGTGAGCTGACTTTGGAGGTCATTGTCCAAAAACCGCTTGGAAATTTTGCTCATATGGTGGTCCTATGCTCGAATCTTTGAAAAATTCCGGCTATTCTACCAGGATCCCCGAGAACTCTACGTCTGGGCTCACAAAACTCAGATATGTTTCCGATTTTATGTCATTGTTGGCTGTTTTTTGCACAGCGCTAGCGCCCCAGGAGGTCGTCGTGCTCTGGATGATCTCTTTTTTCTGAAAACCAGGAGGGAATGAGACAGCTATCGCATTGAAATGGTCGTGAGGATACGCACCTACTGAAAAAGCGGTCTCATCTATAAGGAAATCACAAGAATACGTATTTTTGGGCATGAAAAATCCTATAGCTGATAGAGGAGCTATCAACTATAGGATTTTATTAGAAGATTATTTGAGGTAAATCGTTTTAAATAGGGCTACTTACGGTTTTCTAATGATCATTCCTTAAGGCTATTCCTTTTTGAGTCCTACTATTGTGAGAGTAGATATAAATTATCGTACTGGAATTCGCACACTATGCCGTATCTAAGAAAAATCATCAAATTGTTAAACTCTTTAGCACTACTTGCACCTCATAGTACAATCGCTCTGATTTCTATTGGAGATTATATTCTTACTACTCTATTCTCATTAGATAAATTCTGAAAGTGGTACGCAAAACTATTCGCTCTAAACAATCTAAACCCAGGTATTTTTAAGCACTGTTCCCAAAAATATATATCTAAAGGGATTTTCTTTCTGAATGACCCCTGAGACATGTCAAAACCACCAGTAGAGACAAACCAATTCCTATTAACCGCGCACGGCATGTACCACCCACGCCCCTCTTTCACGGCAGGAACTGTTTTACCTTTTTCTAATGAAAAATTCTCAAAATCATCTCTTCTAAAAGTACTAGGAGTCTTTCCGAAATCATAAGAAAAATTAACATCGCTAGCTAATATAGCCCCACACTCCACAAGATATCCGGTTACTATAGAATTTGATACGCACGGGCTAACCATGCTGTCCCATCCCGGAGCCATAAGCACATCAGTATTGCTCATTACAATAACATCTGTTTTTGTTTTAGACACCTGATCATTCCATATCTCATAAGGATCCAGATCTCTATCATCAACCACCACATCATAAGGTATTTTGGTATTGTCCTTGAGCATTCGAAGATTAAGCTCCAAACACTCATCATTCATTTTAGTATGCAGGTGTGGGATAATTATCGTAAACATGCTACGATATGACCTCCAAATTATAGTATGGGTGTTCCCTCATAAAAGCGGGCATCTTACTCTTATCAAAAGGAATTGCATTCCATACGTTTTCTACTACTGGGTGGAAATCGTTATTTCCCGATAACGGCCAGTTCTCATACCTAGAATACCATTCAGGCCTCCACTCTGCTCTGTGGCCTTGCACAGTCATTTTGTACCGTATAGACGCAAGGTCACGGGCATATCCGAAATGGAGCACTCTCCCGTTGGAGCTAGTCTGTAGTTTATAAGTACCTTGAGGCATTTTTGGTAATGTAATTCTTATTGGTTGCATCTCGTCTGTACACGACCAAGAAAAAGAGCGCCACAAAGTTAGCATCCGTATTACACAGGTATCCACTTTTGAATCACGAGCCTCTTTTATGGAGTTCTCTAATACGTCGGGATACCATATCTCATCAGAATCTACAGCCAATATCATATCCGGACAATCCTGAGACGATACATTTTTTATAGCAGCCCTATGCGCCCCCTCATTAGGCCACTGACCCTCTATCCATTGTATCTTGTTTTTGGGGTCTCCAAACAAATAGGCAGAGGCTACTAACTTCTCTCTCGTGTCAGGATTACCCAGGTTTGTTGAGAAACCTTGAGATGGGGTAGACGTGTATAAAATGTATATTTTATCTACAAAATCATACACACTTTTTATAGACCATCCTAAATAATCTGATCCATAGTGAATCGTGTAATACGCTATTATCATAAATGTGCCACCATAACGTCATCTGGGGTTAGTCCGTCATTCTCGTAGCTAATAACATACATAGGGTTTATTTTTTGTATTTTTTCAGACAGGATCTCTTTTGACACATTTAGTAAATACTCTCCGAATCTTCTAACATCGTCAATAAGAATAGTATGCGTTTTTATTGGATGCTTAGAGATAGCGTCCAGTTCTTCCAAAAGAGGGGCGTTCACCGGACCGTCGAGATGCGCGTCCAACCAAAAAAATACAGGGCAAGACAACCCTTTTATTATGTTCGGTAGCTCTATAGCTGAATCCCCTCTCAAAACGGTTATTCGAGGCTCTCTTTCAAATCTCTGTACTGCTGCCTGGTATCTGATTTCATTTATTTCTATACTATACACTTTTTCAAAACCCTCTTGCAAAGCTAACAAAGGCGTGTCACCTTCATAAGTCCCTGTTTCAATCAGATGCGTATTACTGCTTTTATATTTACGCATGATATCTCTAGTTAGCGGCATTTATTCCTCCTATACTGTTGTTATCTTTTTACCCAGTACCCTAACCCACAATCACTCGGATCCATCAGAAGATGCTGAAAATCACCTAAAGCAGCCTGTGCCCCCAAGGTCACATCACTACCGACCAAAAAGTGGTCTACATCGTGAATTATAACCAGCCCTCCCGATCTCATTGTAGGTATGAAAGCCTTGAGAATATCTCTTGTGAACTCTATACTATGCGGACCATCCTCAAAAAGGATGTCAGGTACTACCCCGCTTGCTATTAAAGGTTGTGCATTTTGTAGTCCATCTCCACAAATCTTTGTAAGTCGTGGAGATTGCACCCTAAGTTTGTCAAAAGATAGGTCCAGAGCGAACATCCCACCTGAATTATTAGCATCCATAGCAGACAGAAAATGAGAGGTTGAGCAGCCGTAGTTAGACCCTACCTCTACAACAGTTTTGGGACTCATGGCACGTGTTATTGCGTATAGAACTTTACCCTCTACTTCCCAAATACTGCCGGAAGGCCAGGCACCCCCAAGAGGGTTGTACCCACCTACAGTGTCTTCGAAAGCATACTCTAGCAATTGTTTAAAATCTATTGACAGGTCTTTAGCTATACTAACGAAGGCTTCATTTAGCGTTGTTTTCATGTTTCCTGTTTCTATCAGAGTATTCCCAACTCAGTTAGCTTATTCCTAAAAAACGGTAGTACAATCTGCTCTTCTATGCCAGGTATGTAATGCCCTAAATCGGTAGACACAAGACCATCAACCAAATTTTCGGTTGGCTGTATTATATCTATCCCTCTCGTAGCGCATACACTGCTCAAGATATCAATAAGATATTTTCTTTTTTGCAGTTTAGAATTCTGTGGCAAAATATGGGTGACGACGACTATCTTTCTACCTTGCAAAAGTCTTTGTATTTCCTCTATGTCTTCTTCTATCTCACTTCTCGTTTGCTCCACTATATGTGTGCCCAATTTTATGTGATCCGGGGTTTTCGTCCAAAAATCCCAGTCCCACCTTGAATCAACAGCTAGATGGTGAAGATAAAAGCCTTCGTAGATATAACATTTTATACTGCATATCTCAATAATGAACAGCTGTGTACTGTTAAACTGGTCGATTATGCCTTGGTCTATATTTACTGGCTTGCCACTAACAATACCTGATCTGAAAGCATACTGCATCACATCAGGAGGCAGGTTAAGCTCTTTTTTTATAACCCTCAGTAGCTGAAGGACCTCTTTAGTTGAATGCGTGTAAGAGACATCCTCATCAATTGTGGTGCACTCCAACAAACTTTTGATGGTTTTCAGCCTGCACGTACCCAATAAAGTTGTTCTCACTGTTTCATACCTGCTACAGCTTTTAGGACATTATCTCTAAAACTAAAATCCCTAAGTATTCTATCTCTCTGTCCCATCCCTGCCTCTCTGTATTTTGAATAGTCTTCCCGTACCAATCTCTCAACAACTCCAACTATATCACTATAGGGTACTTGTATGATACCAGGGTTTTCATATGGGTAAGGATCTATACAAGTCTCACTGATAATGGGTATTCCTGCTGCAGCCGCTAACGCGAACCGAAGGGGCTCTGAACATTGATCGTCAAACTGATGGACGTTGAGTAAGAACTTTGAAACCGACAGAGCCTCTGACCGACGCTCTATGTCATAAAAACAAGGGGCTTTTGAACAGTTAGTTGAGAGTATGACACTTCTCCGCTTGTTCAAAAAGCTCATGTGAGCAACATCGTATTTCTTAGCAACAGAAACAGGCGCTAATTTTTCATGGCTTCCTATAGGGACGAAACGACACAATTCTTTATTTTGGTTATAAATAGATCTGTCTGAAACCCACACCTCATCTACCCCGTTCATGCGCATAGTCCTGAACAACGTTGCACAATCACCAGTGATAGCAGGGCGCTCCAAAAACCATTTAACTATCTTACTTTTACTACCCGATAGATTAACACATGAATGCAAAGTCCCTATATAACAAACATTTTCCTCTCTCACACTATCCACAGATACTGTCCTAAATCCAGATAGTCCCGCCAGCTCGTGCAGAACCCCGTATGACACACATTCAGGATAAGTTTTCAAAAACACAGGCATCATGCTGTTACTCTATCCATATCAAACAAACTTTTCAAACCGTTAATCCACAGGAAATACTCCATATCAGAATACTTATCTGCCATAACAAAATTGGCTTTTATTGCATCTAGCCTAGAAACATAGTCTTCTTCGCCTATACTATCAAGTATAGGCCCTAACTGATCGGCTCGATCAAATGTTATTATTCCATTACCATCAAAAAACTCGGTAGATTTAGAGAACCCTTTGTATATGGGCACTGCCCCTGTATAAAAGCAGTCCATCAGCTTCTCGCTAAAATAACAGTTATCCCAGCAATTCTCTACCACCACGGAATATCTGTAGTCTATCATACCCTCTATCTTGTTCTCTAAAGGTCGATAACCTGACCCCATAAGATCTAACCTATCGCCCCACAAGGAAGCTATCTGGTGCCTTAATCTATGGCCTTCCGTGAATCTCTTGTTAGAAAAAATGGCGGACACCATCTTTGTCTTGTCATACACTTTTCGCAGGTTAGGCCAAACCCAGGAAGCACCGTTAGAAAAGAACCTGAACCTATGATCTATAGACAACATTCTGTCATCAAATGTGAACACGAGATCAAATTTGTGATAATTCTGTAACATCTCACGGTACATATCACTGTTAACTGTCGGAGGCTCTAGCATCCAAGCAACTTTATACTTACTACCGCACGAATCTACCTCCCGTAAAAAACAGTCGGTGAAAACAGTAACAAAAGAGTCTACCCTGTCTGTATCCCATTTCCATATAAAATGTGGATGATCTCTTATGGGATACTGTGTGCTGAAAATGTTGCTATCTCTTATGCGTATTGTTTCCAAAACTACACTCCTGCGTATTTTTTGGTGATGTACTTGTGCTCTTCTAAGCGCAAATCTTCTGTAATAACGCTATTACTAACACTACCCTCCCACGCTCGAACGAGTACGCATACCTCGCTAATAAACCCTGGGTATCCGGTTTGCCTGTAAAGCCTGCAATAAAAATCGCAATCCATCAGCCATATCATTTTTTCATCAAAAATGATACCACTGTTATTCTTGTACATAATAGAGCTTGGTGGACCTATGGTGTTTGTACCCGCTATAAGATCCTGCTCCGATAACCACTTAGGTTTGAAGTGGTTGAACGTTTTCTCAATGTCATCTTTATAGCAGAGACACTCACACACAACCCAGTTCTTTTTACTGCTCTCTATCCCCTCTACCATAGCAGACAAAGCATGCGTACTATAGAAAGCTTCATCTTGAAACATAGGTTTAATGTAATGCCCGACAGAATGCTTTATAGCGTTATTTATATTGGCAGAAGAGCTGCCCCTGCTATTTGTATTCCTCACATACTTAACGGACGGATGTACAGAACAGAGTGTCTCTACATCACTACTAATGGAGTGATCTGACACAACAATCTCTACGTCTTTGTAGTCCTGATCTAAAATAGACGTAACTAGCCTATCAAGCATTATACAACCCTCTCCATGCATTTCATAAGCAGGGATACATATGGACACGGAAGGAGTGCTTGCGCTCATAACACACCAATCAGGCACTAAGTTTGTTTACACCTTAAATCCCGATAGAAGCTCATCCTCTCTTCTCTACTCATACCACCCCATTTTTCTACTACATCCAAGACTTTAAAGCACTGGTCTACGCACGTGTCCATAGACACGTAGGAATACAACCCCAACCTACCGAACGACATCCATTTATCAGAAGCAGTCCTGCTTAACAAGTCCCAAAAGTAATCTATGCTTTTTCTCTCTGATATGGGGTACACAAGTCTCTTAGACACGACAAAAGTTGAAATTAGTTTACCAGGAAAATTAGACTTAAGATAGTCCACCGTTTCTTTTACATAAGAGTCTTCCAAAGGCTCAGCAGGATCTTTACTATCAAAAGGGTAGTCAAAACTGACAAGTGTCTTACCAGGAGCATTCTGAGGGTATTGGTGTTTATACTCCATAATTCTAGTAAAACTATAGTTATTTGGGAATGACATAAGATAAGTTGGTAGTACGTAGTCAGAGGATAATAAAGCATACACCCAAGATATACCCCGGTATCCCAGCACATTTTTTTTCTCAAAAATAACATCCAAGGGCGCTGTATTGAAAACCATATCTGCGCTATACTCGCCAGAAGCGCAAACAACGCTACCCTTGGTCTGGTCTATGGATGTAACCTCCTCAAAAACAACGTCTACATTTTTTGTTAGTTTCTCAAACAGTTCATTATAAGATCCTGGGTGACCTTGCCATTTATTCCCAAAAACAGACTCTACAGAATCTCTCAAAAAAACATTCCTTTGAGATATCCACTCAGTCTCTATTTTCCTCGGGTGTATACCCCACTGTTTAATGTTATAGTTCTTGTAAAAATACTCATAGGCTGTTCTACCTGTTCTGGATATCAGATAGTTTTCCATGTTAGAGTAGTCAGGGTTTTTTGGGTCAACGTTATACAGCTCAACAGCGGATCCTGGATTTATACGGATAACATCCTCTACAGCTACAGGGTAGTGGTATGGGTCTGTTATAGTTCCATCCACGCTAAGTTTTTGAAAGAATATCATTTCTTTATTTACGACAAATCTATCAAAAAACTCTCGTAGGGTTTGGTTACCAGAGTACAGGATATGAGGTCCCAGCTCGTAATTAATACCCTCATAGGTTAGCGTTTGGCATAGACCGCCTAGCTTATTACTTTCAAATATTTTTACGGATGATTCTGGACACCTACTTTTCAAAAGATACGCCATAGAGCATCCAGCTAAACCCCCGCCAACCACAATAAAAGTCTTCATTACGATCTCCTCATAGCTATGTCCATATAGCGCTCCATTTTTTCGCGCGTTAAACCCTTAGGCACAAAAACTACTTTACGAGGATTGTATTGATCGAAATCATTAGTAAGGACTTCTCCATGCTCTCTATACTCCCGATAAAATCGTGTTCCGGGGTACGGCACCGCATATTGGAAATAGGAGTAGGTTCCTTGAAGGGTTCTACTCAGTTCTATGCTTTCTTGGATACTTTTTTCTGTCTCTCCTATATTACCTATCATAAACAGACATTGCGTTTTTAAACCTGCTTTTCTAGCATTATCAACTGCTGTTTTAACATCCTCAATAGTAGAGTTCTTACCTACCTTCGATAGCAGCTCTTTGCTTCCTGACTCTACACCAAAAGCCACTAAAGAAAAACCTACGGATCTCATACGAGAGAAAACATTTGGATTTGTGTTACGCGCAGAGGTCAAAAAATCCATGCTGAGTTTTATACCTTCTTCCTCTATTCTATCACAAAACTCGAGCACCCTTTCTTCTTTTAAAGAAAACGTGTCATCCATTATTCTAAGATTTTGTATCTGATACTTGGCTATCAAAAATTTTATATGCTCAATCACATAATCTATAGTATTATTACGTACTTTTCGTTTCCATATATTTGGAGAGGCGCAAAAAAAGCAATCATTGGGGCACCCCCTTCCGGTCATAATACTCAAGCATTTAGCGCCTTCAACCATTTCATCAGAAAAATTATCTACATCAACAAGATCATACGCGGGAATAGGAATGTCGTCCAAATCAGATATCAGCTCTCTATCTTTAGACGCTCGGACAACTCCATTGTTTTTGTAAACCAGTCCTGGTATGTCTTTCATGTCTTTCTTTTGACATATTTCAAAAAAAGTTCTCTCCCCCTCCCCTACTACGCAAGCGTCACAGTATTCTAAACTCGCCACAGCTTGGTCTGGCTCGATGAAATGAGGTCCGCCAAAAACTATAAGTATGTTTCTACTGTACTCCCTGATAAACGATGCCGTGGTAACCATACTACTGTACTGTATTGTGGTCCCTCCAATACCAACAACATCTACGCCTGTCAGCCTATCCTTAAGAAGCTCTATATTTCCAGAGTTCATATCAAAAAAGCTAACGTCATTAAAACCTCCTCGTTTAAGATACGAGGCTATACTCATGATACCTATAGGAATCCAAGGTTTCATGTAATAAGCTTTTGGATATACTAAAAGTATCTTCACAAAAGGCCTTTCAATAATTCTATGTTATCGTGGTAGGGGCAATTACGGCAAAAATCAAGAGCATGCTTTGATCTAAGCTCTCTAAACTCTGTAATCTTGCCTTTGTTCCAGATATCATCTATGCAATCCTTATTTATGTTCCCAAGGCTCAAAGAGTGGTCTGGACGCATGCAGCATGGTAGAACATCACCATTATGCGCTATAAGGATACGCTCTTTCATCCATAAGCAGGAAGCCGTGTCAAAGTCAACATTTCCAACGATAACCACGCTCACACCCAACAGAGATCCTGTTTTTATAGCTCCTTTTATTGCTTCCACATGCTGGACGTTCACTGCCATATTCTTATTGCCTTTACCTAACCAATCCTGGTACACGTTAACGCGCATTTTTGGCACACCAGCAGCGGCACAGAAAGCGACCGCTTTGTCTATACCGCCTACGTTACTCAAGGTACATACGTAATTAACCTCTAGATTTAACTTACTAGCGTGTTTTTCGAACCTGTGTAGATTGCCTACAAATGTTTTCCACACCCCACCCGTATGAAAACTTTCATAAGACGCCTTATCTCCACCACTCATGGAAAAAGTAACTCTGTCTACTAAAGAGGCTATTTTCTTAGGTTCGGTATTAACATATTGTCCGTTAGTGACTAGCTCTATCCAAGCAATCGGATAAAGCGACCTTAAACACTCGATCATTTCCACATGATTCTTTAGAAGAAAAAACTCACCCATTCCGTGAAAACGTATGTGTTTTAGTCCCGGCAAAACACTGTGCGTATATTTCAATCCATCTACAGACAAAGACCCCACAGTTATATTACCACCAGATAGCAGCTCTTTCCTAAAACAACTTACGCAATCTATGTTGCATACTGTGGTAGGTTCTATCATAGCATAATCAGGAAGCATGCACGACCTCCAAAACTTTCTCTATAACCGTATCCAAAGACTTGTCATCCATGTGCTCACCTACTGGCAAAGATATTACCTCTTTAGAAAGTAAATCGGTACATTTTAGCACCACATCACTACTAACGAAATTTTGCTTGTGACAAGGTTTGGAATAGTGTATACGGCAATCCACCCCTTCTCTAAAAAGCCTCTCTACTACCTGCTCATTGTTTTTGACCCTAATGACAAACAGATGATAAGCGCTGTCACCGCCATCAGGGGGACGTACTACGGTAAAAAACGGAGAGAGATGCTTGGTATAGTAGTCTGCCACAAATCTTCGTCGAGATAGCCAGGTATCCAGTCGTTTAATCTTCTCTGAAAGTACTACAGCCTGTATCTCGTCCAATCTAGTGTTAACCCCAAAAGAGTTAAAAGATTCTCTATCAGCTCTTCCGAAATTTCTAAGTAAAATTAGCTTATTATACAAGTTTTCATCGTTGGTAGTTATTGCTCCGCCATCTCCTATACAGCTTAGATTTTTAGTAGGGAAAAAGCTAAAGCACCCGGCCAAACCAAACGACCCTGCAAATTTTGATCCAAACCGTCCTCCCACTGCTTGGCACGCATCCTCTATAACAGGAATAGAGTTTTTGTTAGCAATATCCATTATTTTATCCATCGCACAAACATGACCCATAAAATGTACAGGTATTATTGCAACTGTATTTTTATTTATTTTACGCGATAGATCCTCTGGGTCCATAGTTCCTGTCGCATCTACATCCACAAACACAGGTGTAAAACCTGCGGACATAATGCTCATAACGGTAGCCGGGAAAGTAAAACTTACAGTAGCGACCTCCCCTTTATTTCTACCTAACGAATGAAGGCACAAAAACAAGGCATCTGTACCAGAATTAACCCCAACAGCGTACTTAGTACCACAATACCTGGAAAACAGATCTTCGAAAATACGAAGTCTTTCCCCAAGTACGTATTGCCCAGAATCTATAACCTCTCTAATTCTTTCTATAATAACTTCTTTGTCCTGCTCGTTTGATTTAACAACATCTATAAAATCTATCATGCTACAGTTTTCCTTGTCCCGTAAAAATCTTTGGATAGCATATCAAAAACAAACTCATCTACATAGTGAGACCCGCGGTTCCTACGCTCTCTCAAAATACCCGCATGTGAAAAACCTACCTTTTTAACGAATGATAAACCTTTATAATTGTCAGAATAGACTAGGGCATACACAGAGTGCAAGTTTAGTGTGGAGAAAGCAAAATCAAGCATCTGCTCCACAGCTAAAGTAGCATGCCCTTTACCTTGATACTCTGGATTTAAAAACCAACCTGCTTCTGCGTGACTTTTATATAGATCTATGCTAAGTAGGCAGCACCCGCCCACTACACTGTCATCTACCTTTATAGAAAATGCCTGCCTTGTTTTATCTTTTATAAGCCCCTCATACCAACAGTTTTGACTAGCCTCGGTGCAATCACCTACTTGCCTTAAAAATTTCTGAATAGACACAATATTTCTAAGACGCATATGCTCTATAATGTCTTTTTTTTCTATAGGAAATATTAGTTTTGAACAGTCCATAATCACGACCTGTAGCACGTAGGAGTAGTGGAGTGATTCTCGGGTAGTGTTAACAAAGCCCCTACGCTATCGTATGTAGCTCTCTGTTTAGACAGCTCCTCACTCATAACTCTATAATACTTATCGATATCCTCAACGCTATCAAAACGAGAAGAAGTCCATTTTACAGGTATCCGGTAAGGTAGTAGCGA
>Ga0315274_10013000_pt1 | contig 11848 bp, 11 predicted proteins | sample YL17G02_20_MG_FD_203700 | JGI IMG/M metagenome (GOLD analysis project Ga0315274, IMG submission 203700) | Sediment microbial communities from Yellowstone Lake, YNP, Wyoming, USA - YL17G02_20 | ecosystem: Environmental > Aquatic > Freshwater > Lake > Sediment | place: USA: Wyoming | collected... | reverse complement strand
GCCCCCAGGGCGGGGTTGAACAGGGCGAAAACGTACAGCCCCGGCAAGTCGATCTCCCCATCGTCGTACCCCACCTCATCGTGCAGCAGCTCGATCTGGGCGCGGAACATGCCATGCAGATAGATGACCCCCTTCGGCATGCCAGTGCTACCCGAGGTAAAGGCAATAGCCCCTTCGTCCTCGGTGGTCGTCGGTGCGATGGAAAATGGATCGCGCCGCTCAGACCGCATTTCCTCTAACGTGCGCATGTCTCGCCCGAGCCGTTTCCACAGCCATCTCGTCCAGGGTCGGTCCGCGCCAATGACCACCGCCCGCCGCACGGTCCGGAACGGCCGTGGAACCAGCAGGCGCAGCAGGTGGGCCAGCGGGATGCCCACCAGTGCGGCTGGCTCGGTCTCGGCGACGCACTGCAAAAATGCCCTGCGGCCCATGCCAGGGTCAATCAGCACCGGCACAGCCCCCACCTTGAGCAGCGCAAAAGCCACGGCAATGAACTCGATCCCCGGGTGGGCCATCATCAGGGTCCGCGTTCCCAAGCCGATCCCATATTCGCTCAGGCCGTGGGCATAGCGGTCGCACAGCTCGTTGAGCTGTCCGAACGTCAGTTGCGTGTACCGGGCCCGTCCCCTGCCATCGCGCCCGGCCGGGAACACAATTGCCCGGCGAAAGGGTACCCGAGCTGCCACATCGGCCAGTGCCTGCGCCACGTTGTACCGTTCCACTTGCCTGCCTCCGACCCTGGGCCGGGGTTGAGGGTCAATCTCTTCTCCCCATAAACTCCAGCATCCATGGCAACATGCGCTCGTGGGCATCCTCCACCACATAATGCCCGGCATCCTCTATGACCTTCGTCTCTGCGTATGGAAACCGCTCCTGCCACCCGCTCAGAAAGCCCCGTACGGTGAAACAGAAATCCCTGGCTCCCCAGATGATCAGCATCCGATGCTGTTCAAAGAGGTACAGGTTGGCCTCGATCTGCTCCAGCAGCCTCCGGCTGCGGTGCCTTTCCTCCAGGGGAATGTCCTGGACAAACCGCAGGATGGCGATGCGGCTCTGCCACGAATCGTATGGCAGCAGGTAGCCAGCCCGCACCTTGGGCGTCATTCGCTCCCTATGGCACACTGCCCAGGACAAGGCCAGGCCGGCAAACGCGTTCAGTCCACGGACCAGCAGATCCCCCCACAGCGGGTAACGACACATCTTGATCCGTTGCGGCAGCGTCGGTTGGACAAAGGCCGCCGTGTTCAAGACGATAAACTGCGACACGTTTTCCGGGTGTCGGGTAGCATACCCCATGCCGATCGGCCCGCCCCAATCGTGCAGCACCAGCGTCAGGTGCCGAAGGTCCAGGTGATCGACCAGCGCCTCCAGGTTCTGGATGTGCTGTTCCAACGTATAGTAGGGCCGAGCCCGGCCGGCGTCCTGTGGCTTGTCCGACAGCCCGCACCCCACGTGATCCGGCACGACAACCCGATACGCCTGGCTAAGGCCGGGGATCAGCGTCCGATAGTAAAAGGACCAGGTTGGGTTCCCGTGCAGCATCAGCACCGGTGGCGCGGTCCGCGGGCCTTCGTCCAGGTAATGGTAGCGGATGCCGTCCAGGTCCAGCCAGTTGGACTCGAATGGGTATAGCTCTCGGAGAGAACTCGTTTCCAGCTTTGTCGTGCTCATTGTCTTGGCGCGGAACTACCCATATCTCACCACGAAAAAGCGCGGATGAGTACATCCGGAAGGGCGCAAAGAACACACAGGGAGATTACCTGCACAGGACTTACCATTGGATACCCAGGATGATGCTGTTCACCCCGCTCCCCACGCCCAGCAGACACACCCGGTCTCCGTCGTCGAGGAAACCGTTTTCTCGCCCGATGGCCATCGAGATCGGCGCCGACACCGAGGCAATGTTCCCCAGGGTGTGCAGGGTGGGGTAGTCGATCTTGGCTTCCAGGCCCAGGATCTGCAAGCCGATCTGGCGCTGCTTCTCGCTGACCTGATGCGTAAAGATCTTGTCGATCGACCGATTGTCCCATCCCATCTCTTTCTTGAACAGCTCCCAGTTGAGAGCGATCACTTTCATTCCTTCGTGTAGTAGCTCGGTCGAGTTGGTGTGCATCCAGTCTGCCTGGGCCACGCATAGGCCGTGGTGCTGCGTGTGCCCGTAGACGGCTCCGCCCAGTAGTCTCTTGCCGGTCTGCGACGTGGATCGGTGCCGCAGCACCATGGCCACGCCGCCGCAGCCCAGGGTAAAGGTCGCCAGGTTGTCGCGGTAGGCCAGGTTGAGCTGCTCCGGCGTTGTGCCGTCTGGCGGGTTCAGCAAGCGCTCGATGGTCCTCAACTGCCCATCTCGGACGTCCTCGGCAGCGACCACCATCCCTGCCTCGATCTGTCCCAGCTCGATCATGTTGGCCACCAGTACGATGCCGTTCAAAAAGCCCAAGCAGGCATTGCTCACGTCCAGGTTCAGGGCCGTGGGACTCAGGCCCACCTTGTTGTGGACGATCACCGCCGTTGCCGGCTCCACATAGTCCCGGGTCACGGAGGCATTGATCAGGCACTGGATCTTGTCCTTCTCGATCCGTGCGTCCGCAATCGCCCGCTCGCCGGCTATCGCTGCTCCTTCCGATACCTTGAATCCATTCTCCCACCAGCGGCGCTCTCGGATGCCGGTCAGGGCCTCGATGCGTCCCATCGGGATCTTGAGTGCCTGGTACAGGGGAGCGAGCTGCTCCTCGATCCATGCCGAGCTGACCACCCGCTCCGGGAGCACGTACCCCATTCCTTCGATGCATACGTTCTGGTATAACATGCTGGGTTTCTATCCTCCACAATGTGCCTGCTGTTGCTTGGCCGTGACCAACGATCGCGGAGCCGCGAGGGATGGCTGGATGAGTGTACGTTTGCGGGCGCCGCGCCGCGCGCAAACATACACAAAAACTAAGTCGGAGTCAAATCCCACGGGATTCCCGGTGTAACGCGATGATTTTCCGTGGGGTTGTACTCGAATACCCAGGCAGGCGCAAGCACACATGCGCCAATGGACACCACCCACCACAGGCGACCAGCATGCGGCGCGATCCCCATACCACGCCACGCTGATCCTCTGTACCCCTGAGGTTGGCCCCAGGACCGATTTCGGCCTGCGGTTCAGCGCCGCCGAGTTGACGAAATACCTTTTGCGACCGCGCACAGTAGGCGGTCGGCTGCAACCGCAGGTTAGGCGCATTCACCTTTGAGGAGAGTTGGGCCTCTCTGCCCCTGAATCCAGTCGGCGACAACCAACGTCGGGTTTTCCCGCTCGACGTTCAAGGGCAGAGAGATTTCATCTTGTCCCTATCCCAGCGGTGGCACGACGCCAAGCTGCTGCAAAAAGCCTAGGTAGTCCGAATACTCCCACTCTTCGATGACCTTGCCGTCCTTCACATGAACCACGACGCAGCTTTCCAGCGTCAACTCTTTGCCAGTGGGTGGAATGGGAAGCGACGGCGATGTGCCCGTGTGCTTCATACGGCCGTGGCAGCGGTAGGCGATGGCATCCCCCTCGCTGATCCACTCATCGTAGATCATCTGAATATCCGAGTAGGCAAGACGGGTGTCCGCGATGTATTGCTTGACGGCCTCGAGTCCCTTGGCATCTGGGAAGGGTGGCCGGTGAGAAACATAGTCGGCAGCGTAGACTTCTTCCAAACCGTCCATGTTGCCCTTGTACCATGCTTCCTCGCCGGCCCTTTGGATTTTGGCTTCGAGTTCTTTGAGTGACATTCGACATCGCTCCTTTCGCCTGTACTGAATGCTGCTGGTTGCCGCCTTCCTGTTCCTACTGCGTCTGCGATTGTCTGCTCCCAACGCCATCATATCACGAAAGGATACGGACGTCAAAGATGTAGACGACCATGGGTGCGTTCAGCCCTGAGGGCCTATGCCGGGTCAGTGAAAAGGTCCGCACTGGCTGACCGAGCCTGGGATCGTCCCGTTCTTTAAGGTACGAACCCTTGACAGATGCTGCGTTCCATGGTAAAATACTTATGGAAAACGATTATCTATAAATACTGATTCTCACAAGTCACTGGTACAAGTCACTCACGAAAGGAGTTAGACAATGGCCAAAGTAGCACGAGAGGTAGTGGAAAGAGCAGGAGTTGACGTAGACGCCCTATTGGAGATACTGGTCTCGAATGCGGCTGCCGAATTGACCACCTTCTATTACTACACCATCCTGCGCGCCAACTTGATTGGGCTGGAAGGTGAAGGGATCAAAGAGATCGCTGAGGCTGCCCGCATTGAAGACCGGAATCATTTCGAGGCCCTGGTGCCCCGCATCTACGAGTTGGGTGGCAAGCTCCCGGAAGACATGAAAGAGTTCCACGACCTATCAGCCTGCCCACCCGCCAAGTTGCCGCAAGATCCAACGGATACCAAGGCCATGTTGACTGTGCTGGTAGAGGCGGAGCGGTGCGCGGTGCGCGGCTACACCCACATCTGCAACATGACCGCCGGTAAGGACCATCGCACTTATGCCTTGTCCCTGGCAATCCTCAACGAAGAGATCGAGCACGAGTCGTGGTTCTCCGAGTTCCTGGGCGAAGGACCATCGGGGCACTTTATGCGTCGTGGCGAGACCTCTCCCTTTGTCCGTCCGTTCATGCCCGGATAGCCCCGAAAGATACGCGTATACAGCCTGTCCAATGCCGGTGACGCTATGCTGGAGGTGTGCAAAGGCGCACACATCAGCCTCCATACACGGCCTTGGGCTCACTACTTGGGATCCAGGGAAACCTGGATCCCTTCGTTCTGTTCCTTGATGTCAGGTTCGAGGAGGCCCGAGTGCGCAAGCTCACTCTGCAGGAGTTGGCCCAGTACAATGGCCAGGATGGAGCCCCGGCGTACATCGCCTATCAAGGTAAGGTCTACAATGTGACCGGCAGCTTCCTGTGGCGCAAAGGACGGCATCAGGTGGTCCACCGGGCTGGCCAGGATCTCACGGACGACCTGGCTCTAGCTCCACATGGCGACGAGCTCCTGCGGCGAGTGCCCATCATCGGCGCTCTGGAGCAGGCGAGCATGTAGCTTGACGCCTGCCATGCGTTGTGGTATAACAGCCTTTGGACGGAATTTTTCCGATGGCAGCGATAGGAGACTCCCCTGTGCCCGATCCGCAGACGCGGTTGAAGGCCCTTACTGACCGATTGAGGGAGCAAGGCTACCGTCTCACACCACAGCGCGTAGCTGTGCTCAGGATCCTGGCTGCGAGCAAGGGACATCCCAGTGTGGAACAGATCTACGATCAGATCAAGGTCCAGTTCCCTACGACCAGTCTGGCTACGGTGTACAAGCTGGTCGCCCTGCTGAGAGAAATGGGGGAGGTACTGCAATTGGGCTTTCCCAATGCCAGCAATCGTTACGATGGCAACAACCCTTCCCCTCACCCACATCTCATCTGCACTATGTGCGGCGAGATACGGGATCTCGATCTCCCTGCCCTGAGCGGCATGATCCAGCAGGCGTCTCAGGATCTGGACTATCGGGGCGTCAGCCATCGGCTTGATTTCTACGGCATCTGCTCCAGGTGTCAGGTCGGCATCCCACAGACGAGTCCCCACGGCTAACCGCGCTCTTGCCACAATGAGCCCGCGTTGGGCTACAACCTTCACTTGATCCTGCCGGACTTGGCCGTGAGCAGTCCGAGTCGACATGCTAATCCCGAGTCGCCGATACCGGTGCCATAAGCTGACCTGCGCATCCACCTGGCCCTCCCACCGAAAGCCCGTCACTGGGTTAGATACCGTGACCCGGTAGATAGTGTTTGCCGGCAGCACCACCGGAAAGGACACTTTGTCAAAGTTCATTAGCCCTTTCCCGCAAAGTGGGGGAGGGCAGGGATGGGACCCACAGTGGCCAAGGGCCGCTTCTGTGGTATAATGGTCCGGAGAAAAGCCTGCCGGCTCTGGGGAATGCGCGGTCTGCAGTCCAGCGGACCTGGCGGCCCTGCCGGAAAAAGGGGAACGGCTTCGCTACCTGGGGATACCGCGCTCTATGTCACTACTCCGCACCACGTGGCGGATGGATATCAGGAGGACGTCGTGACCCCGACTTTCTGGGTCCGTGTCGACGATCGCCTGCTCCACGGGCAGGTGACCGTTGCCTGGCGGCAGCACCTGCTGCCGGATGAGATCTGGATCGTGGACGATCTGGTGCGTGCCGACCCGTTCCTGGCGGACGTGCTGTGCATGGCCGCGCCCGCAGGTGTGACCATCCACATCTACTCTGTGCCGGAAGCGATCTCTGCCTGGGCCGCGCACATCAACCCCGCATCCGCCGACCCTCTATCGACACGGGCCTGTGCCACTCCTCCGAACCGTAGCCTAGGGCCTTGTGCCCGTCCCTGCCTCCTCCTGGTCAAGACCCCCCAGGTGGCACTGGCCTTGGCCCAGGGCGGCCTCCTGTTCTCTCATCTCAACGTCGGCAACATCTCCCCCGGGCCGGGCAGCAGGCGCGTGTTCAGGACCATCTCCCTGGCCCCAGAACACATCGCCGCGCTGGACGCATTGGCCCAGCGCGGCGTAAGCATTACCTTTCAACTGACCCCCGAAGACTCCCAGATGGACTGGCAGACCATTCGCCGGCAGCACCCCGACTTCTAATGCTTCCTGATGGGGAAGGGAAAAGGGGGAAGGGGGAAAGGGGAAGAACGCTTCGGATGTACCCATCCGCTCTTTTCCCCTCTTGTCCTTTTTCCCTTTTCCCCTTTCTCTTATCCATCCTGAGCCGCTGCGCCCTTTGCAGCGGCACCTCGGTTCCCAGAGTCTGCCTGTCATCCTGAACTGCTGCGCCCTTTGCAGCGGCACCTCGGCTCCCAAAGGCTGCCCGTCATCCTGAGCCGCTGCGCCCTTTGCTGCGGCGAAGGATCTCGCCATTCAGTACGCCACCCTTCCATCCTTCCGTTCTTCCACTCTTCCCTCTCAGTAGATCACCCGCACCCGGCGTGCAGCAATCTCGCACTCGATACGGTGCGCATCGGTACAGAGCATCTCCCCATCGGCGTGCGCGATCAGCGGGTCGGGCGAGCTGATCACGATGTGCCGGCTGCGCAGCATGGTCACCGGTGGCTTGTCCACGTGCGTGCCCTTCATAAAGTGGGGGATCATGCCCAGGATCTGCAGGCGTGGGATGTTGTCGGCCAGGCACACGTCGAACAGGCCATCGTCATTCACAGCGTTTGGGGCGACGAGAAAGCCTCCCCCCTCGCGCTGGCCGTTGCAGATCGTGGCCATCAACACCGTTTTCTCCAGGCGGCGCATGGGCTGTTCGGTCGGGTCGGGTAACGCTTGGGGTCCCTGCCCATCCACCTCGTATTCGATCACCGATCGCGGCGCCTTGAAGCTCAGAAAGACCGTTTTCAGCACCGCCGGCAGGTACAGAGCCATGCCGCGCAGCCGCTTGAACTTGCGACACTCTGCGGTCACCACCCCGTCAAACCCGATGCCTACCGCATTATCAAAGTATCGGGTTGCACCCTGTGACTGAGGGTGCGCTTCGAGAGCCGTTTCGGTATCAATGGCATCCACCGTGACCTTCCCCAGGTCGATGACCCGCGTCCTGCTCCCCGCCAGGCGCGCACATGCTCCCTCCACATCGGGAGGCACACCCACCGTCCACGAAAAGTCGCACCCCGATCCGACCGGGATGATGCCCAGATTGCCCACGATTTCATCTTCCGATCCGGCCAGCATGCCATTGATCACCTCCTGGTAGGTGCCATCCCCACCAGCGGCGACGATCGTCTCGTACCCATCCTCCATCGCCTGCCGGGCCAGTTCCACCGCTTCTCCGGCCCGGGTCGTGGTCACCAGGTCGAACCGCAGCCCATGTCTGGCCAAGAGTTGCTCGATCTTGGGCACGGCTTTGGCCCCGAATCCCTTCCCGGCGATCGGATTCACGATCACGTACATGGACTGCCTGTGACTAGATCCCATGGTCTGAACCTCTCTCCCCCCGAGTCGTATGCGCGCGGACCTCACATCCGCGCCATCCTCACCTATCATAGTTACAACACCCATTTCCGCCAAACGTCACTCTTCACTCCTCACTCCTTACCCCTCACTCCTCACGCCCCACAACACCCTCAACTCCCAACCCCCAACTCACAACCCACAACTCGAAACTTCACCGGCATCCCTTGACAATCAACCGTTTCAACCTATAATCGTGAGTTCAGATGCTCAGCAAGCAACAGACTTTTTCGCCCTTCGTGTTCTTTGTGTCTTCGTGGTAAGGGCTATCCCATCAACTCAGAGAGTGGCTATGACCCAACTACCCAGCGCCGAACGCGCCTCTGATCTGCTCGCCAGGGCCCGTCAGGTGATCGAGCGCGAAGCTCAGGCAGTTCGCGCCCTCGCCGATCAACTGGACGAGAGCCTGGTGCGAGTGGTCGATCTGCTGCTGCACTGCCGCGGGCACGTCCTGGTCACCGGGGCAGGCACCTCTCAGGCGATGGCTCGTCGTTTCGCCCATCTTCTTTCGTGTAGCGGTACTCCAGCTCTGCCCTTTGATGCCGGCGATGGCCTCCATGGTGGCGCAGGGGCGATCACCCCTGACGATGTCCTGTTTGTCATCTCCAAGGGGGGGCAGAGCGCCGAGATCAACCAGCTGGTGCAGATCGCGCGACAGCGTGGGGCCACGATCGTGGCCCAGACCGAAGCTCCCGAGTCGCCCTTGGGGCAGATGAGCGATGCCATTTTCCCAGTCCGAGCCGGCGCCGAGGTAGACCCCTATGGCATGATCGCCACCGGCAGTTCCTTGGTCAATGGGGCGGCTGGCGATGTGCTGTGCGTGCTGCTGCTGGAGTTGCGCGGCTATTCGCTCGCCGATTTCGGCCAGACCCATCCCGCAGGCGCTGTGGGACAGAAACTGGCACAGGCGGAGGAAAAGCAACCATGAAAACTGCAACCCTCATCGGCGTACAGCAGCTGGAGGTCAGGGAGGTTCCCGACCCGCTGCTCCCCGAGGATGGCCTGCTCTTGGAGGTCAAGGCCTGTGGAGTATGCGGCTCGGATCTGCGGCGTTGGAAGGAAGGCCCGCCCGAGGGAGCGGACAGCGTCGTCCCCGGCCACGAGGTCGGGGGTATTGTCCTTGAGGTCGGGCGTGGGGTCAAGGGCTATGCGCCGGGCGATCGCCTGGCCATTGCCCCTGACGTCCACTGCGGCCGGTGCTACTATTGCCAGCGCGGCATGTACAACTTGTGCGATTCCTGGCGCTCCCTGGGTGTCACGCCAGGCTTGCCCGGTGGTTTCGCCGAAAAGATGGCCTTGGACGGGGACATACTGGCCAACGGCATCGTCCATCACATGCCCGACGGTCTGTCTTTCGTCGCTGGTGCCCTGGCCGAGCCGTGCAGCTCGGTGTTGGCGGCACATCACAAGGCCGGAACGAGCCTGGACGACACGGTGGTCATCATGGGCGCCGGGCCTATTGGCTGCCTGCACACCGCCATCGCCAGGGCGCGCGGAGCCCGGGTCATCCTCTCCGAGCCCAGCGCCCAGCGGCGCGAGATGGCCCGCCGCTTCCAGCCTGATGCGCTGATCGATCCTTTCCACGAGGACCTGGGCGAACGCGTGCGGCAACTGACCGGCGGTCTGGGCGCCGACATTGTCGTCTGCGCCAACCCGGTGGCTGCGACGCAGACACAGGCCATCGAGATCGTGCGCAAAGCCGGCCGTGTGATCCTCTTTGGCGGCCTGCCCAAGGCCAGCCCCATGGCCACGCTCGACGCCAACCGCATCCACTATGGCGAGATCGAGGTCGTGGGCGCTTTCTCCTATCATCCCACCTTCCACGCCCTGGCCTTGGACATCCTCGGTCGCGGATTGGTCTCCGTCGATCAGATGGTCACCCATACCTTCCCTCTGGAGCAGGTGGCACAGGCGTTCCAGACGGCGGCCAGCGGCGACGGCCTCAAGGTGGTGGTCATCGCATAGCCTGGCTTCGAGTTAGAGAGGGATCTCATGTCCCTGATCGGTCTCGACGTCGGCACCACCGGCTGCAAGGCCATCGTCTTCGATCATCAGGGCCAGATCCTGGGCCGGGCCAGCCGCGAATACGCGATAGACGTCCCACATCCGCAGTGGGCCGAGCAAGACGCAGAGCGCGTCTGGCTCCTGGCGTGGGAAACCCTCGGCGAGGCAGTGACCCAGGCCCGACACGATCCGCCGCTGGCCATGGCCCTGTCGGTCCAGGGAGAGGCCGTCATCCCCGTCGACGGCCAGGGGCGTGCGCTGCGCCCGGCCATCCTGGGCATGGACACGCGTACCGGTACCGAGAATCGCTGGCTGGCCGACCGCTTGGGTGCCGCAGCGCTGTTCCTCCGCACCGGCATGCCCATGCACACCGTCAATACCCTGCCAAAGCTCCTCTGGCTCCAGCACAACGAGCCCCAGGTGTACCGGGCCGCGCACCAGTTCCTCCTGTACGAGGATTTCCTCCTGCGGCGGCTCGGCGGGCGCGCCCAGATCAGCCACTGCCTGGCCTCGCGCACGCAAATGTACGACCTGTCTACCGCCGACTGGTGCGATGACATCCTGGAAGCATGTGGCATCGAGCGGGAGCGGCTGGCCCCGCTGGCGCCCATAGCAGGTGGCGTAGTAGGCATGCTCCGGCCAGACCTGGCACGCGAGCTGGGCCTGGCGCGGCCTTTGGCGCTCGTCAGCGGCGGCCACGATCAGGCGTGTGCAGCGGCAGGCAGCGGCGTGGTGCGCGCCGGCCGGGCCATGGTGTCCACCGGCACCGCCGAGGTCATCGAAGTGGCCATGCACGCCCCGGCATTGGACGAGGCTCTGCGCCAGGGCAACGTCTCCGTCTATCGCCACGTGGTGCCTGGCCTGTACCTGGCCATGACCCTCAATCACAGCGGAGGGCTGTCGCTGCGCTGGTTCCGTGATACCCTGTGCCGGTGGGAGCGGGAGCAGGCCACGGCCGTCGCACAGGATCCCTATGACCGGATCCTATCTGGAGCGCCCCAGGGGCCCACCGGGCTGCTGGTCCTGCCGCACCTGGCAGGGAGCGGGACCCCCTGGTTCGACACCACATCCCGTGGCGCGATCCTGGGCCTCACCTTTGCCACCACCCAGGCCGAGATCGCCAAGGCCATCCTGGAAGGGTTGACCTTTGAGCTGCGGGTCAACCTCGATCTGCTGCGTCAGGCCGGCATCGAGATTGCCGAGCTGCACGCCGTGGGTGGCGGCGCGCGCAGCTCACTGTGGGTGCGGCTCAAGGCCGATATCTGCCAGGTGCCATTGCGCCTTCCCGATGTGACCGAGGCAGCTTGCCTGGGAGCGGCGCTGCTGGCCGGGGTGGCTGCCGATGTCTACCCCGATCTGCACGTTGCTGTGGCCCGGGCTGTGCGTCTGGGACAACGCATCGAGCCGCATCCGGAGGCCGTGTCGGCCTATGATGCGCGCTACCGCATCTATCGGCAGGTATACCCCGCCCTGATTCCCATCCACCGCCAACTGTGACCCCCCACTACTGTGGGGCCACCACTACTGTGGTGCATCACTACTGTGGTGCAACATAACCACCTTAAAAATCCGCATATCTTGGATCCGGGTATTGACTTTTCCACCCAGATCGGGTATAATCACAATTGCAAAGTCCCAAGAGTTCGAAAGGTGGACACAGAGAGTTCGTAAGTCTTGGCTGGGGAATCTGAAAGCCGATGAAGACCGGGGAAGGTAAAACGGAACCGGTTGGAGGCCCAAGGAGGAAGCGGCGGAGCGGGACCATCTGAAGAAGCTGAGTAAATCACTTGGGACTTTGCCTTCACAGGCCTTGGTCGTCCTCCGATCAAGGCCTGTTT
>Ga0315274_10012998_pt1 | contig 11850 bp, 8 predicted proteins | sample YL17G02_20_MG_FD_203700 | JGI IMG/M metagenome (GOLD analysis project Ga0315274, IMG submission 203700) | Sediment microbial communities from Yellowstone Lake, YNP, Wyoming, USA - YL17G02_20 | ecosystem: Environmental > Aquatic > Freshwater > Lake > Sediment | place: USA: Wyoming | collected... | reverse complement strand
GGAACGGGGGATTGTCGACGAACGCGTTCGCGCCCTCGAATTCGAAATGGAGGCGGCGAGTTACGCCATGGCCTTGATCGAGGAGATCGCCCGCGACAAACACGCCCGCATCGCGCCGCGTCTGGCCACGCGCGCCGGGGAATTCCTGAAAGAGATCACCGGCGGCGCCTACCAGGAGGTCCTCGTAAACCGGGACCTGCGCATCAGCATCCGGATTCCTCAGACGAACATCATGACGGAAAACCCGGAGAAGGTGCTCAGCAAGGGGACTGTGGATCAACTCTATCTCGCGCTGCGATTGGCGATGGTCCAGTCGATGAGCGAAAACGGAGAGAGCATCCCGCTGCTTCTCGATGACCCGTTCTCGAGTTACGACGACCAGCGTCTCGAACGCGCGCTGGACCTCCTCGCGCGCCTTTCCGCGCAGAACCAGGTCCTGCTGTTCACATGCCGCGAAGACGTCGTCCGCGCCGCCGAGGCCGTCAACGCGCCCGTCCTGCGCCTCGATGACGCCGCGGCCCTGGCGCAGAGGGATGCGCCGGGCGCGCCAACAACAGAGCAGCAACGGGAAGTCTAGTTTCGTGGTCCGACATACTTCCGGCCATGGAGTTGCGGCTCGACCGCGTTAGGGTGAATCACAACACTGAAAGTGTTCCAACAACTCATTGAGCCGGTCGCGATAGTGCCGGAAGTGGTCAAAGGGGATGTAGGTTCGAACGGTCTCATCGAGATGCGGGATGTACCCGCCTTGTTCGAGCAAGGGCCTCACGTCGCGTTCGAGGACCTCGTCGATGGCTTCAGGCCCCCTCGCGACCGCCCGCCAATCCACACCGCCGAAGAAACGCAAGACGCGCCCGAACTCGGCCCTGAGCCGCGCGTAGGTTACCCCGCACTCGGCCCCGCGATTGATCACGAGACCGTTGATGCCGGCGTCGATCCACAGCGGCACGAGGGGCGTAACGCGGCCCGAGGTCCACATGAAGCGGTACAACACGCCATGGCGTTCGAGGCAATCGATGACGCGCCGCAAGGGCCGCGACACAAAGTGCCGGTACATCCGCGGCGAGATCACGATGGAATGTTTCGACGCGATGGGTTCATACAGGAGGGCGTAGTCGGCATCAACGTCCGTGAGCGCCCGGTCGATGAGCGTCTCGAGATAGACGGCGTAATGCTCCATTTGCGCTTCCGCGAGGCCGGGTTGTTCGTAAAGCAAAGCGAGCGCGACGTTCAGCGTGGCGCCGTCCTTGATCCCGATAACCTGGAAGAAACCTTGATCCCACGGCTCGATCACGATCGGATGCGCCCGGCCCCGCCACGCCTCCAAACGGGCGGTCCAGTCAGCCGGAAAGACGTCGGTTCGCGATGCATCGTACGCATGCCGGAATGTACCGAGATCGGTTTCACTTTGGACAATGAATCTCGCCTCAGATGGCGGCGAGAACTCGACCGGCAGACTCTCAGACCGGTCGAGTCCAAAGAAGACCTCCGGAGAGCGCTCGTCGAGCGCTCCTTCCGAGCGCCAAGCTTGGAGGACTTCGTCCGAGAAGGCGCTTTCGTAGCGGGGCGGCGTCGCGCATCCGGAAAAGCTGAACGTTTCGAGCAGTCGTTCCCGTGCGTTCATGGGCCGCTCCCCCCAATATGTATGGTCCTTTATCGCCTACTTCGAGAGGAATCCCTTGGGAGGATTCTTCGCCGGTTCGTAGGTGAAGGGCGTTGTGTCAGGCACGATCCGAACGGGGCTAGTGAAGGTGAAGGGCGTGCCGCCCGGGTTATCGAACGTCAGTTCCACCAGGAATGCCGTCCAACCTTTCTCCGGCTTGTCGACATGCCCGGCGTAGACGCCGCCACCCTGATCGGTCAGGTCTGCTGCCTTATACGCCTCGCCGATCTTCTCGAAACGGAAATCGCGCGCATCGGGATTCGTGGCCTGCCACAGTTTGACCGCGCTGGGCTTGGACGGCGTCTCGACGCGGGTCGTCGCTTCGTCGGGGAAACTCCACTTGTACTGCGGGATCGGCGTGTTGTGCGCGACGGCCATGAAGAAGGACATGATGCTTTCGACGGCGCGGAGATTGAGCCCGTGGTCGGTATTCGGAATGGAGCGCAGGTACTTTGGTCCCTTCAGATCATCGAAGTAGAACCTCCACGAATCCGGCAGGAAGAACTGATCCCCGCACGAGGTGATGATGAGTTTGGGCATGGTCAGACGGTCGATGTAGCTGTAAGGCTCGACAATCTTCATGAGTGAGGCATATTCGGGCGTCTCCATCCTTTCCATGATTCCCATCTTCTCGTAATCGTCGATGGCCGGCGCCCAAAAGCCGTACACCGCCCAGTGGTGACGGAAGGACGGGATGATGTTCAGCAGGTCGATCACCATGGGAGCAATGCCGATGACGCGCTTGTCCACGACCGCCGTGGTCCAGGTGGTCCAGCCGCGTTTGGACGCGCCGCATGCCACGAACGAATCCACTTGGTTGGCGCCGCCTTCGGGCGTCGCGCAAAACGCCTGCACGGTGTCCATGGCGCGGACGACGGCCTTCGTCATGGGGAGGCGGAGCGGCCATTCCTCATCGCCCGTGCGGAGGTACTTGTCCCATGTGTAGGCGATGATGCCGTCCTCGGAGTGAACTTGCTTGTCGTCGGAGAACGTCAAAGGCTCGTTTGGGATGTTACTGATTTCCGCCACGATTGCATTCATGGCGGCCGCCAATTGGTGCACTCTCCCGTCGCCGCCCTTGGGGACTTCGGGCTTGTTCCGGCCGCCGCCGATGATCATCAGCACCGTCTTTGCGGTGACATTCTTGGGGACGGCGATCGTGAGCCAATGCTTCCAGATCGGGCGGTCAACTTCCTGCGGACTGCGCCACGTCTGCGAAGTCAGGTCGATCACGTAACCAGTAGAGGTTTCGCCCGGGAACGTGTTAACAAGCTTGTAGGTGTACGTGGGATCGGGTTTGGCCACGTAACGGTCGAGAGCGGTGGTATTGACCGTCTCTCTCGCTGTGCTCGTGGTTTGCTGAGCGAATGCCTGGGCGCCACCCAGGACCAACGCAAGAGCCAACAGCAGGACGATACTTGAGAAACTGAGCCGGGAAATCGCGTTGCGATGCATCATTGTCACACCTCCTATTCCTGACGAAGGACCGTGGCCGCATTTTACCTGAGTGGGCCGGGAAAATCCCGTCTCGCACACTTGCCCACTGTTATGACCGCGCTTTGCACCCTTGAGTTTCGCGGACACTGGATTGTCCAGCGGTGCGGTGCGGCAAATTGCGGATTCGAGACGGGTTATGGGACAATCCCGGCAGGTGAGATACCGGGACTCTGGGCGGCATAAACGGTTCGTAGTACACCCTTCAAAGTGCGATTGGCCACGGGCGCGTGTCAAGGGAGGAGGATCAGATGGCGGAAACTCTGGAAGTGACGATAGAAGATCGCATTGCGCGGATTGTCTTCAACCATCCCGAGTCGTTCAACTCGATGAGTATCGAGGTGATCCATGGAATGGCACGGCACTTCCAAGCCTTGGCCGTGAACGCTTCCGTTCAGGCCCTTGTGATCACGGGCGCGGGCAAGGCGTTCAGTTCCGGCGCGGACTTGAAAAGCGTGGCGCACGATCAGCGGCCCCCAAGCGAGATCCTATATTCGATGGCCTCCGTACTACATCAGTCCGTCATCGAGCTTCGCCGCATGCGCAAGCCGGTGATTGCGGCCATCAACGGCATCGCCGCGGGCGCCGGGTTCTCGCTGGCGCTGGCGTGCGATTTCCGCGTTATGGCCAAGTCGGCCGTTCTGCGGCAAGCCTATACCTCGTGGGGACTATGTATTGACGGCGGCGGGACATTTATGCTGCCGCGCCTGGTGGGACTTGCGCGCGCCCTCGAGATCGCCGCATTCGATCCGCCGATCACGTCCGACATGGCGCTGCAATGGGGACTCGTGAACAAGGTCGTCGAAGATGGACAGGCGCTTGAGGCCGCACTGGCCATGGCGCGCGAACTCGCGGATCGTTCGCTCCATTCGTTCGGGCGCGTCAAGGAGTTGCTCACCAATTCGCTCTCGACGCCCCTCGAGGTGCAGCTCGAAAACGAGCGGATGGCCATTCATTCCTGCATCGTGCATCCCGACGGCATCGAGGGCATCATGGCCTTCGCGACGAAACGGAAGCCGGTGTACAATAGGAACGTGGGGTCGCAGGCAGGGTAGGGAGCGTTGTTGCCGATAGGTCGTCCCTGCAGCCGCGGCACTCCAGAGCCGTCGTTTACAGCATTGCCGATGACTTTAACTCAAGTGTGGAGGCAAACATGAAGTGCCCCAAGTGCGAACATGTATTCCCGCTCACCTGGCGCAGGTACTTGTCGTCACCATTTGGCGTCCACTCGTGCCCTGCCTGTGGTCAGAAATCGAGATTCAGGATGACTTTCGGCTACTTCGCGTTTCTTGTCGGGGTTCAACTTGCCTCGGACGCAGTCATAGTAGCGGGTGCGGCGATTGCTCTGGGTCCTGGGCTTGGATCTCTGTTCGGGTTCACCTTCTGGGTTCTTGTGAATGTTACGGCGGGCCCAATCCTGATGTTCGTGGACAAGAACTGCGAAAGCAGATTTCGGACACTCTGGATGGTGCCGGCCACAGAGACCACGGGGTTGACGAACGGGCCATCCCAGCCCTAACCCTCTGACCCAAGAATGCGCACTCGAACCCGGCCCTCGCTCATGTTTCCTTTGTGCTCTTCGTAACTCCGTGGTGACGATGGGAACAGTCTACTCATTGCCGAGGTAGCCGAGTCCTCGCAGTTGGTCGGCCTGTTCTGTGGGAATGTGCGAGACGCTCCTGGGTTCGGCAACGCCCTCCTTGGCTGAAACGATCATCTGATCGAGCACTGGGAGCAGTCCGGTTTCGCAGGGATTGTTCTCTCCGGCGAGGTTATTCAGTTCCCTGGGGTCTTTCATCACGTCGTACGCTTCAACGGGCGCGTGGCCTCGCGGATTGTCAGGGTTGGCGCGAATTAGTTTACACTCGCGGCTGCGAATGCCCTGCATGACGTTGTTCTCGAAATCGTTCTCCGCATAGACGAAACCGATATCGTTGTTCGCGAAATCACCGTTGGACGTGAACACGGATTTCCCCGGCATGGCGGCATCAGGTTTTGCTCCGGCGAACTGAAGCAGCATCGGCGCGATATCGACGTGGCGCGCGAATCCTGCATCTACGACACCCGCCTTCTGCTCGTTCGGCAGCTTCAGTATTGCGGGGACGCGGATCAGTTCGTCGAACAGCGTCTGTCCGTGCCACCACCCCTTGTGGTCATAGAACTCCTCTCCGTGATCGGAGGTAAACAGAATCACGGCATCACCATAGATCCCGCGTTGCCGCAACCCGTCGAGCAAGACGCCGATGTACCGATCCAAGTACTCGATTTCGCTGTCGTATGCTGTCCGCATCGGGATCAGGAACTTCGCGGGATCGGGATTCTCCAACCGGACGCGCGCGTAGCCGACTCCGGGACGCGCATGGTCCATGAATGGGTCGTGCGTGTCCATGTAATGAAGGAACAGCATGAACGGCGCGTCCTTGGGCCGCTGATCGCTGTCGAGCCACGTCAAGGCTTCGCGCGTTACCACGTCGGCCGGCTGGTAGAAGTCGGTCACGTTGATCTTCTTCGTCAGACGCGAGACGACAAGGTGCCAGCCGTGGCGGAGGATCTCGTACACGGCCAGCCGCGATGCGGAGTATTTCGCGCCGAAATACAGTCGCGGTTTCAGGTCGACGTAATCGGTGAATCCCTGCGCGAAGCCGAAAGCGGAGTAGATGTTGGCGTTGTTGGCGAAGCCCTTGTTGAAATAGCCGCGATCCGCGAGGATCTCCGGGAAAGTAGTGATGCCTTCCGGCAGCAGCGCCGACTGCGATGTGGCGGTGTGTGATGCCGGATACCGGCCCGAGAAGATCGTCGCAAACGACGGTTTGGTCCAAGAGGCTTGGGAGAACCACCGATCAAACCGGATGCCGTCCCGTGCGAACGCGTCGAGACTCGGCGTATCCACGCGGGCGTCGTTCGAATACATCTTCAGGTAGTCGGCGCGAAGGGCATCGGCGACAATCAGGACGATGTTGGGCCCGGTAGCCTTCACCGGCGGCTCGAAGACCACGCGCCGAGGCGGAGGCGGGTTGAGGGCCGCGTAGCCGGCGCCCCCCGCGACCGATAACATATAGATCAGCACGCACGCAACGGCTGCTTTAGCCCGGCCCCGAGGATATATCGACGCAACAAACCAACCCAGAATGGCGATCAGGACGGTCACACCCACGACGACGGCCGCCAAGGCGAGCATTTGTTGCAGGCTCGGGGCATGACGCACCAGTACGTCACGATAGAATCGCCAGACACCAATGACGCCGCCGCAGAGCGCCGTTGCTCCAAGCGACAGCGCGAATGAGGCAGCGGCAGCGGCAAATCTGTCCGCCAGGAGATATAGGAACGCCAACACGCACGCAACGCCAAGACCCACGCCCGCAAACATCAAGCCATAGACGAGAGGACCCCACCAGAAAGCCGAGAGTTCCGTCAATCCTTGGAAACTCGCCTTGATCCACGCTGCCTCAATCAGACCTGCGGCGGACCCGGCAAGCAAGCCCGCTGCTATGCCGACGAGCAGCGTGTCAATGAGCTTCGTTCGGTACGCCATGATCTCCTCCGAAGATAGGCGAGCCGCCGCGGCTTCTCCGAAGCCGCGGCCGGCGGCCTGTTCGCGGGCTTCGGCAAGTTGCGCTTGAAGCACTCTGTATGCCGGACGCGAACGCAGAAGGAAGATCGGCACGCCGATAAGGAAGGGAACCACGTCGCCCACCCACCAGCCGAGGTGGCTGAACAAGACGGCCGTGGACACGCCGGATTTGCCGCCGAGCAGGAGTCCGAAAACGATCTCGCGAATGCCCTCGCCGCCGATCGAGGGGCCGAGGACGGTCCCGTAGATCATGATCGGACTCGCGAACAGAATGTCCATCAGACTCGTGTTGGCGGCGCGAATGGCCATCATCGTTCCGAAGAACGTGAAGGCCGTCGCCGTGTGCACCCAAAGCCCGCACGCAACCGCCAATAGAAGGAGTCCGCGCTGCCTGCTGTAGGCCGTGACGGCGACGCCCAGCTTGTCAATCTTGCTGCGGACGGCGGACGGCATCGGGAAAACGGACGCCAGGACTTGAATCACGCGTGGGTTCAATAGAAGTAAGAACGATGCCGCTACGAACACGGCCAGCGCGCATAGAATAACGGCGAGGATGCCCGCGTTGATCTTGAGCAGCCGGAAGCCCAGTGGGAAGGTCAGGAACAACAGAAAGGTCAGCGAGATGAAACCGATAAGCTTCTCGACCGCGATGACCGTGGCGCTCTTGATGGGCTCGCGCGTGTACATCGCGGAGTCGTAGAAGCGGTAACCGTCGAGCCCGATGGTGCCGGGCAGGAAAATGCCGAACATCCTCCCGACAAACCAACTCTGAACCATGTACCAGAACGGCATTCGCAGCCCTTGGCCGTACAAAAGTAAGCGCCACCGGACGACGCCGGCCAACATGCCGGACAGCTTGATGATCAGGGCGAAAGTCAGCCACAGCGCCGCCCGCCCCGGGCTGACGGACATGAACTCGTTCCAGAGGCTCCTTGGCGTTACGCCGCCAAAGAGGTCTGGGCGCAGTCCGAAGGTGTGCGGACGGAACAGAAGCACAAACAGCCCGACGGTGACGGTTAGCTTCAGCAGGATTCCAATGATTCTCTTAGGCATGTTGAATCAGCGCATCATCTCGAGGTCTGTTTCGGAGAAACAGGCCCTACTGTCGTTCAAGTGGCGAGCATAGCACGCGCTCAGAACAGGGCACAACGCCTCGTCTAACCTGTCCAGCGGAGTGACAGGATTGTCCGGAAACGTCCAACGAGAAGTAAAGAATCTGAGATCGCAGATCTCGAATCTCAGAGTCGCCACCAGGTGTATGCGTCGACGTGGCGGAGGAATTGGAAGCCGAGGCGTTGGTATAGTGTGAGGGCGGGGCTCGCGAGGGTGACGCCGAGGGCCATGTGCTTTATGCCTTGACGGCGGAAGGCGGCGGCCACGTCGGCGAGGAGGGCCTTGCCTACGCCTTGTCGTTGATGTGAACGGCGAACGGCGACCTGGAGGACGAACCCGTACTCCGGCGCGACCTCGCAGCCAAATATCGCACCCGCCATTCGCCCGGAATGGAAGATCACGCGGAGGTAGTCGGGATGAACGGGGCCGTATTCTCCCGCGGCGACGCGCTCAACGAAAGCCCGTGCGTGCTCTTCGCTGGAGACTTCGACGTGAAGGCGGCGGCCGGCGTGGCCGGTATACGCGTCGACGATGACGGCCGCTGCTTCCGGATATTGCGTTTCGAGCAGGGGCTTCGAGCTGCCATCGACTCCCGATGAGAGCATTTGGCCTGGAGGCGCCGTCATCAAAGCGCGGGGTACGTGTTCAAAACCAAGCGAGCGATATGCTCCATCCACATCGAGCGCACAGAAAGGGACGCATTCGGATATGATGCCTTCCAGTCCGCTGGCTTGGAAGGTGCGGACGCATTCGCGGACGAGTCCATCCTCGATCCCTTTCGCGCGATGGTTTTGGAGGACATGAATGAAGTTGATGTGACCTGCGTTGTGGCGTTCAAAGGCAAGCAGAATGCCGGCAGCCTCCCGGCCGTCTTGCGCCACGAAGGCATATGTCCCTCGGACCTGTAGGGACGCCTGGATGACATCGTGCGCTGTCTCCTGATAGATCCGGGCGGCTTCGGGGCCGTACAGTTCACCGATGCCGGCGGCTATCTCGCGGATGAAGTCATCGAAGCTGTCGGGAAGTGTTTGGGTATGGTTCACGCGATACATGGGGTCTGCTGTATCTTGGATGACGAAAAGGACAAAAGGGAAAGGGTGGACGGAGCGGACAAAATGGACTGAACCGCGTGCTCGCGTTGTGTGAGTGCGTGATGATGCTGAGCCGCGGAGTTGTGGGAGGTCGCACTTGTGCCTCTTGTCCGTTCCATCGCAGATGTGGAATGGCGGATCTCAGAGATGGCGTTTCTGACGGCCACCTATTTTGCCAATGGATAAAGGATCTTCTGTATGTCCGGCTGGTTGAAGTTTTCCATCGTCACCACGGACACACCCGTGTCGACGCGCTTGTCGACCGGAATGCCTTTCAGGTGGTCAACTGCGGCTTTCACCCCCCCGTAACCCATCTGGAACGGGTTCTGCACGACCAGGGCCTGAACGGCGCCGTCCTTCAGACTGGCGATCTCCTCGTCGGATGCGTCAAAAGCGACCAGCTTGACCTGGCCGGCCTTTCCGGCGGTCTTGATGGCCTGCGCGGCGCCGATGGCGCCGGCTTCATTGGCCGCAAAGATGCCCTTGAGATTTGGGTTGGCGGTCATCATGTCCTGGGTGACGTTCATCCCCTTTGCCACGTCGCTCTGGCAGTAGCGCGTCGAGACCAGCTTGATGTTGGGAAACTCCGCGATGCCCTCCTTGAATCCCTGCTCGCGCATCTCGGAAGTGGCCGCGCCCGGAACGAAGGGGATTAGGCCCACCTCGCCCTCGTTGCCTATGAGGCGGGCCAGTTCGCGGGCCGCGGCCTTGGCCCCGGCAACGTTGTCCGTCGCAATGAACGAAACGGGCAGGTCTGACTTGATCCCTGAATCAATGGTCACCACGGGAATGCCCGCATCGATGGCCTTCTTCACGGCGCCGATGAGGCCCGTCTCGTCACACGCCGCCATTACAATGGCGTCGAGCTTGCTGTTGATCATGTCGTCCATGATGCTGATCTGTTTGTCGATCTCGGTTTCCTTGGCGGGGCCCTGCCAGATGATCTCGGCGTTGAATTCCTTCCCCGCCGCTTCCGCGCCTGCTTTCACGGTCAGCCAGAACTGATGCGACAGGCCCTTCGGGATGACGGCGACCCGCAGCCGGTCCTTTTTCACGGGTTGCGCCGCTTGGGACGCAGGAGCGGGTTGTGCGCCCTGTTTTTGAGCAGGCGCCGATGTTTGAGGGCCGCATCCGGCCATTCCGATCAGCATGACCATAACAGCAACGCAGGCTCGTTTCATTGCGGCATATCTCCTATTCCTTAAGCAGTCCCGCGCGGCGTTTCCGCGAGTTGTCGTAGTATACCAGGAGCACGATCAGGCTTCCCACCAGGACGCTCTGCCAGTAAACGTTAATGTCTTTGAGATTGCAGAAATTCACGAGGACGTTCATGATCAGCGCGCCCGCCAGGGAACCGATCGCGCTGCCTTCGCCCCCCATTAGGCTTGCGCCGCCGATAACGCAGGCTGCAATCGCGTCGAGTTCGAGACCCTCGCCTGCATTCGGCGAGGCGATGCTGGCCCTCGAGGCAAGCATCACGCCCGCAAAGCCCGTGAGCAGGCCGCAGAGCGCGTAGCCGGCCATGCGAACACGGTCGACCGGGACTCCGGAGAGGCGCGTGGCCGTCAGGTTGCCTCCAATGGCGTATAGCGCACGTCCAAAGCTGGTCATTGAAAGCAGGATCGATGCGAGGATGGTGATCGCGAGCGTTATGGTGACCGGAATCCACCAGCCGTTTGTCCCGCCCAGATAAGCGAACGTCTCGGAAAGACCTGAGACCTGTCGTCCACCCGAGAGGAGAAGCGTCGCCCCGCGCGCCACCATCATCATGCCCAGCGTCACGATGAACGGGGGTATGCGGCCTTTTGTCGCAAAGAAGCCGTTGAGCAAGCCGCAGATCAGGCCCACCAGTGCGCCCGCCATGATCGCCAGCGGCACGGGCGCGGAAAGGTCGCGCATGAGCAGACACGCCACGACGCCCGACACGGCCGCCACGCTCCCGACCGATAAGTCGATGCCCCCCATCAGAATCACAAGCGTTTGGCCGGTCGCCACGATCCCAACAACGGCGGTGCGTTGGGCCACGCTCTGGAGATTTCGAGGCTCACGGAACGCCGGCGAAAGAACCGCCACCACGAAACACAACCCTGCCAGGATCACAAGTGGCGAGTGACGGGCAAGGATCTTCTTCATGGCGCCTCAGCATCCCGTCGGTCAGGGCATCGGCAGCCGCACGGGCCGCCCTTCCTTCCCGGAGAGGTCGGCTGCGAAACACAGTTCATGCGTCTTGTATGCATCGGCCACGTTGCAGTGCGACTCCTTGTTGTTCAGGATGCAATCGATCAGGTGGGCCACCTCGTACGTAAACGGGTGATGCGTCACGTCGCCGCTGTCGGGCAGGATCGTCGGGACCTGCGTCCAGCTCGTTTGCCCCGGATACTTGACCTTCGAATAGATCAGGTTGTTCCGGATAGTCCCGCGTGTCCCGACGAGGTTAATGCTGAAGACGTAGGGCTGAATACACTCGATGCACGAGGTCACCTTGCCGATGCGGCCATCCTTGAACCGACAGATGGTGCACGTGGTGGGGTTGTACTCGTATTCTTTGAATTCGGGCGCCTTGCCGAACGTTGCGTACTGGCAGACCTCGACGACATCGCCGCCCATGAACCAGCGCATGGCATCCATGGCGTGAACGCCCGCCGAAAGCAGTGAGCTTACGCCGACGTCCTTTTTCACGTTCCAGCCGTATTGCCCGTACCAGGGGCCGATCCCGTGGTAATAATCCACCTCGCCAAGATACACGGAGCCGATGGCGTTGTCGGCCAGTTGGGTCTTGATGATCTCGAACAGCGGGTTCCACCGGAGAACGAAACCCACGACGCTCTTCACGCCGGCCTTTCCCACGGCGTCACGAATGGCCCGCGCATCCTGGAGCGTCGTCGCCATGGCCTTCTCAAGCAGCATGTGCTTGCCGG
>Ga0315274_10012996_pt1 | contig 11850 bp, 7 predicted proteins | sample YL17G02_20_MG_FD_203700 | JGI IMG/M metagenome (GOLD analysis project Ga0315274, IMG submission 203700) | Sediment microbial communities from Yellowstone Lake, YNP, Wyoming, USA - YL17G02_20 | ecosystem: Environmental > Aquatic > Freshwater > Lake > Sediment | place: USA: Wyoming | collected... | reverse complement strand
GCATTACGGCGCACATTCTGGAGCAATCTGTTTTCCGGCATGTCGACTTCAGATGATAACTTTGAAAAATTACACCGCTATGTTATAAATTCGTTGTCAAATGTGGCTTGAAAGTGCGAAAGTCCAGCCAAAGACTGAAGATGTCTATTGATAATTGGTGAGATCATACTTCCTACCTGACAACCTCCAAAGGGGTTCCATTTGGACCCGTATATTGATTTCGGACCGTAATCGACAGAACTACCCCTGAAAATAGTAGGATTCTTAAATGGGAGGATAGGAGTATCCGATACGTTATAGGGCGAGACCAGGCATAAGGAGGTATGGTTGTAGATGTCCGTTTTCAAAATAGGAATCAACGAGGAGGGCAACCAGGCTAATCATCAAAGATAGCACCAAGGAATCCTATGCCCGGTGAAGATTTCACCTACAAGTCTACAACCTATTATTTTTGTGAGACTTAACGATTACCGATAGAAGTCTGCAAAAAGAAAAAAGGCAAAGCCATTTCTGGCCCTGCCGTCAAACGACCAGCTTCATTCTGAAGCGATGAGTCCTTTTACTTAGGACCGACGATCTCCCAGTTGGTGTCAGTGATCTGTAGGAGCTCTGCATAGCTGCTATAAGTGGTACCGTTCATAAACCATACGATGTTCTGACCCGTGCTCTTGTTTCTCCAAAGTATATCTGTTTTGCCATCGCTGTTGAAATCAGCCGTACCAACAATCTCCCAATTAGTGTCAGCAACCGCGTCAATCAATGAATAGCTGCTAAAAGCGGCACCATTCATCAACCATACCACATTCTGACCCGTGCTCTTGTTCCTCCACAATATGTCTGTCTTACCGTCGCCATTGAAATCACCCGTACCCACAATCTGCCAATTAGTGTCAGCAACCGCGTCAATCAATGAATAGCTGCTAAAAGCAGCACCGTTCATTAACCATAACACATTCTGACCCGTGCTCTTGTTCCTCCACAATATATCTGTCTTACCGTCGCCATTGAAATCACCCGTACCCACAATCTGCCAATTAGTGTCAGCAACCGCGTCAATCAATGAATAGCTGCTAAAAGCGGCACCATTCATGAACCATAGCGCATTTTGACCCGTGGTCTTGTTTCTCCACAATATATCTGTCTTACCGTCGCCATTGAAATCACCCGTACCCACAATCTGCCAATTAGTGTCAGCAACCGCGTCAATCAATGAATAGCTGCTAAAAGCAGCACCGTTCATTAACCATAACACATTCTGACCAGTGCTCTTGTTCCTCCACAATATATCTGTCTTACCGTCGCCATTGAAATCACAACGATTGGAGGGACCAGTGGCCCCCTGACCTACCGTCAAAGATGTATCATCCACAAAAAAATCGGTTAGTAAATACTCATCAGTGGCGGTATAAAATCCAAGCCTTATTGTCTGACCTTTGAAGGATGATACATCATACTGAGCACTTTGCACCCATTCGGTACTCTTATTAAGATTACTCAGAGTTACAAGAGTTGTTAATAGTGCATTATCACTTGGTCTTCTTATTTGAACCGCCATCGTGTCATAAACAGTACTTTCTGTTTCATCCGTTCCAATCTTATACCAGAATTGTACATATGCCTGAGTAGAACTGGAAGGAATCGATACATCTTGATAAATATAGTCATCCGCATAATTATACCCAGCTAACCAAGCTAACCAATTACCACTATGTGACATTATAGTATTCTGCCAGATAATCTCACCATGTTCAGTCCAGTTATTATCAGAACCGCTTTCAAAACCAGGATTCTTCAGGAGATTTGTTGTGGTAACCCCTGCTCCCTCCTGCGTTATCGTAAATGTTTGTCCGGCTATGGTCATCGTGCCTGTACGTGAACTGCCTGTGTTTGGAGAAACTGAATAGGTCACTGTTCCACTTCCCGTCCCACTACTGCCAGAGGTAATAGTAACCCAACCCAAACTCTCCGATGCTGTCCAGGTACAACCACTCTGGGTGGTAACACTCACACTACCCGTGCCGCCACTTGAACCAAAAGACTGAGACGTTGGAGAAATCGAATAAGTGCAGGTCGTCCCTGAAGTATTCCATCCAAGGTCTTTGAAAATACCAATTGTAATAGGACCTGGATCATGAATAGACTCACCTGCTGAAATGGCATACACCATCAGCTGATTTGCCGTATTGTTAAAAGTAGTGTAGTCCAGGTGTGAGTAACTGGATCCTGAACTCCATGTTGAGGGAGCGTAAATTTTGACTCTCTGGCCGCCATTTGCCGCCATAGCATTGCTCCCATGGAACCAGATGTTGTCAGACGTCAAGGCACTGCCAAGCGCTGGGGAGGGATTGGCATAGACACCCGTATTGATAAGCCGATTGCCGGAGCCATCTCTCATAAAAGTATCGTAAATGTTGGGATAACCAGTGTCACCCCAGCTGCCCTGCCCTCCCGAATACGTCATAGAACCGCTAAAGTTGAGTCCGTGAGCTATTTCATGAAGAACGACCGACATTAAGTCATGCTGGGTTGACGGCGTATTGCCATCCGTTCCGTAATACCAGGAAAACCTGCTATTGTAGGTAATGTGCATGTCAAAGGAACTTGAATCCAGATCAGAACCCGCCAAAGCATTCGCCAACGATCCCCCGTACCAAGTATTTGCGAGCGGGGCGCCGGTGAAATCTCTTCGCCAAGGTCCCCCGCCGGAATATCCTAACGTGGTGCTCTCTGCACCTAAATCCGCCCAACAGGCCTTAATCGTTATCGGCACAGCGGACTGAAGAATGTTGCCCCAGACAGCGGCGGCGGCATTAAAAGCGGCCTTCGCCTCTTCAGGAAAGGTGGTACAGCTTTGACCCCAAAGGTCTGCGCCACCACTTGCCACATAGGTAATAGAAAAAGTCGCGAGAGCAGATTCAGGTAGGTCAAGCAGATCAAACGGTGGCGGTATGCGCACCAGTTCGTGAGAGGGATTGGGGTCATCCACATAGACTACCGGAGGAACGGCGTTGTATAACGTCTTTCCATCACTGGAAAGCTGCGGCTCCAGGGGCGCCGGAACAAAATACTCAATGGTAGGCGCCGTCCAAGCATATTGTGCGAACAGCAAACCAACCGCCACCACTGCATAACTAAATTTAAGTAACTTGTTAATCATTTTAGTACCTCCCTCATATACTGTGAAGTTCTGATCCCAGTATTTCTACACCTACTTGAAATTCCCCCGAAAGCTCATTACTTCAGTAATTCACGGCAGGTTCAAAGAAAAAGAAAACGCCATTAATGTGAATAACCAACCTCCTATCTCTCAAGCGTATGTATTCTGCAAACCCCGGCAGGTCGCAATTGGTCTTTACCACCTCCACTACCTCTTCGTCAATGCCTAGCGCTCGTGATGTAGTGCGATAGACACGGGCCAAATATTCTTTAGCATTTACCATCCCTTTTTCAAAAATGACATCGCGGCACATCCGGCCATCAAACGTGATCTTCGTCCCTTCTATGTCAAGCGGCTTGAAAAGCAGCCTGCGCGCTTCCTCTTCCCCCCAGACCGCACTCTCACCCACCTTATATTCAGAAATCCTCCACAAGACCCGCATAGAAACACCGCCGCTGACAGTGGGCGGCGAGGACAGCCCTTCAGTTTTCAACACCGGAGACTGCCCTTCTGCGTTAGCCGCAAACATAGGTGTCCCAAAACCCCAAATCAAGGCCGTCATGAGAAACAGAAAACTTAACGGCATTCCAGTAGCTCCTGCAATATTTTAATTTGAATAAGATTATTGGTATCAGTTTAGCCTTTTGAAAAATGAATTTCAAAAGCCAAAAAAATTAGAAGAATCACTATAAAATCCCCCTCTATCCCCCTTTTCCAAAGGGGGAAGCTAATATTTCCTCCCTTTGGAAAAGGGAGGCAGGGAGGGATTTTCAAAGCGCTAAAGTATTACGATTATTGACATTTTTATCGGCATTCCTTCAAGCAAACTTTAGCGATTTTTATAAGAATTCAAAGGTGTCAAAGAAGGGAATGATGTATAAACGCAGGACAATGAAGGAGGGGTAGCACCAATGATTACCACTCGAAAGCACGCATTTTCGTCGAGGTTAACATTTTATTGATTTCAGGAAGAAATGAACGCGTATTCTGAACTGTCCAAAAGGACACTTCATCCTTCAGGTTAGATTTTTTGACGGGGCAGCGGAAGAGTTGTTTTTGTTTCATAGCCATCGCGCAAGGCCCTTTCTTCGTTCCCTTGTCTTCCTTCTCGTTCGGTTCTTTGCTGCGATGTGTCTCTATGGTTCATGTTGGGTTTGCTCTGCCTTTGGCCGATCCCCGCTCCCGCCCTCATAGAACAGGAGGCAGATCGTCACTCGGCTTGCCTCCAGGAGTGAGTTGAGAGTTCTGGGCCTTCCATGCCACCACGCTTCAATCTCCAGGCTTCCCGTCCCGGATCGGGTGGCGATTTGCCGAAGCTTCTGCGAGAGATCACCCGGCAGAGCCGAATAGTCCTTCTGTTCCATCAGCACCAGCCGGGGGGTGGGCCTGCTCAGCGGCCCGCGCACGAACTCGGCCTGTTTGGAGGGGTTATTCGAATCCGTCCATTCGGTAACCCGCCGGCCAGAATAGGCCAGCACCACCGCCCGTGCACATTTATCCAGTCCCACAGATGCGATCAGTAGATCCTTCGGTTGCGCAGTAATCACCTCACGGGCCAGAGCGGCCGCCGTCTCTTTCGGCGCCGGCGGAGTCAGAAAGGCATTGATCGACGCCATTGAAACGATCATCAGCGCGCCGCCGCAGAGCGCCGCCGCTTGCAGTAGCCGCTGGCGCATCAGCAGCCACATGATCACTCCGCCTCCGATCAGCACCAGGGCCGCCGCCACCTCGGCGATGCTCGCACCCCAGCCGGTGATGGCGAGCACAATAGCCTGCCCGCCGCAGACCAGTCCGAGTATGACCGCGCCCACCACCAGCAAGTAGAGCCCCCAGACGAACCCGCGAGGCCGCGCCCCCGGGCTTCCGAGCAGAGCCATCAACAAGCCCGCCAGCAGCGAAAACGACGGGATCATCGGCAGCATGTACCTCCCGCGTGAAATGTTCGCACCCACAAAGATCGCGAACATCACGACAAACCACGTCAGTAAAAAGGTCCACTCCTCCCGCCGCTGTCGGATCGCACCCCAGAGCGGTACGTCCCGCGTGATCAGCCCGAGGGCCACCAGGATGCTCCAGGGCAATGTGTCTCGGAAGAACAGCCAGGGATACTCCGCCAGGTTCAAGAGAATATACCACTTGCTGCCCGTGACCAGCCCCCCGACCTGATCGTGGAACAACGTATTGACGAACGTCTCTCCGTGCCGGAGCAGCGCCAGGGCAAACCACGGCGCCGTCACCAGGACGAGCATTGCCAGGCCCCAGGGTGAGGCCACCGCGCGCCAGCGCGCCGACCCGATTCGCCGCCCCCTGATTGCCATGAACACCAGCACCGGCAGAAGAATAAACCCCAGACCAGCCAGTCCCTTGGTGAGCATTGCACCCGCAGTGGCCGCGTAGGCCAGCAGCGCGTCGCGGCGCTCGTGGCCCGGCTCGAAGATCAGGCGGGCGAAGAAATACATTGCAGCCACCACGAAGAATGCCAGCAGCGTATCCGTGCGGGCCTGGTGTGTGTTGCTGTAAACCACCTCCAGCGAGACCTGCACCGCCACAGCCAGGAGCGCTGCCAAGCGATCCCGCAGCAGTACTCGCGCCAGCCCATACACAAAGGGCACTGTGGCGAGAGCCAGCAGGACCATGGGGATCCGCGCCTGCGCCAGCCCCATCCCGAACAGCCGGATCGGACCCCCGACAATCCAGTAGGTGAGGATCGGTTTCTGATAGCGCAACTTCCCCGTCTCATAGCGAGGCGTGATCCAGTCACCGGACTGAATCATCGTGTAGGCACCCTGGATGTAGAACGTCTCATCGCCACGCAGGGTTCTCGCTCGGAATGCCTCCATCATCTGGCACGCGGCGAATAGGGCGACGATTCCCAGCACCACCGCGGTCAGCCGACGGGTATGCTCACTCATCTTCCACCCACCGCTCATTTACGAAAAATCCGCAATTGCAAGGGTTCGGAAGTATCCCTGCCCGGGTTCGATATTGCAACATCTGGGTTAATCCTTCAGATTAGACTTTTTGACCGGCGTAGCGGAAAAGTTCTTTTTGTTTAATGGCCATCGCGCGAGCCCCCTTCTTCGTCCCCTCGTGCTCATATCCAATAAGATGAAGAATCCCATGGATCATGAGGAGAATGACCATTTCCATCTCGTTCAAACCGAACCGGTTTGATTGACGCCAGGCCGTCTCGACCGAGATCACCAAATCCCCGAGGAGATTTGGATGGAGAGTGGAGAATTCGCCTTCACCCATCGAGAAGGCAAGGACATTGGTGGGTTTGTCGCGACGAAGATATTGCCGATTCAATTCTTGAATCTGGGCATCATCGACCAATAAGAGGCTGAGTTCGGCATCAGGGAGCGCCAAGTCGGCCAATATCCTTTGGGCTACCCTTCTTATTTTTCTTAGGTCTAAAGGGATACGTTTTTGCCGATTGCGAATCCAGATCTTCATCGTCCCTCTTCTTAGGAGACTCAGAGGTTGGGGTAATGGGATAATCGATTCTCTGGTGAAAAATTGCTGTGAGAATTCGACTAAAACTCTCTCCGATCTTTTGAAGGTCTTTCAGGGTTAATTCACATTCTTCCAACTGCCCATCCAAGAAAATGCTATTCGTGATCCGTTGAACCAGGCTTTTGATTCGAGAAGAGGTGGGTTCAGAGAGCGTCCGGGAAGCTGCCTCGACTGCATCCGCCAGCATGACGATCCCTGCCTCTTTCGTCTGAGGCTTGGGGCCGGGGTAACGAAATTCCTCTTCATTGAGAGAATCCATCTCCGGATTCTCTTTTTCTTTCGCTTTTTGATAGAAATAGGAAATCAGACTTGTTCCATGGTGCTGCTGGATGATGTGGGCGACCCGTTGTCCCAAACGATTTTCTCGCGCCAGCTCCAGTCCGTCCTTGACATGGGAGATGAGGATAAGGCTCGACATACTCGGTGCAAGATGATCATGTTTATTCTCGAGGCCCCCTGCATTCTCAATGAAGTAAAGAGGTTTCTTCAGCTTTCCAATGTCATGGTAATAGGCACTGACCCTTGCCAACAAAGGGTTGGCGGCAATTGATTTGGCGGCGGCTTCCGCGAGACTCCCGACGATGACACTATGGTGGTAAGTGCCAGGTGCTTGGAGGATAAGATCCTTCAGGGTGGGGTTGTCCATGGTGGCCAATTCAAGCAGTTTGATATCCGTGGTGTAACCAAACAGACCTTCAATCATGGGTGCGATCCCCAGGACGAAGACCGATGCGAGGGATCCTCCTAAAAACCCCATGGTCAGATCTGAAAGAAGGGCTATCTTGAAAGGATTTCCGGAAATCAAGTTATAAGAAAGAATTGTCAAGAGATTGACACTTCCTACGGTGAGCCCTGCTTTAATGAGGACGCTCCTCTGTTCGCACCGCGCCACTTTATGGGCGCCGATGACACTCCCGATCAAGGCGAAGATGAAGAAGGAAAGTTGATTTCCCATCAAGGCAGCAGAGAGGAAACTGATCAAAGTGGCGAAGATGATGGCCACCTCTGAATTGATGACAATCCTAACCAGCATGGCACCGCTGGCAATGGGGAAGAGATAGAGATAAGAGGAGGATGGAATGTAGAGGAACTCTCCTCCTAAGATATCTGTGATCAGTTGAAAGAGTTTGAGAAGGGCAATCATCCCAACAAGGGTGCTGGAAAAGAAGAGGAGGTCTTTTTGAGAAAGGGAGATCTTCCGAATGTTTTTTGTAGAGAATTCATAGAGACTGGCCAGAAGGAGGAAGGTCAGAAGGCCAACACCCAGGAGGATATAAAGGATATGGCTCCTTTCCTGTGCCTTTCTTAAGACATTGATTTTGAGGAGATGCTCTTCTTGCACTCGCTCTCCGGTCCTCAGAATCACTTCCCCCCTCTTGACTTGGAAATAGACGGGATTCACCTTTTCCCTCGCCCTTGTCTTTCGCTCTTCGGTCTCATCCTTATTGAAAGTGAGATTGGGTCTGAGGAAGTGTTCCCCTATTTTCAGGACAATGGGTGGTAGTTCTCTTCCCAAAGACGATGAGGGGAGATCGGCCTGAGACCGGAGTTTCGTCCTCGCTTCCTTAAAATCCAAAAAGGTAAAAGGAGGTACCGTCTTTCTCTCCTCACGGGTCTGGATATTTCGAATCAGCACCCCTCTGTCAGAGTCTGGGTCGAGGAGGTCTTTATCATTGACGACCCCTTTTTTCAGAATGGGGGCAATCAGTTTCAAGGCAGCCTCCCCGATGGAGGGATTGAAGCGTTCTTTTTCTAAAATATTCCATTCCCGTTGGGTCAAAGAGAGACGAAGGGAAGATTCCCATTCTTTTTTCCGTAGGGCACGTTGGTCGGTCCCCCGTTCACCACTGCGGAAAGAGTTCGCCAATGACTGGAAAGTGGACAGGAGTCGATTTTCCGCATCCGTAAGGACCATCATATCGTAGTCATAAACCGAAATAACAGATCTTTCTGCCTCGCTCCTTTTCTCTTGCGTCGACTTTCCATCCTCGACCAGAAGGTCCTGAGATGATTTGATCTCTTTGTGGGCAATATCCCCGACCTTATATTTTTTGAGAGAAAGTTGAAGGGTAGGGGAGAGAAGAAGGGTCAGAAGGAGGGCTGTGCCCATGCCGATAAACCATTTTTGATAAGAGGGGGCTTTAATCCTCTCCATCCATGAATGATCTCTAAGACCATTCGTCGTTTTGAAAAAAGGAAGATGATGCAGAAATTTCTTTATCAATGATTTCATAAATGATGACTCTGATACGGATGACTCGAAGCCAAAGAGCTATGGCAGAACCCGAAATCCGAAACAAATTTTTGATGACGCATACTTCACCCACGAACCATGAAAATAAAGGGTGTCATTCCCGCCCCGCATCAAGTGCGGGATAAACTCCAGCGGGAATCCAGGCTTGTCCCCGTAAAACAGGCAACAAAGGCAGATAAATAGATTCCTGCTTTCGCAGGAATGACGAACTTGATGGTAGATTTCTCTCCGTTTTATTTTCCCTGTAATTCAAAATCCTAATTTCAAAATTCCAAACTTCTCCCCGTTAGGGAAATTGTTATTCTAAATCTCTCGGTTTGTTTCGAATTTGGTGCTCCAGATTTGGGATTTCCACCCGTTTAATGATTTCCCTGTTCTTTCTGGCGATGCCGCCTTTCCTCCATCCTTTCATAGGCTTTGATGATGTCTTGGACGAGGGGGTGTCTGACGACATCCTTGTCCGAGAAGTAAACGAATTCGATCCCTTCGATCCCTTTGAGAATGCCTTGGACTTCGATCAAACCCGATACTTTATTTTCTGGAAGGTCCACCTGGGTGATGTCGCCTGTGATGACGGCCTTGGAACTGAAACCCAATCGCGTCAAAAACATCTTCATCTGCTCTGACCCCGTATTTTGGGCCTCATCGAGGATGACGAAGGAATCGTTTAGAGTTCTGCCCCTCATAAAGGCCAGAGGGGCCACCTCAATCACACCCTTCTCCACCAGTTTGGACGCTCGATCAAAATCCATCATATCGTACAAGGCATCGTAAAGGGGGCGGAGGTAAGGGTTGACCTTTTCGGCGATATCTCCGGGGAGAAAACCCAACTTTTCTCCCGCTTCGACAGCTGGACGGGTCAGGACAATCCTCTCCACCTCCTGCTTCATGAGAAAGGCAACGGCCATGGCCATCGCCAGGTAGGTCTTTCCTGTTCCAGCAGGACCGATGCCAATGACCAGATCGAACTTCCGAATCGCATCGATATAACGCTTCTGGGCGAGACTCTTGGGTGTGATCACCCTCTTTCTCGAGGAGATATAAACGGTATCAAGGAAGATATCCTCCAGATTAACCGTTCGATCGTCAGAGATCATCCGAATTGCATAATCGATATCTGGTGGATAGAGGGGATAACCTTTTTTTACGAGGGTATAGAGATCGTTCAGAATCCGTTTTGAAAGATGAACATCCAGATCGTCGCCTTGGATGACAAGGGCATTGCCTTTGGCGTTGATCTTCACACCGATCGTCTTGGCAATCCGCCTTAAATTTTCACTGTGGGGGCCGAAAAGGGCGTTGGCGGTTTGAAGATCATCAAAGATGACCTTTCCGGCCGATTCCTCTCGAAGAGTCGAGTCTCCGACTTGCTGTTCTTTCAAATATTGACCCATCCGGCGGCGCCAAGGCTTCGGCGTGAGCTCAGCCGAATGCCCTCTCTTTGAGAGTGGGGTATCATGGTGCCGCTCAGGGTCAACCCTGAGCCCTCGACCTGGGACTTCGACGAGCTCAATCGAGCAGCTCCTGGTGATGGGACTTCCCAACCTTTAGGTCGGGAGTCGAAGGGTTGACCTTCACCCCATTTTCACTGCTTTTCCTTGTCTTTCGCTTGTCTCAAGGAGTCAATAGAGACAACTCGGACAGGGGGAAAACCTCATTTGCTAAAATCATATCACCTTGAATCTTGGATTGCAATACTCCCCTTCAGCCGCCTGCAATTCAGACACTGGACTTCAGACTTTGGACCTTAGACTTTTCTATATAGGGAATTAACCCTAACATTGCATAAACTTTTGACGATACGGACATGGGCAAGCCGTTCGGAGAGGCTTCGAGGCGAACCTTTGGCCGAATCGGCACTCTCGTCCCCTTCCCCTGCTGGAATTCACTTGGAGTGATGTCCTCCGATACCCTTAAATTCTCAAAACAACCGCCTTCCGAAGCCTTGAAGGGCGGTTTGCCCGTGTCCGTTTTGCAACTGTCAGGTTAACCCTTGAAGTGTTCTCAAACCTTCTCTTAACGTGTCCGTGCTGCGTGCCTTCACGCCAAGGTGCGGCGGTTCGGCACGCAGGCATGGCGGCTTTTTGTTTACCCCGTTAGAAATAATGCCCCGCTGCTCTGCAGCGGGGTTAGATCTTAGAATAATTCCGGCGGGATCTAACGCCCCGCTGGAATTTCTAACGGGGTTTACTGTTTTGTGCCTTCTATTTCTCCCCATCTCCCCATTACCCGATCACCTCATAATTTTTGTCAAATCTCTGGCCATTTCCTCACCTTCAGTCTAATGTCTGAAGTCTACGGTCTAATGTCTGAATCACGGTTCAGGCGTCTCCTTTTCATCTTGCCCGTTTCACTTCTTCGACGATTGCAGGGACGATTTCACCCGCCGAGCCACAGATCAGATAATCTGCTATTTGGTCCGTCAGGGGAGTGGGTTCCATATTGATTTCGATGACGATCGCACCTCTTTCCTTCGCCGTGATGGGAATGGTCGCCGCTGGATAGACCACGGCAGAAGTCCCGATGACTAACACAGCGCTGCAGGATTTGGATTCTTTGAATGATGTGATCTGGGCTTCCCAGGGGATCGGTTCTCCGAAAAAGACCACATCGGGCTTAAGGAGAGAAGAGCAACGAGAACACCGGGGAGGGAGGTCCTCCAGTTTAAGGGAAGTCCCTTCGATCTTCGTTGAGCATTTCAAGCAAGAGAGGGTTCTGTGGGTTCCATGAAATTCGATCACATTCTTGCTCCCTGCGGCCTGGTGAAGACCGTCCACATTCTGTGTGACGATAGACGAGAGAAGACCCATCCGTTCTAATTCGGCCAACCCGATATGGGCGGGGTTCGGTTTTGCCGTCATGATGAGTGAGAACATATCTTTGAGCATCAGCCAGACTTTATCGGGATTCGAATAGAAGGCTT
>Ga0315274_10012995_pt1 | contig 11851 bp, 7 predicted proteins | sample YL17G02_20_MG_FD_203700 | JGI IMG/M metagenome (GOLD analysis project Ga0315274, IMG submission 203700) | Sediment microbial communities from Yellowstone Lake, YNP, Wyoming, USA - YL17G02_20 | ecosystem: Environmental > Aquatic > Freshwater > Lake > Sediment | place: USA: Wyoming | collected... | reverse complement strand
CTGCACACGCGCCAACCGTACGGTCTTAACGACAACTAGCGGCGGGCCGCCTGGCGCAGCCGTGACCCTACCCCCCACTACGTGGGGGGCTTCGTGGCAGGGTCCGGACAAGCCCCCACACCAGCCGCCTGGCGCAGCCGTGACCCTACCCCCCACTGCGTGGGGGGCTTCGTGGCAGGGTCCGGGCAAGCCCCCCACGCCAGTGGGGGGTGCCGTGACTGCTAACCCAGACCGCCTGGCGCAGCGGTGACCTTTCCCCTGCCTGCGGCGAGCAGCTTCCCCATATTGACAACTGGTCAGTTTTCTGTTATACTTTAGGAAAGCGCTTGCGCAAGCGCTTGTCTAGCCCTGTGCGAGGCTGGAAACGAGGAGAAGTGGAACCCTATGCCGCCAACGCCATGGCCCGACGTACCGCTTGAACTGGACCACTTTCGCCACCCGCCGCGGGAGTATGGTATCCTGCCCTTCTGGTTTCTGAACGGGGAACTCGACCCCAGCGAGATGCAGTTCCAACTCCGGGAATTCCGGGACAAGGGGATGCCCGGCGTCATCCTGCACGGGCGCTACGGCCTGGAAATGCCCTACCTCGGTCCCCAGTACCTGGCCCGCATCCAGTTTGCCGTGGCCGAGGCCGCCCGGCTGGGCCTCCAGACGTGGATCTATGACGAGATGAACTGGCCCAGCGGCACGGCTGACGGGCGCGTGCTGCGCCAGCGACCCGACCTGGCGCAACGTTACCTCGAATGTATCAGTTTCACGATTCAGGGCCCCTGGTTCACCTACCTGACCGGGGCTGACAGCCGCTACCTGGATTTCGAGCGTTCGACCCCTGTGGCGGCCTTTGCGCTGGGTAGCGGCGGCCAGATCATTGACCTGACGCCCAATCTCTCCTTCACGAACGTGATCCCCTGGGAGGCGCCGCCAGGCCAGTGGCGCCTCATGTACGTCGTCGAGAAACGAGCCGACTATTACATTGATGCTTTGAACCCGGAAGCGACGGCCGAGTTCCTGCGCATAGGCTACGAGCCGTACGTCGAAGCCATCGGCAATCACCTGCCGGATGGCGCGTCGTCGTCCACTACCCTGGGGTTCTATACCGACGAGCCGGCCATGCACTACTTTCTGAGCGGCGGCGACAACGCGATTGTGCCGTGGACGAAGGATATGTTCCGCCGCTTCCAGGAACGCAATGGCTACAATCTGCGTCCGCGCCTGCCGGACCTCTTCTTCGACGTCAGGCCCGATAGCGCCCGCGTGCGCTACGACTTTTACAGCACGTTGACCGAGTTTTACAGCGCCGCCTACTATTGCCAGATCCACGCCTGGTGCCAGCAGCACGACGTGTTGTTCACCGGCCACATGCTCTACGAAGAGTCGTTGCGCCAGGTGGTGCGTGTAGAGGGGAACCTCTTCAAACACTACGCCCACATGGATATTCCGGGTGTGGACCACCTCTACCCCCTCATCGGCAACCGGGATCGCCCGGGCGAACACGTGGCCATCAAGGTGGCCAGTTCCGCCGCCCACCAGTTGGGTCGCCAGCGGCTGCTGTGCGAATCCTTCGGCGGCATCTTTATGGACACCACCCCTCAGCGCATGAAGTGGATCGCCGACTGGGAGTACGTGCTGGGGGTCAACCTGCTCAATCCCCACGGCTTCCATTACACATTGGAAGGGCCACGGAAGCGAGATTGGCCACCCTCTATGTTCTACCAGTATCCCTGGTGGCCCTACTATGGCGACTTTTCGGCTTACGTCAGCCGGCTGAGTTGTATGCTGACCGGCGGCCACCACGTGGCCAAAGTGGCCGTCCTGTGGCCGATCAACGCCACGTTCGGCACCTACACGCCCAATAACCGCAGTGCGCTGGCGGATCGTATGGAAGGCGACTTTGACGTGCTGACCGACCTGCTCCTGCGCCTGCATTACGACTTCGACTATCTGGACGAAGACGGGCTGGCCAGCGCCGAACTGAACGGCAATACCATCCGCATTCAGGATGAGGTCTACGAACTCGTGATTCTGCCGCCCATGACCCACCTGAGGCTCGAGACCGTCGCCCGCCTGGAGCAATTCGTCGCCCAGGGCGGCCGCCTACTCGGTATGATCTTTCTGCCCGAGCGGGCCTTTGGCCCCGCTGGGTTGGTGGACGTCTCCGGGCGCTTGCAGGCGCTCTTTGGTGTCAATCCTCAGGAGAGCCAGCGCAATTTCCGCCACTGCACCGGTGTGGACGTCATCGTCCGGGAGCACCCCGGCGGCGGCAAGACCGCCTTCTTCCAGAGCTATGCCCTGGCCCGGCGGTTCCCCCTCCGGCTACAGCAGCAACTGGGCACCCCCGGCTACCCGGACAGCCCCTTCTTCGTCGTCGAGCCTGCCCCGAGCGCAGCCGAGGGGCCTGTCCCGAGCATAGCCGAGGGGCCTGCCCCGAGCAGGGCCAAGGGATCGGCCCAGGGGACCAACCACTATTTCTTCGCACCGCCCGACGCCGACCGCCAGGAGATCACCGCTGAAGTGGTCGCCGAGCGCCAGGCGGTGGCCGATGCGCTACAGACAGCGCTGGCCCACCTGGTGGCGCCCGACGTCGTCATTGACAATCCCGAGATCTTTTACCTGCACCGGGTGAAAGATGGCCGGGACCTGTATTTCCTCGTCAATCCCACCTTCACTGCCCAGTCCGCCCAGGTGACGCTGCGTGGCTGCGTACAGCCGATGGTGTGGGACCCCTCCACCGGCGCCCAGCGACCGATCGTGCCCTGGCGGGAGGTGGATGGCCAGACGTGCTTCCGGTTGACCCTGCCGCCAGTCGGGTCGGCCTTCGTGGTGCCCGCCGCGCCGTCGCCTGCCCATCCGCGCACCGGCATCGCCGAGGCGGACGTCGTCGTGGAGTCCATCGCCGGTGGACAGGTATCTGGCTACGCGGCCAGGAGCGAGGGGGCCATCGTGCTGGAGCGAGACGGCCAGCAGACCCACCTGGTGGCGCACGTGGGCGAGCCGGCCGACCCGCTGGTGTTGGATGGGGAGTGGGAGTTTGAGCCACAGGCCGGCAACGCGCTGGTCATCGGCCACTGGCTGGCCAGGGCCGAAGTGCCGGGCACGGCCCAGGACGAGTATGCTGCACCGGCGGTGGCGACGGATGGCTGGTTGCCGATGGTGCCCGGCGCCTGGTCGTACCAACTGCCCGCTGAGCCTGACCAGTCTTACCCCATCCCCGTCTGGTATCGGGCCACGTTCCAGGCCGGCTACCGGCCCTCTAAACTGGACCTGATCGTGGACGGCTTTGCCGGTTCGGCCTGGCAACTCTTCGTCAACGGCCAGCCTGTCACAGAGCCTCCCGTGCGCAGCGGTTTCGATAGCCAGATGAAGGCCGTGGACGTCACAGACCTGGTACGTGAGGGAGAAAACGTCATCGCCGTGCGGCTGACCGTGACCGGGGCGACCGGTGGCCTGCTGGACCTCCTGAAACTGGTCGGCGACTTCAGTCTGGCCCGACGCCCCGGGACGGGGCTGCGAGCAGAGGAACGCCCCGGGACGGGGCTGCGAGCAGAGGAACGCCCCGGGACGGGGCTGCGAGCAGAGGAACGCCCCGGGACGGGGCTGCGAGCGGGGGAAGGTGGTGAGTACGCGTTGGTCGCACCACGCCGGACAGTGCAACCCGCCTCCTGGACCATCCAGGGATATCCTTTTTTCTCAGGGCGCGCGGTATACCGCCGCCGCTTCCACCTGCCGGACCAGTTCGCCAACCAGCGCGTGTTCCTGGAGCCGGAGATGGGGGACGACGTCCTGGAAGTGCACGTCAACGGCCGCCTGGCTGGCGTGCGGTTGTGGGCTCCCTACGCGGTCGAGGTCACCGAATGCCTTCAACCAGGTGAAAACGTGCTGGAATTGCAGGTGGCCAACACGCTGGTCAATCTCCTCGAAGCGGTCGAGCGCCCTGCGGGGTTGGCGGGTGCGCCCAGATTGGTGCCTTACCGGCGCTTCACGTTCGACCTGCCGGGGTGAAGGAACTGGAGGTAGCGGTTGACGCAAGCACGGCGGATTGCCATACAGCCCATCGCGGAGGCGACCTTTGGCCCATTCGGGCGCGTGGTAGGCCACGTCACTGCACGGCCCCCCGACGCAGCGGGAGATGGCTGGGCCTGTTGGTACCCTGTCGGCGAGCTGCGGGACGCGGCACCGCTTCTGATCGGCCTGGTGCGCACAGACCCCCGTCCGCTCCAGGTCGAGGCGCTGGAGCGGCACGACGACCGGGAGGAATGGGTCTATGCGCTGGACCAGCCGGTGGTGCAGGTCGTGGCGCTCTCGGCCCCTGGCCAGCCCGACCGGCCCGACGCCGCATCGGTGGCCGCGTTCCTGTTGCGGCCTGGGCAGGGGGTGGTCGTGGAGCGGGGAATCTGGCACAGCGCCGGGCTACCGGCCGGCCAGCGCAGCGTCTACTATGGGTTCGTCCTGGGCCCAGCACGTCCCGACGCGCCGCCGCCCACCAACCCCTGGATCCCCTTCGCGGGAGGCGAGTGCATCATCCTGGAATTCCCGCCCGGCAGTCCCAAACAATGAACACGCCTAATGCCTCACGCAACACGCAACACGCAACCCGCATCACGTTTCACGTTTCACGCCTTACTACCGGGTTTGACTGTGGCATCGGGCCACAGATAACCGAATCTCACTCAACAGAAGGAGGAAATGGACATGCTCAGTCACAGAAGGAATCGGAAACCATCGGCGCTGCTGGTGGCCCTGACGCTGCTCGTCACAGTGGCGACGGTCGCCGGCTGTGCACCCGCGACGGCGACACCTGAAGTGGTGGCCGTGCCCACGGAGGCTCCGCCCACGCCGGAGTCCACGGTCGCCACCACAGAGGGGGAGGGGGCCGGCGAGGACCTCAACTACAGCCCGGACATCCCGGACCCTGAAGAACCCGTCGTCGTTACCTTCGCCTCCTGGGTCGGGAGCGGCGAATGGTGGCAGAACCTGGCCGAGCAATTCCACGCCATCCACCCCAACATCACCATCGAGTTCCAGGACGTGCCCTTCGAGGAAATCCGCACCAAGCTGCTGACCCAGGTGGCAGCCAGCAATCCGCCGGACGTGGCCTACGTGGATGCCTCTACGACCGGCGAGTTTGCCTCGCGTAACGCCCTGGTGGCCATGGACGACTTTATCGCCATGAGCAAGGCGGTCAACCTGGACGATTACGTCGAGGCCTTTATGCTCTCTGCCTCGTACGAAGGCAAGGTTTACGGCCTGCCGATTGACGGCGAATCCACCGGCCTGTTCTACCGCACCGACCTCTTTGCCGAGGCAGGGATTGACGGACCGCCCACCACCTGGAACGAATTGCGCGAGTATGCCCAGAAACTGACCATCCCCGACAAGAAGCAATACGGCTATATCCTGTTCGCCCCCGAGGCCGCCTACTACTGGTATCCCTTCCTCTGGCAGGCAGGTGGGGACACGCTGGCCCAGGACGGCGTGGACGTGATCTGGGACAGTGACGCCGGACTGCGGGCGGGTGAGTTCTACGTGGGGCTGCGCGAGTTCTCGCCACCCGACTTTCTCAACTCGAACTCCTGGGACGGGCGCGTGGCCTTCGCCGAAGGCACCGTGGCCATGTATATGGCGGGCGCCTGGTTCGCTGGCGTCTTGCAGAACGAGTTCCCCGACATCAATGGCAAGTGGGCCACTGCACCCCTGCCCGAAGACGAGCGCTGCGCCACCACCATCGCCGGGGACAACCTGGTCATCTTCAAGGCCAGCCCGCACGCCGAAGCCGCCTGGAAGTGGGTCGAGTTCGTCTCTGCCCCCCAGAACATGGCTCTGCTGAACCTGGGCACGCCGGACGCCCCGACCACGCTCCTGCCGCCGCGCACTTCGCTGCTGGAAGACCCGGCGACCTTCGAGGCCAACCCAATCCTGGTAGGGTTTGCCGAGAACATGAAGTGTGCCGTCGTCAGCACCGTCGTCCAACCCCGCTGGGGTGAGATGGAGGCGGTCCTGAACGATGCGCTCGCCCGCGCCATCTATGGCGAGGTTGACGCGAGCACGGCTCTCATCGAATCCGCCCAGGAAGCCGAGGCACTCCTGCAGGAGTAACGGCTGCAGCGGATACCCTCGGACACCGGCGCCGGGGAGGACGCCCGGCGCCGGTGCTCCCTGGCTGGCAGAAAAGAAGAAGGGAGCACCTGCAAATGACTGCCACCACCGAGGCGCGGCTGACCCGGCCGCGCATGACACGCCTGAGAGACACGCTGCGTGAGATGCGCAAGGAGTGGACCGCCTACCTGTTCATCTCGCCGAGCCTGCTCCTGTTTTCCATCTTTACGCTCTTTTCCGTCGGATTTGCCTTCTACATCAGTTTCCACAAGTGGAACATCTTGGAACCACAGAAAGACCTCGTGTGGTTCGATAACTATGTGCGCCTGATCGGGGACAAGAAATTTCACCAGGCGGTCATCGTGACGCTCATGTTCACCGTATTTGGGGTGCCGCTCACCATGTTGACCGGGCTATCCATCGCGCTGCTACTCAACACCAAAATCCGCGCTCGAGGCTTCTTCCGCACCCTGTACTACGTCCCCGTCATCACGCCACTGGTAGTCTCGTCCATCATCTGGAAGTGGGTCTACCAGGGCGACTATGGGCTGCTCAACTACTACCTGCTGCAACTGGGCCTGATCAAGGAGCGGCTGCTATGGCTGGCCGACCCTGACCTGGCCATGCCGGCGTTGATCATCATGAGCATCTGGAGTGGGGCCGGCTCCCAGATGGTCATCTTCCTGGCCGGCCTGCAGTCCATCCCGGAGGAGTTTTACGACGCCGCCAAGGTGGATGGGGCCAACCCGCTCCAAAGGCTTCGCCACGTCACCCTCCCGCTCCTGGCCCCCACTACGTTCTTCCTGTTGATCACCTCGATCATCGGGTCGTTCCAGATCTTTACCCAGATCTATGTCATGACCAGCGGTGGTCCACTACGCCGGACTACGACCATCGGCTTCTACCTGTACGAAAAGGCGTTCCGGCACTTTGACATGGGCTATGCGACGGCCATGGCCTACGCGCTGTTCGCGTTGATTTTCGTGTTCACGCTACTCCAGTTTCGCTTTACGCGCGGTGACGTCGAGTACTAGAAAGGAATTACGCCATGGCAATCGCAGGTCAAGCGAATTTAACCCCCTGGACATCTCTCGTGCGCAACCGCCACGTCAAGGCCTTCATAGAAGTGGCCTTGAAGGTGGTGGTATATGCACTCTTGGGCATTGGCGCTGTACTGTTTATCGCGCCGTGGGCCTGGATGATCTCGGCCTCCTTCCAGCCTCTCGGCGACATCTTTAACTGGCCTCCGACCTGGATTCCAGAGCATTTCACCCTCAATAATTACACGAGGTTCCTCACGTCGGAAGGTCTCGGGCGATGGCTCGCTAACTCCTCATTCCTGGCGATTACCATCATGCTCCTGCAGATCTTTTTCAACTCGCTGGCCGCCTACACCTTCGCCAAGCGTCGCTTTCCAGGCCGTGACTTTATCTTCATGCTGATGCTGGGCACGATGATGATCCCAGGCCAGGTCTTTCTCATCCCCAACTATCTGATCCTGCAGCACATCCCATTCTTCGGTGGGAACAACATCCTGGGGCAGGGCGGCCACGGGTGGCTCGATTCTTACTGGGGCCTGATCATCCCGTACTCGGTGAGCGTGTGGAGCGTCTTTTTCATACGCCAGTACATGAAGACCATCCCCAATGAGCTGCTCGACGCCTCGCGCATGGATGGCGCCTCCGAGTTCCGCATCTTTGCCCAGGTCGTGCTCCCGCTGACCGGGCCGGCCCTGGCGGCCCAGGCGATCTTTACGTTCACCTTCGTGTGGAACGACTTTTTCTGGCCGTTGATCGTCATCAGCAGCCCGGAACTGCGCACCCTGCCTCTGGGGTTGGCCCTCTTTGTGGTCAAGAACCGCACGGTGTGGGACCTGGTGATGGCGGGCTCGGTGGTTGCCACCCTGCCGGTGCTGTTCGTGTTCCTGATGTTCCAACGGCAATTCGTGCGTGGGATTGCGCTGACCGGCATGAGGTAAGTATGACGAACCCCACGCTCACTCGCAGGCATTTCCTGCATCTGTCCTGGATGGCGCTGGTGGGGACGGCGGCCACCGCCTGCCGCCCGAGGCCAGTCCCGTCACCCACGGCGGAGCAGGCTGGCGAGGGAACAGCCCCCGCAGCCACTCCGGCGGCAGAGGAGCAGGTCGAACTCAGCGGGGGCGACGCGGAAGTTTGGGCCTGGCAGAAGGCCGTGACGGGCAAGGTGTCTGGGGACTGCCCGGCCGTCGTCGTCTACGCCAATGATGCCAGCGTGGAGGTGAGCCGCGACGGCGACCAGTTCTCTGCCCTCGTGCCCGTGGCGGAGGGGGAGAACCGCCTCGTGGCTGCCTGCCAGCGCACCGGGGGAGAGGAGCAGCGCTCGAATATGCTGACGTATACAGGGCGACTCTATCGCCGGCCCACTGCTGTGATTCAGGTCACGGTTGAGGAGAACGGCATTGTGCTCGATGGGACCGGGAGCACACCTGACGAGGGAGACCCATCTCCCATCGTCGAGTACGCCTGGTCGGCGCGGCCCGGCAATCCTGCTGTCGTATTGGTGCAGGGCGCGGCAAGCGAAGGGGCTCAAGAATTCACCGGCGAGGTGCGCGCCGCACGGATCGTTCTGGCGCCGCCGTCTGTGGACGGAGAGTACTATTTCTCGCTGCGGGTGGCGGACCAGGCGGGCCGTACAGACGCCAGCACCACCTACGTCGTGGTGGCGGATGGCCAGCCGCACGTCCCGCATTGGGAGACCGAAAACCCGGCCTGGGTGGAGCGCGCCGTCATCTACGGTGTGATCCCCCGCAATTTCGGCAACCACGGCTTTCAGAGCATCACCGAGAAACTGGACTATTTGCAGGACCTGGGCGTGAACGGGCTGTGGCTGGCGCCGGTGAACGTCTCCCCGCCCGGCGATTATGGCTACGCCGTCGTGGATTATTTCAACCTGAACCCGAAATATGGCACCCAGGACGACTTTCGCACGATGGTACAGGCAGCCCACGCCCGCGGCATACGCGTCCTGATGGACTTTGTGCCCAACCACTCCTCGGAAAAGCATCCCTACTTCCAGGACACTCTCAAGTACGGCACAGCCTCCCCCTATTGGGACCTGTACGACCGGGACGAGACCGGCGCACCCACGCACTACTTTGACTGGAGCCACCTGCCGAACCTGAACTATGATAACCCTGAAGTCCAGCGCTGGATGATCGAGGCCTTTTCGTACTGGGTGCGAGAATTCGACGTAGATGGGTTCCGCGTGGACGCGGCCTGGGGCATCAAAGAGCGCCGGCCCGACTTTTGGCCGCTCTGGCGGCGGGAACTCAAGCGCATCAAGCCCGACCTGCTGCTCCTGGCCGAGGCCAGCGCGCGCGATCCCTACTACTTTGACAACGGTTTCGATGCGGCATACGATTGGACCGACCAACTGGGGCACTGGGCCTGGGAGCGGGTCTTTGAGTCCTATGGCAACACCCTGCTCGCCTACAACCTGAACTCGGCCCTGACCAACCAGCGGCGCGGCTTTCATCCCGATGCGCTCATCTTCCGCTTCCTGAACAACAACGACACCGGCACTCGCTTCATTACCACGTACGGCCCCGGCATGACGCGGGTCGCCACCGCCATGCTGCTCACCCTGCCGGGCATCCCTTGCGTCTACACCGGCGACGAGGTCGGTGAAGCGTTCCGCCCCTATTTCGATCCGCAGCCGCTGACCTGGGAGGAAAAGGTCGAGGGGCTGCGCGACTATCACAAGAAACTGATCGCCCTGCGCAAAGAGATGCGCAGCCTGCATGCGCGCCAGTGGCTGCTGTTGGAGGTGGAGCCGCACCAGCAGGTGCTTGGGTACGTGCGTTACGTGGAACCTTCCGCCGAACCTGTGCTGGTTCTGCTGAACTTTTTCGATCAGCCTGTCGAAGCGGAGGTGCGCATACCCCCCGAATTCCAGGCTCTGGCAGCGCGGTCCTCGTTGATGGACGTGCTGTCGGATGAGCAGGTGGCCATTAGCGGGCCTGAGGTGTTGAAGATACCGGTGCCCGCGCTGAGTGCAAGGATCCTGGTTTAGAAGGAGTGCTCTGTGACGACCATCTACGACGTAGCCCAGACCGCCGGGGTGTCCATCAGCACCGTCTCGCACGTCCTGAATGGCACGCGCTTCGTCAGCGACGAGACCAAGGCGCGCGTATTGCAGGCCGTAGATCGGCTCAACTATCGCCCCAGTTCGTTGGCCCGGGCGCTCGTGCGCCAGGAGACGCGCACGATCGCCCTGATCGTGCCCGATAACGTCAACCCCTTTTTCGCGGAACTGGCACGCGGCATCGAGGATTATGGCTTCCAGGCCGGCTACAACGTCATCCTCTGCAACTCGGATCGCAGCCTGACCAAAGAGCAGGCCTATCTGGACATGTTGATCTCGAAGCGGGTGGATGGCCTGATCTACATGACGTCGGACATTCATACCGAGAAGTTGCAGCCGCTGTTGGACCACAACGTCAGGACGGTCGCCTTTGACCGGGAATACGAGGGATTCGACGCCCTGCTGCTCGACAACTTCCAGGGCGGGTACGACGCGACCCACTACCTGGCGGAACTAGGCCACCGCCGCGTCGCCTGCATCGGCGGCCCCGATGCGCGCACCCGCAGCCGCGATCGGGTCCACGGCTACCAACAGGCGCTGCTGGATGCCGGCCTTGCGCCGGATGCGGCCCTGGACGTGACGGGCCAGTGGACGTACCAGAGCGGCCGGGAGGCTGCCAGCCAGTTGCTCCAGCTATCATCTCCTCCTACCGCCATCTTTGCCTGCAACGACGCCATGGCCATCGGCGTGATCTCGTTCCTCCACGACAGGAACCTGCGCGTACCGGAGGACGTGTCGGTAGTCGGGTACGACAACATCACCTTGACCGCGTTCTCCAGCCCTCCGCTGACCACCATGGCCACTCCGATCCTGGAAACGGGGCAGTGCATCTGCGAGATGTTGCTGGACCGCATCAACGGCCAGTTGCCTCCAGAGCCGCAGCGAGTGACCATCCGCAGTGAACTCCTGATCCGCGGCTCCACCGCCCCTCCTGCCTGAGTCCCGCACCCGTTCGGGCCTGCCCTCGACAAGTCGAGGACTCCGTCCTTCAATTGCCCCTCCTGCCGGAGTCCCGAACTTGTTCGGGTCTGCCCTCGACAAGTCGAGGACCCCGTCCTTCAATTGCCCCTCCTGCCGGAGTCCCGAACTTGTTCGGGTCTGCCCTCGACAAGTCGAGGAGTCCGTCCTTCAATTGCCCCTCCTGCCGGAGTCCCGAACTTGTTCGGGTCTGCCCTCGACAAGTCGAAGAGTTCGTCTTTGGCGCTCGCTTACCGGCTGTGGTACAATAAGACCGCCGCGCAGGCGAGTTCAAAACGCAGCGGCAGTCCCAGTGGAACGGGAGGTGGGGAATATGGCCAGGACTACCCACGTCGTCAAGCGCACGGGCGCAGTGGTCCCCTTTAACCAGGAGCGCATCACCAACGCCATCTATCGGGCGGCGGTGGCCGTGGGCGGGCGTGACCGCTCCATCGCGGAGAGATTGGCCGGCCAGGTGGTGGCCATGCTGGAGACGGTCACGCCCCCCGGCCACGTCCCCACCGTCGAGGAAATCCAGGACGTCGTCGAAAAGGTGCTGATCGAGAACGGCCACGCCAGGACCGCCAAGGCCTACATCCTCTACCGCGACGAGCGGGCCCGCCAGCGGCACGAGCGCGCCCAGCGCTCGGCCCAGCCCTCCGAGAACATCCCCTGG
>Ga0315274_10012992_pt1 | contig 11851 bp, 9 predicted proteins | sample YL17G02_20_MG_FD_203700 | JGI IMG/M metagenome (GOLD analysis project Ga0315274, IMG submission 203700) | Sediment microbial communities from Yellowstone Lake, YNP, Wyoming, USA - YL17G02_20 | ecosystem: Environmental > Aquatic > Freshwater > Lake > Sediment | place: USA: Wyoming | collected... | reverse complement strand
AAGAGAATGAGCTCATCGGCGATGTGCGGGGACCCGGATTGTTCATCGGCGTCGATCTCGTGGAGAACCGCCACACGAAGGAGCCAGCAACATTCAGGGCCAGTGCGTTGGTCGACGAGGCCATGTCCCAGGGTGTGCTGTTTGACACTGATCTTCCGGACACGGTGGGTGGCGTGCGCTCGGCCCAGAACGTGATCAAGATCAAGCCGCCACTCGTCATCACGGAGGAGCAGCTGGATCGTGCCCTAGACGTATTTGAACGAGCCTTGCGCCGAGTGGCGGCTCTTCCAACGGATAAGGCGAGAGGCCCGTGAGACGGCAGCGGAGCCCTGCTATGCTACATAGGCCGGCGCGGGCAATAGGCTGGAGGTGACGGATGGCGCGAACCCAATACATCGTGGCGCACGACGTGGGGACCGGCGGCAATAAGGCGGTACTGGTTGACACGTCCGGCGCTGTACGGGCCACCGCGTTTTCTTCCTACGCAACGCAGTACCCTCGCCCGGACTGGGCGGAGCAAGACCCCGAGGATTGGTGGCGCGCCGTAGCCTTGACGACGCGACGTGTGCTGGATCAGGCGGGAGCTTCACCGTCGGACGTTTTGTGCATTGTGCACAGTACGCAGATGCTCGGCATCGTGCCCATCGGCGCGAACGGCCTGGCGATGCGCCCGGGCATTATCTGGCTGGATGCGCGTGCTCCGCAGCAGGCCCGCCGCATCATGGCCAGGTTTCTGCATCCGAAGGTCTTTGCGCTCATCGCTGGCTCAGAAATCACGGGAAAAGACGGTTTGGCGAAGCTGCTGTGGTTGAAGGAGAACGAGCCGCAGACGTACCAGGGCATGACCTGCTTCCTGGATGTGAATGGCTACCTCATATACCGCGAAACCGGACAGAGGGTGTTCGAGTGGTCATGCGCATCGGTCTTTGGCTCGGAACTGAAGAAGATGGATTGGCTCAGAGCCATCATCGGCTACCTGGGAATGGACCTGGCCAAGTTTCCGCCGCTGGTGCGTTCGGTCGACACCGCCGGGAAGCTGAATGCAAGGGCGGCAGGCGAGTGCGGATTGCTCGAGGGGACACCTGTGTTTGGGGGATGCGGTGACGCACCCGCTGCGGTCGTAGGCTCTGGCGCGGTGGGGGAGGGTGATGGGCACATCTACCTGGGAACGTCGGGCTGGGTGGGTGTGGTCACTTCCAAGAGTCCGACAGGCAGGCACGGTGTCGCCTGCATCAAGTCCGCGGACCCCGACAAAGCGCTGCTCTTCGCTGAGATGGAGACCGCCGGAGCATGTCTCAAGTGGATCGCGGACGAGTTCTACCAGCACGAGCAGTCCGACCCGAATGTGCCGAACGTGTATGCTCTCATGGATCAGAAGGTTGAAGGCATTCCTCCCGGCTCTGGCTATCTGCTCTGCACTCCATGGATGTATGGCGAGCGGGCGCCAATCGCGGATACCTGGGTGCGCTCGACGTTCTTCAATCTCAGCGCCGATCATACCCGCGAGCACCTGCTGCGGGCAGTCTATGAGGGAGTCGCCTACAATTTGCGCTGGATCATCGACATCGTGGAGAGCACATTTGGGTTTCCGCTCCCGGTCTTGCGGGTCATTGGCGGCGGCGCCCGCGGTGCGCCCTGGATGCAGATCATCTCTGATGTGACCGGACGCAAAGTACAGGCCGTGACGCGCCCTCAGGAAGCTGGTGCAGTAGGCGTCGCCCTCACTGCCGCGGTTGGCCTGGGCCTGTACCCGGACTTTGCGAGCCTCAAGGGCGTGGTCACTGTGGATCGCGAGTTCGAACCTCAAGCTGCGAATGCTGAGGTCTATGGTGTCATGTACCGAACTTACCGCGAGCTGTACCAGAGGCTGCGTGGTCTCTATCGCAAGGTGAACGAGGTGAGGTTTCGGATGTGAGTGGGGCGAGTCAGCAACCGCTCGCCTGGACCTGGGCTTGGATTGCCAGTGAGTGCCACAGCATGCAAAGGAGGATGATCAATGCCCAAGCTCGATGTGGAGTCCTTGCCGGTCGCGCTGCCTGAGGGGGTCGACCTTGAGGAGTATGTTATAGGCACCTATGTCGCCTCGTACCCTGCGGCGATTCCGCTCTCCAAGCTCGCGCCCGCCCTGGCGATCGAGCAATCGACGGGAACGTGGGTGCCGGTGCCCGGGGAGACCTGTGAGGTTCGTCGCGCACATGTGGCGAAGGTGATCGGAGTCTACGAGATCCCGGACTATGAGTGGAGGCTTCCTCCAGGAACGGATGATCGCCAGTATGTCATTCAGATTGCCTTCCCGCACATCAACTTCGGGCCGCAAATCCCGATGCTGCTCACTACCGTCATCGGTAATATCTCGATGGCGGGAAAGCTGAAACTGGTCGACTTGCGCTTGCCACAAAAACTCGCAGCCGGTTTCCAGGGCCCCAGGTTCGGCGTCCCTGGCGTCCGTGAGCTGTTGAAGGTGCACGACAGACCGCTGCTCAACAATATGATCAAGCCGTGCACCGGGTATTCGGCCGAGGTCGGAGTCAAGCTTTTCGAGGCGGCGGCGCTGGGCGGATGTGACATCGTCAAGGACGACGAACTGCTGGCCGACGCTTCGTTCAATCGGATTCAGGCGCGCGTCAAGCTGTACATGGATGCCGAGCGCAGGGTCTTCGAGCAAAAGGGTGAGCACACGTTGTACACCGTCAACGTGACCGATGAGCTGCCCAAGGTCTTTGAGAATGCGCGGCGCGCGGTTGAAGTGGGCTGCAATGCGATCATGGTCAACTACCTGGTGACCGGCTTCCCCGTACTGCGCGCGCTGGCCGAGGACCCGGCAGTCAATGTGCCCATCCTTGCGCACATGGATCTCGCGGGCGCCCTGTACGAGTCTGAGTGGCACGGTGTGAGCTCGCACCTCGTGCTTGGCAAACTGCCGCGACTGGCCGGAGCGGATATTGTGGTTTTCCCGGCTCCGTACGGAAAGGCGCCGGTGCTGCCGGACAAGTTCCAGGCCGTCGCGCGCAACCTGGCGTTTCCGCTGCACCGACTGCGGCCGTCCTTTCCGATGCCAAGCGGCGGGATCACCCCGAAGATGGTGCCGGCGGTCGTCAAGGACCTGGGGCCCGACATCGTGATCGGCTCAGGCGGGGGCATCCACGCGCACCCCAAGGGTCCGGTGGCCGGTGCACGGGCGTTCCGCCAAGCCATTCAGGCCACCATGGAGGGTCGTCCTCTCGAGGAAGCGGCCAAGGAGTTCGCGGAACTAAGAGTGGCGCTCGAAACCTGGGCCGACCCGTTCACCAAGGGTCTGGGCATGTAGAGCCGCGAAATGGGCGAGACGCCGAGCGGGGCGCACCGCGGCAGTCCGCATCCGGCGTTCTCTCGGCCACACAAGGGCGTGACCACAAGTCGATTTGGCGCGCTCTGCCGTGCGTCCGCACGACCGTGTCTAGCCCAGTTCGCGGCGATGCCGCCACGTGTATGCGATGGTGACGGTGCCAAACATCAGGGCCCACAAGTGGATGCAGGCCTCGACCGCCACGTCCGGGTTCACCGGCAAGTAGAGCCCGTTCTGCAGGAAAAAGAGCGCATCGATCAGGCCCAGGAATACCAGCGCCCCGCAGCCCACGAGGGTGAATAGCAGGCCCCACGAATACTTGCGCCACAGCCCGACGGCACCCAGCAGACAAGCGAAAGCCATCCACAAATCTGCCACCGGAAAGGACCGTTCCCACACAAGCCAAGCACTGCAGCGGCGGGCAAAGTACGAGCTGGCCTGCATTGAAGAGTCGGCGAAAAACGTGATCCAGAAGGCGACGGTTAGAGCGGCCGTCAGCGCCAACAGCAGTGCTACAGCGCGGAGCCCACGAGTTGATGGACGCCGGGCGCGCAGGCCTGCGCTCATGTTTTCTCCCCAACGTCGGCGTCAGGCATGCCCCCCGGCGGCCAGCACATGGGGACCTTGGGAATGCGGTCGTGGTGCAGCATGGCGCGCTCGGTGGCCCACAGGTAGCTTTCCTCGCCGATGAGATTCATTCCACCGTCTACAGCCAGACTGTGCCCTGTCACCCAGTCCGACCATTCCGACGCCAGGAAGGCTGCCGCCTTGGCTACATCCTCCGGCTTGCCGAAGCGACCGAGGGGTATCTGTTTCAGATGCGCCTGACGCAGCTCCGGAATCTGGGCAATCTCCTCAGTCAGGGGCGTCTCGATCATGCCTGGGGCAAGCGCATTAACGTGAATACCGTACGGTGCAAGCTCCAGGGCCGCGGCGCGGGTGAACATCATCACGCCGCCCTTGGATGCGCAGTAATGAGCTTCGCCCGCCAGCGGCACGCGCTCATTGTTTGAAGAAAGGTTGATGATCCTGCCCTTCCTCTTGTTCTCGATCCACCACCTGGCTACTGCGCGGGTGCAGAGGAAAGTGCCTTTCAGATTGACGCCCAGCACCCAATCCCACTCTTCCTCGAGCATGTCAACAATGGGTGACTCGGTGCCGACACCGGCCGAGTTCACTAGGATGTCAACTCGGTTGAAGCGCGCCAGGGTGCGCGTGAGCATGTCTTCGACAGCAAGGGCATCTTGCACGTCGACTTCCACTGCCAGGGCTGGGCACCCGTCAGCCTGCAGTCCGGCGGCTACCTGGTCTGCCGGAGCAAACTCGATGTCCGCGATGACAATGTACGCTCCGAGTCGCGCGAACTGATCTGCTATGCCCCTGCCAATGCCTGAAGCACCACCCGTTATGATGGCCACCTGAGCACTGAGGTCGATCCTGGACGCAGTCATGTTCCATGGCCTCCCCGCTATTGCGCCCCAAAGTTGTATTGTGCGTACTCACCTTCGAACTCGCGAGGAATCGTCTGCAGTATCGTCACCCATCGCAAGGTTGAGTCGGCTCCTCTGAGGAGCTTCAGCAGGTTGCCCTTGATCTTCAGCTTGCGCATGGTAAGGGCCTTGTTAGGGTCCAACTTGCCACGCAAGATGTCGACCCAGACGCCGTACGGTCCGACCAGGGCAAACTCGGTCTTTCGTTCTCCGCTCCAGATTTCCGAGACTCGTCCATGATCTACCTGGAAGCCTATGGCAAGCGATTCCGCGACTCCTCGCTTGGGTTCTGCCTGCAGAACGAGGGTGTAGGATTCAAAGTCGTCTTGAATCATTTTGCAGTAGGTCGAATCTGCGTTGCTCCGACTCTGCGTTTCCGCGAGATACTCCGGGCTTCCTAGTCTCATCCTTTCCTCCTGGACATAAGAACTAGCTGCGTACTCCCACCGAGCGCGTGGTCATGACTCAAAATCGAAAACTGCCTTGATCATGCGGTGTTCGGATTTGCGGAACGACGACGCCAGCGCTTGCCTATAGTCTTCGAGTCGAAAGCGATGCGTGAGAAGGGGGCTGAGGTCGAGCCTGCCCGACTCCATCCAATCGAGGATGATCGAGTAGCAGCGCCGGCGCTCCCCTGCGTATTCCTCTGTGCTGGAGCAAAGGGTGCCGTGGACCGTCAACTCCTTGAGCCAAGCGAATGTCCAGTCGGCGTGCTTTGTGACACCGCTCAGGCCTATCAGTGCCACTCTGCCCCCTGGGCGGGCCAGACGCAAGGCGTCATCCACCGTGCCGTCCGAGCCAACGCACTCAAAGACCACGTCGGCGCCCCCGCCGAGCATGATGCGCTTGCCGATGACAGGCTTGTGCAGCGTCCCCCCTGTCCGGGTCGCCACAGCCGCAAACACGTCGGAGTGCGAGTCAATCACCTCGTCTGCCCCAAGGTGGCGCGCCAGCTCGGCCTGGAAGGGATACTTGGCAACGGCCAGGATCGTGCCGCTGAAGCCGGTGGCCCTGAGCGCTGCGATCACACCCAAGCCCATCATGCCGACCCCCACGACGAGGGCGGTGCCGGCGATCGGAGGTCTGATGCGCATCACGGGGTGAAGGGCGGATGCAAAAGCATCTACCAGGATGGCATTTTCATCCGAAACGCTGTCAGGAACAGGGAACACCTGAAACGCGTGAGCTAGGAACTGATCCGCCCAACTCCCGCCCACGCGCCAGTTGTTCCCCAACTGAAAACCGACTCCAGGCGTACCGTCGCGAAAGTGCTCGCAACGCGGCCATTCTCCTTCCCTACAGGCCGGACACCAAGGATCGATATCGCGTGTCGGACAAGGGAGGAGTGGATCGACGATTACACGTTGTCCGGCGCGCAGGCCATCGACAGCAGCCCCTGTTTCAGCCACAGTCCCCAGGTTCTCATGTCCAAAGACAAAGGGTAGCGACGAGTAGGGCGAAGATGATGGGCTGTCCCGCAACCGGACCAAGTTCACGTCCGAGCCACAGATACCGGCGCAGCGCGTCTTGACCCTGATCCAGCGGTCGCCCGGAAGGCGGGGTTGAGGCAATTCGAGCATGTGCACGCACGAGAGTGGACCATAGTAAATGGGCGGGACGAGCGGGCCCAGTGCGAGTGTGAAAGCATAACGAGGCAGGCTGAACCTGAATGCAATCGCTCTCATGCGCTTCGCCTTCTTCGGGGCATGACTCGGCGGAAGGTCGCCACCAATATACCTCAGCCGGCAGCGGCTGTCAAGTCATTTGGCCAATTGCTTGACTCGCTGCGGCACGAACGGTATACTGGCCGGGTCCCAAAGGCACAATCCGTGCCTTCCGGAAGGCACGGCAGCGCGGAAAGGACGAAACTGATGACAGCGTCCAGGACGCAGAAGACGCTTTCCAGGCGGACCAAGCTTCTGTACGGCATCGGTGACACAGGGTTCAATCTCGCCGGCACCACCATCGGGGTATACTTCGCCATCTTCCTTACGGATGTAGCGCGCCTCAACCCAGGACTGGCCGCCGCCGCCATCTTCATTGGCCGAAGCTGGGACTATGTGAACGATCCAATCATCGGGCACATCTCCGATCGGACGCGCACGCGCTGGGGACGCAGGCGACCATTCCTCCTTTTCGGCACGCTGCCCTTCGCCCTATCGTTCATGATGCTTTGGTGGGTACCGCCGTGGGGGAGTGACGTCGCACGCGCGGTCTACTATGCCGCCGCCTATCTGTTGTTCGACACGGCGGCGACCTTTGTGTACATGCCCTACTACGCGCTCACCCCCGAGTTGACAGAGGACTATGACGAGCGCACATCGCTCAACGCCTATCGCATGGCCTTCTCGATCGCAGCCGGCCTGATTGCCTTCACCGTGCCTCTGGCGATCGTTGGGCGCTTTCAACCAGAGAACCAGGGCCGCGTCTTCTGGATGGCGGCAGGGATCGGCCTGGCGAGCGCACTGCCAGTGCTTGCCACATTCGTCGGAACTCGGGAGCGCCCCGAACACCAGGAGATGCCTCCGCCTGGCTTGAGGGAGTCGCTGTCGGCGGCGTTGCACAACCAGCCGTTTGTGTTCGCTATGGGCATCTTCCTATTGACAGGGGTGACCGTGGATCTGATGCAGGCGCTGCTGCTGTACTTTATCAAGTACTGGCTGCATCTTGAGGCGCAGGGCGATTTGATCCTCGGAACCATTTTCGTTGTGGCTCTTGCGGCATTGCCGTTTTGGGCTTACGTGTCTGCGCGTTGGGACAAGCGCAAGGCGTACATCGCTGGCATTTCGTTCTGGGCAGCGGTGCAGGTAGTGCTGATTCTACTTCGGCCCGGTGCTCCCCTTTCCGCGGTGCTTGGGCTGGCAGCTCTTGCGGGGATAGGGCTCTCAGCTGCGCACATCATCCCCTGGTCAATCATTCCCGACGCGGTAGAGTGGGATGAGCTGACGACCGGGCGGCGTCACGAGGGAACGTTCTACAGCCTGGTTAGCCTGATGCAGAAGGTCGCGTCATCTCTGGCACTGCCCCTGGCTCTGCTCGCTCTGGATCGGACTGGCTACGTCCCGAATGCTTTGCAGCAAGGTGGATCGACTCTGATGGCCATTCGCCTGCTCGTGGGCGTGCTGCCGGTTCTGCTGTTGGGTGGAGGAATAGCGCTGGCAGCGGTCTACCCGCTGAGCCGCGAGAGGCACGCAGAGGTGCGCGCGGAGCTTGCCGACAGGCGGACCGGGGGCAACCAGCCGTAGGGAAGGAAGCTGTGTGCCGGAGCAATCGAGCATGAGAACGGCGACAGTGTCTGGAGGAGCACGTTCATCGAGAGTCGAGTGCAAGCACGCGGCTCGCGATGCGGGCGGTGTTTTCGCGTTGCTGACTACTGTGCTCGTTGTCCTATCAGCTCTCGCCTCGCGTTCCGTGCCTACCGGGTCTGTCCTCGCCGCGCAGCAACGCGTAGGAATGGGAGCTGAGCTGGCGCTTGAGGTTGTTGCCCAGGTCGGAGGGTCTGCGAGGTCAGTGGCCGTGAAAGGCAACCATGCCTACGTAGGCCAAGGGCCTCGGCTGGGGGTCGTCGATGTAGCCGTCAAGACGAACCCGCGCTTCGTAGGTCAGTCTGCGCTGTTCCCGGACCTGGTGGAGGCAGTAGAAGCGGCGCCGTCATCGGCGCTGATCTATGCCGCTGCCGGGGCCTCGGGATTGCGCGTGCTCGATGTGAGCACACCAACTCTTCCTGTCGAGCGCGGCGTGTGCGGGCTCTCCGGGCGCGCCGTGGCGCTGGCCCTGAATGGCGGGTACGCTTTTGTAGCTGTTGGCGAGGAGGGGCTGTCGGTGGTGGATGTGGGAGACCCTGCATTCCCCCGCGAGATCGGCCGCTATCAAACTCCCTCAGCCGCGGTCGGCGTCGCAGTGCGCGACGGCTACGCATACGTGGCCTGCCACAGCGCCGGCCTGCTGATCCTGGATGTGCGGAATCCGTCCAGCCCTCAGTTTAGAGGGCAGGTGGCCACGCCGGGGTACTGTCGCGCCGTCGATGTCAGCGGCACCAACGCGTTCGTAGCAGCGGAGGCTCGGTGGGATCCCGGCGCAGGCCAGTACGTAGGAGGTGGTCTGCAGCTCGTTGACGTGGCCGACAAAGCCAATCCTACAATCGTGGGCTTCTTGCCCACGTCAGGTGCGGCAGATCAGTTGGGTGCCGCCAGGCGGGTGCGTGCGGTGGGAGCCTACGCTTACGTGGCCGACGCCACGGGCGGCCTGCGTGTGATTCGGGTGGACAGCGCCTCAGGTCCTGACTACTCGCTGATTGAAATTGGGTTCTTCCATCCTGCGGGTCTGACAGCGGTCGATCTGGACAGCAGCGGGTCATTCGTCTTCCTGGCAGACCAGTCGAGCGGTCTGCGGGTCATAGATGTTTCGCAACCGAGAAGCCCAAACGCGCGAGGGAGATACACCCAGGCGCTGTGCACTGCCGACGGCCTGGAGGTTGCTGGCCAATGGGCGTACGTGGCTGCGGGCGAGGGCGGTCTTGTGCTTGGCAACCTTTCGAATCCGACTCAGCCAATTCTTGCGAGTCCTCTGCCTCTGCCAGGATGGTCCAGCGACATCGAGTTGCACGCTGGCCGCGCCTACGTGTCCGCGGCCTATGGCGGGCTGCAGATCGTGGACGTGAATGACCCGACCCGTCCCCGCCTGGCCGGGTCCTGGAGCCCGGAAGGGACGGTTGTGCTCGGAATGGATGTCCAGGCGGAGCTTGGCTACATTGCGGCCGACAGCGAGGGCCTGTTCCTGCTGAGCCTTGCCTCGCCCTCGGCTCCGCGAGTGCTCGGCGCATGCGAGCTGGCTAACGGGCAGGCCCGTTCCGTTGCGGTGCGCGCGGGCCTTGCGTACGTAGCCGCCGGAAGCGAAGGTGTGCAGGTCATTGGCGTGTCTGACCCGTCTTCTCCGGTTCGTCTGGGGACCGGACTGCCGCTTCCCGATGCGTGGGGCATCGTCATCTCGGGCACGTGCGGATACGTGGCCGGGGGTGGCGCGGGTGTGCATTGCCTCGACCTCAGCATCCCTCTGGGTCCCACGGAGGCATGGCGTTTTGCGAGCGGATATGCGCGCAGCCTAGCTGTGTTTGGAAACTATGTCTACTCGGCCGACCAGTTCGGGGTTCACGCACTGAACGTCAGCGATCCGAAGGCGCCGTATCTTGCCGGATCCTGTGCTTTGCCGGTGCAGGCCTTGGATGTGGCGGTGAGCTGGCCCTATGCCTATGTGGCCGCCGGGGAAGCCGGAATGTATGTTCTGCGAGCGCGGCTGCTGCCTCCGACCCCGACACCCACAATCACGCCCCTGCCGTCAGCGACCGTCACGCGAACCGCTACCGCGACGCGCACCACCACTGCGACGCCGAGCACCACGAGGACCCCATTCCGGACGCGAGTGTTCATGCCAGTGCTCAGACGATCCTAGGATCGGGTCGCGCTCGTGAAAGTAAACTCACCGATGCGCAGAGCCGGAACCCTGGACCCTCCAAAGTAGCTGCCGCAGAGTTTGGTCCGTGATCCAATTGCCTCCACGCGCGAGAGTGCCTCAAGCACTCCTTGTGTGAACCGCAGATTCTGGACGGGGCGGGTCACCTCACCGTGTTCAATCAGGAAGGTTCCGTCCCGCGTCATCCCGGTGAGCACTGCCTTGAGAGGGTGCACTGGGTTGACATAGTGGAAGCGTGTGACCCACAGTCCGCGGTCGATGCCCTGGAGCATCTTCCCCTTTTGGTATGTCCCGGGCTTCATGAACAGATTACCCGGAAATGGGCCGAACGCGTTTGGCGCAGGCAGCGCGTGTCCTGTGGAGGCTCGGTTCTCCCGGCCCGCGGTGTAACTGTCGTAGACGACCGCATTTGCCACGCCGTCCACGATGAGATCGACGCGTTGCTTGGGCGTGCCTTCAAAGTCAAACGTTATCGGAAGGCCTGTAGGGTCAAGGCCATCGTCCCAAAGCGAGATGTTGCTGCCGGTTATGCGCTGCCCGAGCTTGCCGGCCATGAAGCTGCGGCCCTCCTGCACGGCCAGGGCGCCCAAGCCTAGGTACGCGAGGTAGGACAGCATCTCAGCCACAGCATCCTCCTCGAGGATTACTGCATAGGCCCCTGGCTCCAGAGCTGTGGGATTGCGGCTGCGCAGCGCCTTTCCGATCGCCTGCCGCGCCAACTCCTCGGGATCGATCTGGCCTACGTCCGGCGACGTTGCACTGGCATAGCCTGAGCTATCCTCCGACATGATCACCGTGGCGAGATCGGCAAAGGTCGATGGTGCGTACGCAAGAACGCCCAGGGAATTGGCCACGCAGAGCTCCGAGGCCGCCGTCGTGAAGGCCCCGGACGCAACCAGGTCGTCTTCCTTGGCCAGTTGGCAAACAGTGGACACACTGCGGCCGCGCAGCTCTGGGCTACAGTCAGCGGTCCGTGAAACGAAGGCGTTGATGTTCGCTATCGGCCGCGGCGCAGGGAGCGAACGGAAGTCGGGGTTCTCCGGTTGGAGCCGGGCAATCCGAAGGGCGGTCGCGGCCACCTTTGCCAGTGCTCCGCTGCTTGCATCGTTGACGGTTGCCACGCCTACCCTCCTGCCGGTGACCGCACGCACGCGGATCTGCACGTTTTGCTCTGAGACGTTTTGATGAATGCGTGAGTTGGCAAACCGGGTCAGGTGCGTCTCGGCTGCGGAGACCACGACCTCTACATGTTCCGCGTCGGAAGCTGAGAGTACCTCTTGGGTGATACGCTTCATCTCTTCAGGACCAAGCAGCATAGCTGGCGTCTCCTTGGATGTCGCGAGAATGGTTCCCCTGTTGATTCTGGTTGCTACCTACTACATGATGCCGATGCGAGCGTTGCGGAACCGGGCAGGTGCCGCTCCGTGTGCTACGTGAGCGGCCTGGGCGGGTTGGCCCTTGCCACAGTTGGGCAGTCCCCAGACGCGCCAATGGCGGCTGCTGCAGACGGCATCGCAGGAGCCCCAGAACTCGGGCGTCATTCCGGCGTAGGTGGGGTTCTTGAACA
>Ga0315274_10012990_pt1 | contig 11852 bp, 14 predicted proteins | sample YL17G02_20_MG_FD_203700 | JGI IMG/M metagenome (GOLD analysis project Ga0315274, IMG submission 203700) | Sediment microbial communities from Yellowstone Lake, YNP, Wyoming, USA - YL17G02_20 | ecosystem: Environmental > Aquatic > Freshwater > Lake > Sediment | place: USA: Wyoming | collected... | reverse complement strand
TCGGCCGGGCAGTGCTTCCGCAGGACCTTCACGATAGCCTCCCCCTGCCGATAGAATTCTCCCCGGGCGGCGAACTTGTGGTCCCGGAGAGTCTGCCGGATCACCACCGGCTCCGGATGGTTTAGGTAGGCCGCCGTCCAGGCTACGCGGAGTTCCCGCTGGGGATCCGGCTTGTGGTTGACGCTGTCGATGTACCGCTGCTCGTCGTCCCACAGATACGGTAGCACGTCCTGGGACAGGAACTCCTTAGCTGCGTCGGCCTCGGCAAAGACTCGAACAGGCTTCTTCTTCCAAACCTGGTTTAGCCAGTCCCCAGTGATTAGGAGGGTGCGCTTTTCGGCCCCTGGGCTAGGCTGATTTTCATGTGTGACACTTGTGGGCTTCTCGTGCGGGCCCGGTTCGTTACCTTTTTTAGAGAACCTATCTAGGATTCCCATGTCGTCCTCCAGCAGGTTGAACGCCGTTTTATAAGAAACTTCTTTTCCGCTCCGCTGGCTGGATGAGCGTTCGTGCGCCTATTTTGCCTCGTCCCATCGTTAGGGATGATAAATCGCAGCGTTGTCAGATGTCAAGGCGAGCTGGGGACAGAGAAAGGCACGTTGGAAAGCTTCGAGCCAAAGGCTCTGCCAAAATCTCCTAGCGCCAACCCGTCAAGAATTATCAAAATCCTCAGGAACGTCAGAAATCCGTCGCTTGGACTCCGACAATTCTGGTATTTCTGGTGTTTCTGAACTTATTTCAACTGTGCAGTAGTTTTATTGCTGCGGTCCAAATAGCTTGCCACAACTTCCTTGATGATCGGCCGGAAGTAGCCGTATTCCTTCTCAAAACGGCCCTCGTAGTCTGAGAGGAACCGATCGAAGTAATGGAACAAAACCCGGTAGAGGACAGTCCGCTCGGAATGTCGAGGACGATACACTCCCGCCGTTACCGGAGAATGGCCTCAAGAAACGGACCAACATTACGGATAAGGTCGGAGCTCCCTTAAAGGTCGAGAAGGGCGCCGGTTCGGACGGGGAAATCAGGTCGAGAAAACGTCAACCGGAGTCGATGCTCGACCAGGAGATGAGGCGGAAGCCTTTTCTCGTAGCGGCCATCAGATCGGTAACATTTTTTTCAACCATCCCCCGCATCGAACCACCCGAATTTTAGGGCAAATCAATCCATAATTTTGATGACAGACGGGACGAATAACGGGGGGCAGATCAACAGTGGCGCTGGCTCCTGACGGGTTATAACGAGCGTTTCCCCGAGAAAGCGAGAATTTCAAGTGGCACACTTGGGATGTTCGCCGAGTTTTATTTGAAAAAATCTAATAAAAAGGCCGCTCATTTAAGCCGAACAAATCAAATATATTGAATTTCTCTTGACATAAGCCACGGGACTGCATTATCAATAAAAATGAAAAAAGAAGATCGTTCGGGGAAGAATATTTGCTATCAAATCGAGAGGACGCTTTAAGAGCGGATCTCAAACATTAGAGTCATATCCGATTCAACGGCATGACTAAATATATTAAGAGTAACTTTATGAGAGACAAGAAAAAGAATCGGGGTAGCATTTTAAGAGAAAATGAAAAGATTAGGAGTAAATATTTAAGAGACAAGAAAAAAAAGAGAGCCATAAGAACAATCGTTCCAATGAGTTTCATCATTGTGATTGGAATTGTCATTGTATTTCAGAGGAAGAACGAATTTCTCACAGCTTATCTCATCAGTTTGGTTTTGGGTGTGTTAGTTGGAATATTATTGCTTGCCAAACCTGAATTTAGGAAATTGGAAGAACCTTTCCTTGCAAAAATAGTATTTTTAACAGGCATTTGTTTCGCAGCTGTTGGGTTCCCCTTTATATTGATTACATGGATTTTTTCTCTTTCCACCGCTCTCTATCTCTATTTGGGACTTATTGGATCGGTTCTTGTCATATCACTTACATATCTATATAAATCTCAAGGATTTGGAAGAAGCACTACGCATCATTGGGTATATAAGACATCAGGTCAACGTGCCGGTTCGGCGACTGATAGGGATGTCCATGAATACTCACATGGAAAAGGTTCCTGGAGAAAAGAGGTTTGGCTAAGACGAATACTTCTCCAGGTAGTCGGTTTTATTTTATTATTATTACTTGCGTTCCTAGTTATAAAAATCACGGCTTTTCTTGTTGGAATAATTCTTGTATTTGGAGTTTTTTGGATTGTAGGAAAAGGAGACCGACCAAATTTAATATGAAAATATCAATGGCAAATACTAGTCGACCTCTTCAATATTTTTTTTATCATAAATAATTTCTTCGTTCTAATATGTTAAAGTTCCTATAATTGTAACGTGGAATGCCTTTTTGTGGTGACCTGCCCCCCTCATATCGCTCCAGCCCATGTGATAAAATATTGCGAAATGGCGGCCGACACCGGCGCAGAATACATTGATCATAACTCTAAAGCCATTTTCGCCATTTTTCTATTGACAGGGCTTTTTCAGAGTGATAGGCTTTTTTCACTACATAAGAAGGGAAGATTGTGGAGTTATCAATAGACAGAAAAACAAATTTCCTGTTTTTTTATTTGGGAATTATTTTCAATAAGAAAGAAGGGAGGGGAGGAATGCCTGAGACGAATACAGTGAAAAATATCTTTTTGGTCATCATCCTATCGACATTTTTATCCGGTTGTGCTAACGAAGAAAAAGCCTGGGAGCAGGCACGTTCTGAGGATTCGACTTCAGCTTATGAAAAGTTCATCAACAAGTATCCAAAAGGACAATTCGCAGATTCGGCAATACAGAAAATCGAAGGGAAAAAAGTCTTGATTCATTCGATTCCCAGCAAGTTAAAAGTCTATTTGGCATCCGTGGATGCCGATAAAGCTGATCGAAATAAAATTGAGGGGGGTTGGGTGCCCATTTACAATAAAAGCAAAAAAAAGCATGAACTGATCGATGATAAGAACTACAAAGGCACTTCCCCTCTAGTCTTGAATGACATGAAGACCGGACACTATATCGTTGCCCTGGAACCGGTTGAGTTTTTAAATAGCGATATGTCATTTCAGAATGATGATCCGTTTTTAAAACCTATCGCTTTTGTTTCTTCTTTTTCCATGGAAGAAAATGAAATGATGAATAAGTTCAAGTCTGGAGAAATAAAGCAAGAGGGCGCTGTCATTTATAAGTTTGAAAAAAAGAAAGAGAAAAAAGAGATCGTTATCATTCATGTTAAAGAAAATACCACGCTGGATGAACTCAGTTCAGAATATCCAAAGGACTTGAATTTCGCTTTCGACAAATTGAAATTAGATCAAGAATTGGGAGAGAAAAATATTAAACCCTTGATGACCAATAATGAACTTCAAACGACCCTGGATTTACTACAGCGCGGAGGCAAAGCGATATTTCAAAAAGGGGATATACGGGTTTTGATTGAGATTTTGGACGATCAGAATTTCAAAATAGAAACACAGCGCAAAATAAAAAAATATTAAAAGGGAAAATATTTTCTGCTCCTAATTGAGCCGTTCAAAAAAATATCAATCCGGCCGCCGCACTCAGCGCAGAGCATTGCGTCGACTTCATAAACCTAATGATTCAGTATACCTTTATGAACCCATATTCATTTTTCTCGCGGACTGCAGCGTATTGGTCTTCATCCAAGCGGCCTACTGTTAAGCTCCAAGGAAGAGGCGCTGCGGCTGATACGGAACTACAAGTTTTTTGAAATGCTTCGAACACTTAAAGATCGAACCCGTGATCTTTTCTCCCAGGGAATTGCTCAAAAGTAAGAAAGATGACCGGGAATTCCTGTCTCTTGTCAGGGAGGGGATAGTCCTTTGGGACAAGACGAATGATGGCACTCGCCCCTGCTCAGGCGAGAAGAAAGATAGGGTTTTGAAATTCTGAGGTGCACGGGGCTAGGGCGCCCGAAAATTATGATGGGATTTCTATCCTGAGTTGGTCTGACCACCTAATTAGTGACAGTCATCTAATTTCCCTTTTTAGTAAGGGCAGTGTGCGATCCATTAAAAAGGTGAAATAGATGCTTGTCACCATTTCTTTTCACCATTTCTTTTTCTACCCTGCCTGTTCTTCCTTAAAGTCTTTCTTGCGGATCATCTTTCCGCATGAGGGACAAGGACTAGCCGAATCGATCACTTCTTTAGATTTAAGAGTGGACTCGACTATAATCTTAGTCATTCCCGTAAGCTCTTTTCCACAATGTGGACACCGAAGCTCATTCATACTCCGACCCTCCTATAATGATAATCATCTCCCGAATAGGGAAAGCCTATGGCTTCCAAGCCAAATACACTTGGCGTAAACAAGGCCATTTTCACACCTCCCTAATATATTTATTGATCAATTGTAGCTAATCGCTGTTTTTTATCGTTGTCTTTCTTTTACTTTTTTACTTCCAGAAGTGCCACCACTTTTTTGGAACTGACTCAGGACTTTCGGCCGTCTCATTCTCAATACAGTCTTTAAGTTTGGCCAGATTCTTTTCGACCGTAGCTTGACGTACTCTCCCACCATCAGTAAACGAAGCCCCGCCGCTCGGATTAAACTCATATTCTACCAAAGTCGTTTGCTCACTCTTTGGTCTTAAAGAAAGCGCCGTTTTCATGAACATAGAAGATATCTGCATTTCCCGTTGATCCTTTACAATTAGCAGATCTGATCTATTCCCGTTTTCCCAGGTTATTTTAGCCCCATTTTGCCATCCAGGATTAACGCTTGAGATAGAAGCTCCCCACCATTTCTTCCAATTTTCAGGCTTCTTAAAATAATCCCAAATAATCTCACTCGACCTGTTGATCGCAATACTGACTTTTGGCATGGTAAACCTCCTCATTAGAATTGTGTCCGGTTTTATGTAAAAATCGTAACTTATTTATAAGCATTTGCTTTTTCGCGCGACGCGATGATCCCTCCCGTTCAGATCGGAATCGGTATTACCCTTCACGAGAAAAGTATATTTCCGGCCACCGATCGATGTCAACATCACAAAGATGGCCGCGGAAGAGTCCGTCCGGCTTGATCATGGTCGCGCCGGATCATCGCCGCCCAGCCTTTGGAAGGGACGGGCTTGAGTTCCTTCTCGCTCATCCGCAGGTGGCCGATCCTGCGACATGGATGAAGTTGGGTACGGCTCATGGAATCGCAGCGTCTGGGCGGCACACGAAGCACGTTCGTGGGCGTGGCCGTTTCGGACGAAAAAGCCCGCCTGCTCGTGGGCGCCTATGCTGGAAATTCGCGCGCTTATGTAGTGGGGGAGAACGGTGTGAGGCTGTTGACTGGGGAAGGCTCGCCGTCCAGGCTTGGAAGCGGGCAAGTCAAGCCGTGCCCGATCATGCTGACGCTCGGCCCCTACGATATTCTCCTTCTTATGAGCGACGGCGCCTGGACTCCCCTCGGAGGTACGTACAAGCTGCAGAAAGCGGTGGCCAAGGCGGCGATGCATCATTTTTCCGAAGTTCCGCAGGCGATTCTCGACGCGGCCGCGCAGACCGGCCGATATGATGACATAACGGTCGTGGCGCTCCGGATTCGGTGATTAATGCGAGATCCCGGCTTATTTCGGTCGGCCTCTTAATTTATCCAGGCTAAAACTCTTCAATAAGCTTAACAACGTCTTCTTGCCTAATGGTCACGACTTTATCAACTAATCTGGCGAGCGCATAAGATCCGCCGGGGAGTATTCTTTGATTGGACGCCTATCAGCACAACCACCCTTTTTTTCATAGATAAAAAAAAGGGGGAACATGCGAGGTTCCCCCGGGGTATAAAAGTTTAACCGTAAAGGTTAAGCGTTCTTTTTTTTCTAAAATTATCATATAGCTCATTGACGTCATAAGTCAAGGTTTTTCGCTATCGCAAAATGAGACGAATTAGGAAGGGCAAAATTCTCACCTATATATAAATCCTGTCCTTTTAGATATATCTCATCCCCGAATTTCCCTCATATGCTCCCTGGACTTGGGATAAATCTTAGACATCGCGTAAGTAACATGACGAGAGAAAGAGACAAAAACCATGGCTGAAGAAATGCGAGATCCTGGCTTCTTTCTACCCTGGAATTGCTCAAAAGTGAGAAAGATGATCGGGAATTCCTGTCTCTTGTCAAGGAAGGGATAGCCGTTTAGGACAAGACGATGGATGAGGCAGGAATTCAAAGATTGTTTTAAATATTATTTGACATAATGTGTCCGAATAGGGAATAATATTCCCTGTAAAAACACGAAACATCAAATTGCATTGGTTCGATGGTTAGTATCTCGTGCATGAACAGGGGAACTCATTCCCCTTAGGCTAACGGATAATAAAATGAGAACAGCCGAATTCTTTGCTATGCATCCCGTTTTTTCACTTGATGAGGCGGCGAAAGCATTGGCCCCGCCCGGCGGCCGATCGGGGACGGTGGAACGACTCAAGCATTATCTTGAAAAAAGACAACTGAAACTGGTGACGCGCAGGATCTACGCCGTTGTATCGCCGGGCTTGAAGGCCGATCAATTTCGGCCCGATCCTTTCCTTATAGCGGCGGCCGTTCGGCCGGATAGCGTTTTTTCGCACCACAGCGCTCTCGAACTCTTGGGCGCAGCGCACTCGATCTGGAACCAATGCACCGTCTACACAGGAAAGAGGCGCAGGCGGCTCCAACTGGAGGGCGCGACCATCCTCTTTCTTGAGCATCCCTTTTCCATGCGGGAGGGAACTTCGGGAAATTTGGCCACACAAAGGATTGAACGGCGGGGAAGATTGCTTGAAGTGACGACTCCTGAGCGAACACTCGTGGAGGGATTCCGCCGGCCGGCTTTAGCCGGAGGGCTGGAAGAACTGATGCGCTCGGCCGGAGGCTTTCCAACCCTCGACCTTGATCTTCTTGAGGAAGTTCTGCGCCGGTATGATATGGCTTATCTCTGGGCCGCGGTCGGTTGGTTTCTGGAACGTTTCCGACAAAGCTTACATATTCCTGATGAAGTTATTCGCCGGATGGAGCAACGTCGGCCGCGATCACCACAGTATCTAGAGAGAAAGAATCGAGGCGGTATGTTCGTTCCGAGGTGGAACCTGATCCTGCCAAAGGCGCTCTCGCATTTGGGAGAACCGGATGAACCTTAGCCAAAACGCAAGAGAGCTTATTGAACGGGCTTGGACGAAGCTCGCTGTATTCCTACGGCTTGCGCCTCGAGAGGAAGAATACATCACCGGAATCAACAAGGGCGAAATGCTTTCCGAGCTTCTATTCCCGGACGATGCCGACGAGGCGGCAAGATTCGCCGGCCACCCCGCAATTCTCTGGAAGTTATCCAACGTGCGTGCACACTTGAAGCGGACCAAAAGAGTACAAAAGGACACTTTCCCTCACAGCGGCAAATCGGAGGGTTAATTATGGCTTTGAGGCGGATCGCCGTTGTCGAATGTGTTCAGACCTTATCTGGGCGAAACCAGTGCCGCGGAGCCGTCGAAACCACCCGTTCCCGCCAGCCCGATTTTGAAGCTTATTGGAAGAAATTGCGGGAAAAGCAGAAGAAGGGGTGAGGGGCGGATTTAGCCGCTGAGCTTTGCGCTGACAAGGCGGTTGAGGCTGATGCCTTCTTAGGCGGCTTTAATGGTCGGGTTGAAGAGCAGGGATAAGCTGTTGATAAGAAAGAAAATCTCAGGAATTTTTTAGAAAGTCTCTTATAGAATCGTGGTCTCCGGCCAGTATAAATTCAACTGAGTCCTTCCTCCAGCGGAATAATATCCTACACCTCAGGCCTTTGCGAATTTCCCAATAATCATCATCAAGGTGTTTGAGACCGACACCTATGGGCAACCTTGCTTGTAGTTCGAGAAGATCAAGGAAAGCTAAGCATGCGGACTTGATTTCCGCCTTTTTTTCCGTTGATAAAGCTTTTGTGGATCGTTCAAAAGAGGGCTTGAACTCATATCTCACAGGGATTTCAGGTGTCCCCGGGTTCCCTTCGAGGTTTTGTAGCTTTTGCCGTGTTCGGCGACCAGGCGTTCGATTTTACCCCACTCCTCCTGCGTGTATGTGTCTCTCTCCTTGATTTCGCACGGCAGAAAGAAAACGCCCTTATTAGTCACCTTAAAAATAACCGAGGAGCCTTTTTTAAGGTTGAAGATGCCCCGGATCGGAGCCGGTACGGTCACTTGTCCCTTCGACGTCATTTTAGCTATTTCAATGAGTTCCATGTGTTCTCCTTACTTTCTTACATCCTTACTATACCTCCTCCGATTCCCATTGTCAATAACAACATATTAATGACGCAAGGAAAAAGAATGGATTCTCAGCTCGATCCTGGCTTTACGACCAAGAGCTTCCCTTGGCAAGAAAAAATGGGGACGTCCCCACTATTGTCCCACGCTCGCGAAAATCTGGGGACACGTACTCAATTCAAGAGAATTGGTAAAGAGAAATATTTATTTCTTCCCATTGAGCGCAGCGGGGCTGAAGAATCCTGATTCTTTCTTAGCGCATCAACCGCCGTGCGGTTATTAAAACAAATATAAGATGAATCGCCAGAGAGGGCTCGGAGCCAGAGAACGCTTATTGACATACTCATAATATTGAGTATATACTCAATAATATGAGCAATGTAGAGATTCAAAAAGATTTCTTTATCTCGACTAATCAGCAAAAGGTCTTGAGTTTTCTGGCCAAGTTTTCGGATCAGGAATATCACGAGAGGGAAATTGCCAGGAAAGTCGGAATCAGCTATGGATCGGCCAATAGAGTATTGAATGACCTTGCCGTCCAGGGCCTCTTGATGCGGCGCCGGGTAGGAAAAATGTTTTTTTATTCTTTCAATCGATCAGATCCTATTTTTAAGCCTTTTAAGACCTTTATTTCCATCGCCCTGCTCCGGCCTCTTATCGATAAGCTGAGAAGCGTCGCCTCGGAAGTCGTGCTGTACGGAAGCTGCGCCAGAGGCGAGGATGCATCCAAAAGCGACGTGGATTTGTTCATCATTTCGGAAGACAAAGAAGAGGCGCTGCGGCTTATACGGGGCCATAGGTTCTTAAAAGGCTTCGATCCCCTAAAGATTGAGTCCGTCATTCTTTCTGCCGTGGAACTGCTTAAAAGTGAGAAAGACGACAAGGAATTTCTGTCTCTTGTCAGGGAGGGGATAGTCCTCTGGGATAAGACGGAAGATGAGGCAGAAATTCAAGGATTGTCTGAATCGCGGCAAGATTATTCTATTTCCCCAAGGAAAGCACCTCGTTGATAAGGAACTCAATTCAGCCCGAATCGATCTGGAAGATGCAGAATTCGGGTTTGCCCATAGCCGATACAAGTGGTCGACCATCCAAGCCTACTATTCAATGTATCACTCAGCTCGCGCTTTAGTATTTTCCAAAGGCTATAGGGAGAAAAGTCATTTTTGTCTTTATGTTGCGCTCCAGGAACTCTTCGTTGAACAAGGTTTGTTAGAAGTAGACCTTGTAGAATCCTTTCATGGTTCGATGAGAATGCGGGAGAGCGCAGATTACCGAGAAAATTTTTCCCAAGAAGGGGCCCTCCTTGTGATCGGCAAGGCGGGACAATTCTTGATTAAGACTGGGGAAATTTTGAGCTTAGCGTAGGAGGTTCCGCAGGCGATCCTTGGCGCGGCCGCGCGGACCGGCCGATATGATGATATGACGGCCGTGGCGCTCCGGATTCGGTGAATTGGCCGAAAAGATTGAAAAATGCCGCCGGGCTGTCGAAGTTGCACGTTCATGCAAGCCTTATTTTGACGCCCATTGGAAAAAATAGCGGAGGAAGCAGATGGTTTGTTCGCCTATTTTTAGTGTTCATTAATAATGAACATACGATGATTATGAACGAATTATAGTAAGTTTTTTTTACAAATAAATTAGATTAGTATTGACTTTTGTTCATAATTATTCTATGTTCATAATAAATGAACAAAAAATAAAGCTGAACAAAGTCATGAGAAGAACTAAAAAAGGTTTTGAAGAACAAATTTTAACCCTTGCCATAGCGGCATTTCAAAAAAACATTCCTGCCAAGGTGAAAATTGAGGTCTTAGCAGAGGAACCGGCTTACATATATGCATATCGGCCGGACCGAAAACTTAGAATGATAATTCAAGAGAGAGCTATAAATTATAATGCCGAGATAAAGACCACAATTACTAAAGAAACTCGACTTCTTATGCTAATGAACAAGGAGAAATTGGATCTTCCGCTTTTGCTGATCACACGGTATGTTAATCCACAGATGGCGGAGCAGCTAAAGCAAGACGGCATAGAATTTATGGACACGGCCGGAAATGCATTTATCAATGCGCCCACTCAACCGCCCTTTTACATTTTTGTTAAAGGGAATAAGCCCCCGGAAATTCTAGAACTTGGACGCCCCAGAAGACGTTTCAAGCCCGTCGGATTGAAAATAGTTTTTGCTTTTTTATGCAACCCCGGATTTGAGAATAAAACCTATAGAGAAATCGCTGCCGTCACAAATGTCGCACTCGGCACGGTCGGATGGATCATGAGAGAGCTAAAGGAACTGGGCTTTCTCTTGGACATGGGCAAGCGCGGCCGTAAACTCATCCAAAAAGAGAATCTTTTCCGGGAGTGGGTGGTTGCTTATCCGGAGCGCTTAAGGCAGAAGCTGATGCTCGGACGCTTCAGGGGAGAACTTGATTGGTGGCAACACGTGAAGCTTGATCCGCTAACAGCACAGTGGGGGGGAGAAGTCGCTGCTGCGAAACTTACACAATATCTAAAACCCGGGATAGCGACAATCTACATAGATGCTCGGCAGCTCGATCGATTATTGTTAGGCAATAGACTCAAAAGAGACGTTATTGGAGAGGTAGAAATCCTTGAAAGATTTTGGCAGCCTGGCAAAAAGCTGGAAGACAGTGAACTCGTCCACCCCATCCTAATTTATGCAGATCTTCTGGCAACAGGAAATGAGAGAAACCTCGAGGCGGCGAAAATTATCTATGACCGAAATATTATTCGACTTATCAGGGAAGATTGATCAGCAGAAGATAGAAGCGCTTTCTTTACTAAAGAAAGTTGCAGATTCTCTGAGTATTCCTTTCTTTGTCGTCGGCGCTTCAGCTCGAGATTTTATCCTTGAGTACTGTTATAACATTCGATCTCCCAGGATGACTCAAGATATTGACCTGGGTGTTGAGGTAGCCGGTTGGGACGATCTTAACAAGCTATCAGAATCATTGCTATCAACCGGCAGATTCTTCGCGTCAAGGGAACGGCATAGATTTCAATTCGGTTCCGTGCTCATTGATATAATTCCCTTCGGCCCCATTGAAGATGAGAGAGGAAGAATCTGCTGGCCCCCTGAACACGAAATCGTTATGAGTATTGGAGGCTTTAGCGAGGCCTTCAAAAACTCGGTCACCCTAAGATTGAGTTCAAGCCCTGAGCTTAAGATCAAGGTCCCGACTTTACCGGGCTTGGCTTTAATGAAAATAATTTCTTGGAAAGATAAATATCCGGAACGGAGAAAAGATGCCGAGGATCTTCTGTTCGTTATGCAGAACTATGAAGAAGCCGGCAATTTTATTAGGCTTTATGATCACGAGCAGGACTTATTGAAAGAAGAGAATTTTGAAGTCCAACCTGCCTGTATCCGGCTGCTTGGTCGTGATATGGCCGTGATTGCAGATCCTGATACTTTAGGCACTGTTGGAGCGATATTGGACGAAGAAACAGCGGAGCATTCACGATACAGGCTTGTTACAGATATGGTCAGGAGCACGCCCGATTCGAATGATAGATTCGAAAAGGTAGTTTTACAGGTCGCCAAACTGAGGCAGGGCTTTAATGAAGTACATTGCTAAAGGAACACGAAAACAGATACCTGCTTGTCTTCCAGGA
>Ga0315274_10012989_pt1 | contig 11853 bp, 8 predicted proteins | sample YL17G02_20_MG_FD_203700 | JGI IMG/M metagenome (GOLD analysis project Ga0315274, IMG submission 203700) | Sediment microbial communities from Yellowstone Lake, YNP, Wyoming, USA - YL17G02_20 | ecosystem: Environmental > Aquatic > Freshwater > Lake > Sediment | place: USA: Wyoming | collected... | reverse complement strand
AGGATGCTGAAATCGAGGATGCGGAAGAATCCGGCGGAGCTCCCGCTCCAACTCCCGTCGAAACGCCGAATGCTGGGTCCACAGAAGAGGCGAAAGAACCGGTCAGCGAGGGACAGGAAGAGCAGGATGCTGGCAAGACCGATTCGACAGAACCGGTCAGCGAGGGACAGGAAGAGCAGGATGCTGGCAAGACCGATTCGACAGAACCGGTCAGTGAGGAACAGGAAGAGCAGGACGCTGGCAAGACCGATTCGACAGAACCGGTCAGTGAGGAACAGGAAGAGCAGGACGCTGGCAAGACCGATTCGACAGAACCTGAGGAGAAACAGCCTCAGTAAGAGCGTCAACAGTCACGCGTAATAAGAATGGACACCATACTGCATGCCTGAGACTGCAGCCAAGAAAATCAAGATCTACAAACTCGCGACAGAGCTGAACCTTTCGAGCGAAACGTTACTTGAGTTTCTGCATAAGAAAGGATTTGAAGTGAAGAGTCACATGTCGACCGTGACCGATGAAATGCTCACGGTGGTCATGGGTCACTTCAAGAAGGAAAGGGACGTCGCAGAGCGTCACCAACGCAAGCTCCAGGATTTCCGCGCGTCTCGCAAAAAGGAACCATCGGAAAAGGTCGAGAAGAAACCGGCCGCGGCCGAAACACCCACACCGCACGCACCTGCACCGGTTGAAGTAGAGATCGCTCCAGAAGCTGTTGAAGCTCCTCCCGCTAAAACGCCGGTTGCCGAGTCGCCAGTTGAAGTATCCCCTGTGGAAGCGGCAGCAGAAGAGCCTCCGCGGGAGGTTGAGGAAGCACCCCCATCGGCGGCGCCCGCTGTGTCCCGCGCACCGGAACCGCCGCGCGTCAGGAAACCGCTTTCTCCCCTCGAACAGGCAATGGCGCGTCCCAGGATGGGCCTGACGATCAAGGGGAAGATGCAGATCGCGAAGCCTGCGCCCCAGGCGGCGCCAGCGTCAGAGCCGGAAGACGACGCAAAGAAGAAAAAGAAGAAAAAGAAAAAGCTCCGTGAGGAAGCGAAGAAACCCGTTGGCAAGCAGGCAGTGGGTGATGAAGAGGTTGAGGTCAAGAGCAAGAAGCGGAAGAAATCCCGTCACGCGGAGGTCGACGAAGTGCAGGTGGACAAGGCGATCCGCGAGACTCTCGCCGAAATGGTCGATGACTCGCTGAGCGCACGCGCGGCAATTCGCAAGAAAAAGAAGAAAGAGCGTGAGGAAGAAGAACAGCGTCTCCTTGATGAACTCGAGCGTGACAAGATGCTGATTCGAGTCACGGAGTTCGTGACGGTCGGTGAGCTGGCCGACCTGATGCGAGTGTCCGTCGCCGAAGTGATTCAGAAATGCATGAGCCTGGGAATCATGGTTTCGATCAACCAGCGCCTGGAGAAGGATACGATCCAGCTTGTGGCAGATGAGTTTGGTTTCCAGGTGGTGTTCGAAACCGAATTCACTTCGGAGGCTCTGGCTGACACGGAGGACGACGAGGATACTCTCAAATCACGAGCTCCCGTCGTAACCATCATGGGTCACGTTGACCACGGCAAGACGTCCCTCCTCGACTATATCCGGAATTCAAAGGTCGTCGCCGGTGAGGCCGGGGGAATTACCCAACACATCGGCGCCTACGAAGTCACACTTCCGGAAGGGGGACAGATAACGTTCCTCGACACGCCGGGTCACGAAGCCTTTACGGCAATGCGTGCCCGCGGAGCAAAGGTGACAGACATCGTTGTCCTGGTCGTCGCCGCGGATGACAATGTCATGCCGCAAACTGTCGAGGCGATCAGCCACGCTCAAGCGGCCTCCGTGCCAATCGTTATCGCAATCAACAAAATTGACAAATCCGAGGCAAATCCAGAACGGATCAAGCAACAACTCTCCGAAAAGGGAGTCCTGGTAGAGGAGTGGGGTGGAAAACATCAAGCAGTGCCAATCTCGGCAAAGACCGGTCAGAATGTCGATCAGCTGATGGAGCGCATCCTTCTTGAAGCAGAGGTGCTGGATCTGAAGGCAAATCCGGACCGGCTCGCCCGCGGCGTCGTGGTGGAGTCTGAGCTCGACAAGGGAAAAGGAATCGTTGCCACCGTTCTTGTTCAAAAAGGAACCCTCCGCATCGGAGACTCCTTCATTTGTGGAATTTGGAGCGGCCGCGCGAGAGCGATGTTCGATGAACGTGGACGCAGAGTGGAGGTCGCCCATCCTTCGCAGCCCGTTCAGCTCATCGGGTTCGACGGGATACCGCAGGCAGGTGATGATCTCGTGGTGCTCGCAAGCGAGCGCGAAGCCAGGGACATCAGTTTGAAACGCCAGCAACTCAAGCGGGAACAGGATTTCCGGCAGCGGCGGACGATTACGCTCGACGATATCTCGAAGCAGATCAAAGAAGGCCAGGTCAAGGATCTTCCCATCATCGTGAAGGGGGACGTCGATGGATCGGTGGAGGCGTTGTCCGACTCCCTCATGAAACTCTCCACGGGTGAAGTGAAAGTGGTGGTAATCCACAAAGGTGTTGGCGGGATTTCGGAATCGGATGTCCTGCTTGCGGCAGCTTCACGGGCCGTCATTATCGGTTTCCATGTCCGGCCTAACCTCAACGCGCGAAGGCTCGCGGAGACCGAGGAAGTCGATATCCGTCTCTACAACATCATCTACGATGCTATCAACGAGGTGAAAAGCGCCCTGGAAGGGATGCTGGCGCCGTCACTCTCGGAGCAGGTGTTGGCAACCGTCGATGTACGCGACGTCTTCAAGATCTCGAAGGTGGGCACAATCGCCGGCTGCTATGTCCAGGATGGCAAGATCGTTCGAAACAACAAGGTGCGGCTCGTCAGAGACGGCCTGGTAGTCTTCGATGGAACCATCGCTTCGCTCCGGCGCTTCAAAGAGGATGTTCGCGAAGTTGAACAAGGATTCGAATGCGGCATTGGCCTTGAAGGATTCAACGATATCAAGACCGGTGACACCGTCGAGGCCTATACCATTGTGGAAACAAAGCGGAAATTGGCTTAGCACGGAGCGTGGGCATGTCGGTACGAACGGAGAAGGTCGCTTCGCTCGTCAAGGAAGTGATCAGTGAGAGTTTTCAGCATCATTTCAGCATGGAACGATACGGACTGATGACGGTCACAGAGGTCCGCATGAGTCCTGACCTGAAGAATGCGAAGATATTCGTCAGCATCTTCGGCGATGCGGAGAAGAAAAAAAAGACGCTGGCCCTCCTTGAGGTAGAGAAGGGGACAATCCGCAGTGAACTCGGCAGGAATCTCAGAATGAAGTTCACTCCTGCGTTGATGTTTTTTCTCGACGAATCGCTCGATTACGCCATGCGCATTGAGGATTTGTTGAACCAGATCCACAAAGAGTCGCCGCCGCGTGAAGACTAGTGGAAGCGCGCATGGGTCACATCGATCAATATTTGACTGCCAGTGACCTGGGCTCAATACTCCTGATCGACAAACCGGTGGGAATCACATCCTTTGATGTGATCTACCGATTGCGGCGATGGCATGGGGTGGAAAAGGCGGGGCATGCCGGCACCCTCGATCCAAGAGCATCAGGGCTTCTGATTATCTGCATAGGGAACGAGACCAAGAACATCCACCGGTTTGTGGATCTTGAGAAGGAATATGTGGGGACGTTTCAGCTCGGGATTAGAACACCAAGCTTCGACATGGAGACGGAAGTGAGCGAGCGCGCTGACTGTTCGGGCGTGACCCTCGAAACGCTCGAGGCAGCCACGGGGAGATTCCTCGGCCGTCAGCTTCAAACGCCACCGATGTATTCCGCGGCGAAACATCACGGGAAACCGCTATACAAATATGCGCGGCGCGGACAAGTCCTTGAGCGAACACCGAAGGAAATTAACATACGTGAAATTGCCGTGACCGCATTCGCTCCGCCATTTGTCGAGTTTAGAGTAGTTTGCTCGAAGGGGACGTACATCAGGTCGCTGGCAAACGATATTGGAACGGTTCTTGGCTGCGGCGCCGCGCTGACGGCCCTGCGAAGGACAAGGATCGGGACATATGAAGTGGGGAACGCGGTGACGCTGGAAAAGCTGGAAGGTGCAAAAAGGGAGAACGAGCCACGGGACGGAGAGACGAATGGATATCGTATTCCAGCTCAGTGATATTCAGTATCAAAAAAACTCTGTGGTCACGGTTGGAACGTTTGATGGTGTGCACCTGGCCCATCAGCAACTGCTCAGGGAAGTCGTTGATCGGGCGCGCGTCCGCAATGGGCGCAGCGTGGTCTTGACATTCGACCCGCACCCCGCTGAAGTGCTCACGGGGAATCCGATGCAGCTGCTGACCTCACTGGAAGAGCGCCAGCAAATCTGCGAGCAAATAGGGATTGACGTATTTTATCGCATGGAGTTCACGTACGACTTTTCGAGACAGACCTCTAGGGATTTTTACCTTCGATATGTTGTTCAGGGATGCGGCGTCTCGGAGGTCGTAGAAGGGTACGATCATCATTTTGGCAGGGACCGGGAGGGAAGTGTAGAAGCCCTTCTCGGACTCGGTCGCGAGTTCGAGTTCAGCGTCGCAGCGCTGAAGCCCGTGTACATCGATGAGGAAATAGTCAGCAGCAGCCAGATCCGCCAACATCTGTTACAGGGACGGGTTGATCGTGCTCATCGGCTGCTTGGCAGGCCCTACTGCATCCGAGGCACGGTGATCCGTGGCGACGGGCGGGGACGGCAGCTCGGTTACCCAACGGCGAACCTGCATCTCTCGTCAAGCCGCAAGCTGGTTCCCAGTGACGGCATCTACTTCGGGCAAATCGACATCGGTGGATCTGTGCTCTTCGGAATGGTGAGTATCGGCGTCCGTCCGACATTCTTCGAGAAGGGAAAACGTACGGTCGAAGCTCATCTTCTCGATTTTGACGGTGATCTCTACGGACAGACGATTACCGTTCAATTCCTGAAGAGACTGCGCGACGAGCAGAAGTTCGCCAACGCCGGGGAGCTGATCGAGCAAATGCACCGGGACAAAATGGAGAGCCGGAAGTTGGAAGCGGAATTCCGTAAGCACATGGAACAAAACAGCAGCAAGAGTTGAAGTACAGCACCTGAACTCATAAGTCTATTCAAGAGGAGTCGCAATGCCAATCACCAAAGAACAAAAAGCAGAAATCGTCCAGAAATACGGCAAAACCGCAACCGATACCGGCACACCGGAAGTGCAGATTGCGATTCTGACCGCTCATATCAACACGCTCTCGCCACACCTGGAGAGCCACGGCAAGGATCATCACGGCCGAGTAGGCTTATTGAAACTTGTCGGAAAACGTCGACGCCTTCTGGAGTATCTGATGAAGACAGACATCAGCCGGTATCGCAAAATCATTCAAGAACTCGAAATCCGGAAATAAAGGGCGCGTGCCCGTTCACTCAATCGCCTGAACTCAGGCGCTTACAGTATAGAAAGAATCACATCTATGGTAGTTACAAGAGAAGTTGAAATTGGCGGCAAAGTATTCTCCATCGAAACCGGCCGATTTGCCAAACAAGCGGATGGCGCTGTCATGGTCCGCTATGCCGACACAATGGTGTTGGCCACAGTTGTCAGCACAAAAGAACCGAAAGAGGGGCAGGACTACTTTCCTCTCCAGGTGGAATACCGCGAAAGAACGTCCGCGGCAGGGAAAATCCCGGGAGGATTCTTCAAACGAGAGGGTCGGCCGACGGAGAAGGAAATCCTCTCCTCTCGCCTCATCGATCGCCCTATACGGCCGATGTTCCCCGAAGGGTACTTCAATGAGACCCAAATCCTCGTGACCGTCTATTCTTCCGATTCGCAACATGACGGCGATATTTTGGGCGCGTGTGCGGCGTCAGCGGCACTCATGGTGTCCGATGCACCGTTTGACGGCCCCATCGCGGAAGTGCGTGTTGGACAGATTGATGGAAAGTTCGTTATAAATCCAACCTACGATGAACTGGAGCACAGTGACATCGATGCTACGGTCGCCGGCACAGAGACTTCCATTGTGATGGTCGAGGGTGAGTCGAAAGAGATCTCAGAAGCAGATATGCTGGAGGCGCTTCGAGTAGGGCATGAGGCCATCAAGATTCTCTGCAAGGCCCAGATCGAGCTCGCTCGTGAAATAGCAAAAGCGAAGCGACCGGTCGCACCCCCTCAGTTTCCCGAAGGTTTGGTGGCAGCCGTGAAGCAACTCGGCCAAGCCCGGCTGAAGGAACTCAGCCAGACAGTCTTGTCGAAGGAACAACGCTCCGAATCAACAGCCAAGGTGTATGAGGATGCGCACAAGGAGCTTGACGAGAAGTACCCCGAGCAATCCGCACACATTGATACCATCCTCCACGATATTGAGTACCACGCGATGCGCTCGACAATCCTCGAGAAGGGGAAGCGATTGGATGGACGCGGACTCACCGACATCAGACCGATTACGTGTGAAGTTGGCCTGCTTCCAAGAACGCACGGGTCAGCACTCTTCACGCGGGGTGAGACGCAAAGTCTGACCACCGCAACGCTCGGTACAAAACTCGACGAGCAGATTCTGGAAGGCCTGATGGCTGAAACGACGAAACGGTTCATGCTGCACTACAACTTCCCGCCCTTCAGTGTGGGTGAGGTTGGCCGTGTCGGCGGACCCGGTCGAAGAGAAATCGGGCATGGAAATCTGGCCGAACGCGCATTGAAGAACCTGATCCCTCTGGAAACTGAGTTCCCGTACACGATCCGCGTCGTCTCCGATATTCTGGAATCGAATGGTTCCTCCTCGATGGCGACGGTTTGCGCGGGGTCACTTGCTCTCTTCGATGCAGGCGTCCCTCTGAAACGACCGATTGCCGGCATCGCCATGGGTCTTGTGAAAGAAGGAGAAAAGGTTGCCATATTAAGCGACATCCTTGGCAACGAAGATCATCTGGGCGACATGGACTTCAAGGTGGCCGGTACGGAGCAGGGTATCACGGCATTCCAGATGGACATCAAAATTCAGGGCATCACGCTGGCCGTTATGGAGAAGGCTCTTGCTCAGGCCAGGGATGGGCGATTTCACATCCTGGGTATCATGAACCAGAACCTTGCTCAGCCGCGGCTGGAACTCTCTCAGTTTGCCCCGCGATTGCAGACCGTGAAAATCCCCGTCGACATGATCGGCCTCCTGATCGGACCCGGTGGAAAGAACATCAGACAACTGGTCAAGGACAGCGGAGCCGAAATCAATGTCGAAGACGATGGAACGGTCACCATTGCTGCCGTCCAGAAGGAATCGGCAGATATCGCTCTGGAAGCAATTCGGAAAATGACGGAGCTACCTGAGGTCGGAAAAACCTATAAGGCAACGGTCCGCAAAATCATGGAATTCGGCGCCTTCGTTGAGATCCTTCCGGGCAGGGAAGGCCTTGTCCATATTTCGCAGCTGGACACCAAGCGCGTTGAGAAGGTGGAGGATCTCTTCAAGGTTGGCGATACGATGGAAGTGAAACTGATGCAGATTGATCCCGAGGGTAAGCTCAGCCTGAGCCGCAAAGCACTTCTGCCGGGCGGTGAGAATGCCCATGAGGAAATGCAGCGGGCGAGGGAACGGCGGAAATCAGCACCGCATAGACCTCGTTCGGACCACACGAGACACTAGTTCTCCAGGAAAGGCTGAATTGTACGAATCCTCACTCCAATGATCCGCTTTAACAAAAGCTGCTCAGAGGGTGAGGATTTCTTATTTCGATTTTGTCATGGACATCAAGATTTCGACTGCCAAAAGGCTTCACGGAACGGTTCCAGTCCCTGGTGATAAGTCCGTATCTCACCGGGCGTTGATGATAAGCGCTCTTGCAAACGGTGAATCGGAAATACTGGGGTTCCTAGATGCTGCTGATCCTCAAAGCACTTTGAGTTGCATTCAATCGCTGGGTGTCGAGGTCAGAAGACGGCAAGGAAGCCTGCGCGTGAAGGGGAAAGGACTGCAGGGACTGCGTGCCGCCGATTCAATTCTCGATGCTGGAAATTCCGGTACGACGATAAGGCTGCTGAGCGGTATCCTGGCAGGGCAACCCTTCACCACGACAGTCACAGGTGATGAATCACTCCGGCAACGGCCCATGAAGCGGATCATCGAACCCCTGAGTAGGATGGGAGCTGCCATCTCTTCGCCTCCTGAACAGACAGCGCCATTGACGATTCAGGGCTCATTCCCACTTCATCCAATCTCGTTCTCAATGGAGAGGCCAAGCGCACAGGTGAAATCCGCCGTGCTCCTCGCCGGACTGTTCGGGGACGGCACGACCAAGGTCACCGAGATGATTCGCACTCGCGACCATACAGAACGGATGCTTGGGTTGCCCGTGGATGAGTCTGCCAACGGCCGTACGGTTACCGTCGACGGCGGGAAGACTATTGACCCGCGAACTTTCCAGATCCCCGCCGATATCTCATCAGCGGCATTCTTCATTGCGGCTGCAACGCTCGTGCCGGGCTCGGAAGTCAGACTCCCCGGCGTAGGACTTAATCCAACCCGCATCAAGATCGTTGAACTTTTCCGTTCACTGGGCGCATCAATTGATACCGTGGGCGCGAAAGTAGTCGCCGGAGAGCCCATTGGCGACCTGTTGGTGAAGTCCTCACATCTTCAAGGCACCGTGGAGCTGCAAGCACACGATGTCGCGCAGCTGATTGATGAAGTGCCAATTATCGCCGTCACTCTTGCCCTTTCCGGTGTAAGCCTCTCCGTGAGAGGAGGCGGGGACCTGAGAAACAAGGAATCCGATCGTATACGTTCCGTCGTTACCAACCTGAGGCACATCGGTCTTGATGTTGATGAATACCCCGATGGGTTTGCTTTTCAAAGCAAGAAGACCTTAATTCCCTCAGTTTGTGATAGCTTTGGTGATCATCGTATCGCGATGGCATTTGGCATTGCAGGACTTGTGCTGAAGGGTGAAACGACAGTGCAACATGCAGAGTGCGTTGAAATCTCGTTTCCATCATTCTGGGGCCTGCTCCTGAAACTTCAACAAGACTAACGCTTGGAGAGACATTCTTGGCTACTGTACGACTCGAAGGTATCAAGAAAGTGTACGACGGAGGTGTTGTGGCCGTGCACGAAATGGACCTTGAGGTTTACGACAAGGAATTCGTGGTTCTGGTCGGTCCCTCGGGCTGCGGGAAATCAACAACGCTCAGGATGATCGCCGGACTCGAGGACATCACGAGCGGTACAATCTCCATCGATGGCCAAAGGGTTAACGACGTCCCTCCGAAGGATAGAGATATCGCGATGGTGTTTCAGAACTACGCACTGTATCCACACATGACGGTTTACGAGAACATGGCCTTTGGCCTGAAGCTCCGCAAGTATCCGAAACAAGAGATTGATCTGAGAGTCCGGGAAGCCGCAGCGATCCTTGGGATAGAGGATTACCTTGACCGAAAACCCAAAGCTCTTTCAGGCGGGCAGCGACAACGCGTGGCGGTGGGGAGAGCAATCGTGCGCAAACCAAAGGTATTTCTGTTCGACGAACCTTTGAGCAACCTCGATGCAAAACTCAGGGTTCAAATGCGCACCGAGATTTCAAAGCTTCATCAGAAGCTTGAAGCAACCATGATTTATGTCACGCACGATCAAACTGAGGCCATGACCATGGGTGACAGAATCGTTCTGATGAAGGATGGTCACGTGCAGCAGATCGCCTCACCCATGGAGATCTATACGAAGCCGCTCAATCGGTTTGTCGCTGGATTTATCGGCAGCCCGGCGATGAATTTCTTTGTGGGGATCGTCGAGAAGGTGGGGAAAGCAACGGTTTTCAAAGAAAGTCCTGGTGGTCTGCGTCTGCCGGTGCAGAAAAAGGACGAAACGAGGCTCAGAAAGTACTACGGCAAAGAGCTTCTCTTGGGGATTCGCCCCGAGCAAATCTGTCTGGCGGGGAAATCCCAAACCAATCCTTCAAAGCCCAAAGCCAAGGTTACAGTCGAGATCGTAGAACCGATGGGGAATGAAACATACCTCTACTTCACAACGAGGCGGGAGGGTCAGCAGCACGTAGCTCGGATACCTTCGGCCGAGAAGCCAACAGTGGGAAAGTCGATCGAGCTATGCTTCGACATTGGTCAAGCACACTACTTCAATACATCGACAGATAACGTGATCTAATAGAGTGTAACCTCTTCCAGCACCGAGGATTATTCAAAGTTTGATAATCTGATGTTTGAAAAGGTCAATTTGGGTTTCACCGTAGAGCCACCGCAGAAACTCCATTCCGTACTTGTTCAGGAAGTAGAGAATATTGATCTCTCGTTCCTGCAAATTTGCGTTTGGGAATACCACGCTCGAGACACGATCAATCTGACGTAGTGACACTTCATGCTGGCGCATTTGTGCCGCCACTGCGCGCTCTTTTAGCCCTTCAACCCCGCCCATTGTCTTTTTCTGCAAGTTCTCGAGAGCACCGATCAGAGTCGGATCTACCTTCTGAAGTACGGAATTCAACCCCTCCAGCGCCTCCTGAACAGACAGCAGTGTCCCCCCAAAAGCCTCATCCAAATTCAACTCAGCTACTTGAGTCGCAACCTTTTCTTTAACTGACTCAAGATCGCGGAATATCTCCAAGAGCGAAATGGAAAATCGCTCAAGTACTTTGTCTGCCCGTTCTTCAAGTATTGTCACACTCGCCCTCGGGTAGATGATCGGCTGAGGTAACTTGACCTCGTCGTACAACGGTTTCAACTGGGCAAAATAGGCCACCTCGGCTGGACCAGCGATATACGCCACGGTCGGAAGGAGCCAATCCTGGCAAATGGGCCGGAGAACGACGTTTGGGCTAAAAAGCTCTGGAGAATCTTGGAGCGCTTGCGCGACGTACTCCTTGGTAAGATGCTGTCTGGTCCCCTTAAGGGTGTAGCCGTCAGGCCGCGGCTCAAGGAGATAGCGACCTCCGTGATGAAAAATGAAAAGGTTTAGCGACTTCAGCTTCACCTGCGCATGGTACCTCTTTTCCAGCTCTGCGCTCTGATCTACGACCAGCTGACAGAACCGTGGTGTGCTTGATACCTCACGCTGGAACAGCGGGGCTACCAGGCGCTTGAGCTGCTTGTCGTTTGGATCGAGAAACACCAAACCAGAGTTCTCGAGAAGCACGTTCATCAGGTGGGCAAAAGCACGATTGAAGCTCATTCCTCTCTGATACGCTGTTCGAACGAGCTCCAGGACTTTAGGCCTAAACTCTGTTTGTGTCAGCTCTTGCTCCAGCCTGGTGAAAATGGTTTCTATCGATTCGTTGAACTCGATCTTGCCCACAGCTCCGAGATTTTCTTCATCTGATGGACGCTTGATTTCGTATCGGTACTCTCTCAGTTCGTTCGAGCTCGTTACGATCTTAAACGAGGTGACTTCATCGATATCGTGGTCCTCGCCTTCAAGCCAAAAAACCGGAACGAAATTGTAATCGGGATACCGTTGCGATAACGATTCGACCAGCTTAAGGGCGGTCACGGTCTTCAAGATGGTATAAAGCGGGCCGGTGAACAGACCAACTTGTTGGCCCGTCACCACTGCCACAGTATTGTCGTTCAAAAGAGAGTCGATATTCGCCAGCGTGCGGACGCCACAGTGGAAATTGCGGTTTTGTTCACCGAGAACCTGAACAAGGGTCGAACGGTCAAGAGACCTTTGGCTCACCTTCGCCAACGTGACTTTCCAGTGAGTATCGTCCCTGAAGTCCCCAGCATAGAACTGAGCGACGTTCTCAAATTCACTCACATAATCAATGAAAAGGGAAGAAAACGAACTCCCTGCAGATCGCAAGTCACGGTAATCCAATCCAACGACTTCATCCTGAGCCATGGTTCGTCCGCCTTCAATTCC
>Ga0315274_10012988_pt1 | contig 11853 bp, 15 predicted proteins | sample YL17G02_20_MG_FD_203700 | JGI IMG/M metagenome (GOLD analysis project Ga0315274, IMG submission 203700) | Sediment microbial communities from Yellowstone Lake, YNP, Wyoming, USA - YL17G02_20 | ecosystem: Environmental > Aquatic > Freshwater > Lake > Sediment | place: USA: Wyoming | collected... | reverse complement strand
TCCGGCACAATCCCCGGAAAAGAAAGCTTTCCACGCTTCACAAATCCCATGCAAAATGGGCACACCGCCCGGTGCTCTATCGCACGTCAAGCGGTAACTGGATGCGTCCTGAAAAGTCAAAGCTTTTCACGCACTCTACGATGATTAATCCGCGTCACCGTCGTCGTGGTCGCCGGAGCTTTCGGCACAATCCTTTCCGCGTCAAGCAGCTTATCAGTAAAAAGTATCTGATGGGCACGCTTGTTCTTGGCGGCGGGATCGCCGTAGGATTCCTGGCGATGCCCCTTGTAACCAAACTTGCCACGGCCTTGAAACTTGGCGCATATCGCCGGTATTTTGGCCTGGGTCATGTCGTTATCGGCGGGGTGCTCGCAGCGATGATGAAGCGTCGCGCTCTTAAAGAGCTTGGCCTTGTTATCGCGGGTGTGGGCGTATACGATCTGATCGCCAATAATATTCCGGCCTTGCAGCTTCCCGCTGTGTCCGGTAAGGATTGGCTTTCGACGTTAAGCCCTGCCGCAGTCAGCGGTTCGCTTGATCGGACTCTAAGCTATGCACCGACGCTTCCTACGGTCGGGGCCAGCTATCAGCCGATGGCCGCGAGCTATGAGGCCATGGGCTCGGATGTAGAGCAGATCGTTTCCGAGGTCTTCCAGTAAGAAGTCTGACAGGTCGGACAGGTCTGACCTGTCCGACATCCTGAATACAATATCATGTGGTTGTATTCGGGGAGTACCACAACATCATGTATACTCTATTAACGCGCCGGATTTAATTTGAGTATATAACTAAGCATCCGGCAATCCTCTAAATATTTAAGGTGAGGTGTATTATGAGTCTCACGAACAAAGCCGCCCAACTGATCGAACTGGGACGGGGCGGGTCCTATAGCGTATCTCGCGATGCCATCAAGCACACGATTTACGACACGCAGATCATTCCGGCGACCGTGCAGGACTATACGTTTTTCAGCCAGCCGGTCGGCAGCGCCTTTGGCGCAGGCGTCAAGAGTATCGTGGAAACCAATCTCTTTGACAATGGAAAACTGCCCAATGGACAGACGTTCCTTGCCATGCGCTTCGGGATCGCCCTGATAAGCCATAGCGCGGCGGCAGCGGCGGACGGCGCGACGGTGGTACAGGCGTTCACCAATATCGTGCAATCGTCTGTTTTTGACATCAAGCTGCAAGGTCGTGAGTTTGATTCCCGTATTCACGGCTCACAGATGACCCCGGCGGTTGCCGTTTCGACAATCAGCGCGGCGACGATTTTCCAGCATGGTTCCGGTCAATACCTGGCCTCCGGCTGGTTCAATCTCGACCCGTCTCCCATCTTCATCGATCAGATGGTGAGCTTTTCGGTACAGCGCAGCACAAGCACAATCGGCATCGCGGCAGTCGCGGCCATTCTGCTTGCCAACTTCGCGCTGATGAACACAAACAATTGCTGGTTCCATGTCCGGCTCGAAGGTTTCTTGACGAGGGCTAAATAGGGAAGCCCTTTTTGGTGAGGATACGGGGTCACTTGACCGGCCCCGTATTCTCTTTTCAGGATGTCCGACAGGTCTGACAGGTCTGACTTGTCCGACTCGGAAAAACAGGTCTGACAAGTCTGACTTGTCCGACTCGGAAAAACGGGTTCAAAATTTTGAACCCCTACCGTCACATACCATCTTCTTAGAGGAGTGACCCGAATGAATCTTCCATATTACGAGCAGAACCGCGTGATGCCCCTGGGGGCCTCAACCGATCAGAACCCCGAATTGGCGTCGATGATATCGCAGAACCCGACATTCGCCGCTATTGCGCAGCAGAGCCAGCATGAGCGGGATAGCCAGGCGATGCGCTGGCCCTACATCTATACGGTGGAGGGAAACATAGCCGGACAGGTGACGCTGCCCTTTACGATCACGATTGAACAGGGCACCGACTTCATGTGTGAAAAAATCGCTTTCAGCGCATTTTCCTACGATGCGGTGAACGCCTCGACTTTTCCAGTTCCAAATTCCCTGGGTCTTGTCGCATGGGCAGGCAGGGGCCTTTCCATTCGCATGACCGACACCAGGGCGGGGCGTGAATATACAAGCGGTTATCTTCCCGTGGAGCTTTTGGGAGCGCCGGGTTACGGGCTGAATTTCCAGAACCCGATGTCCTTCAGAACGTATCTATTTCGCAACAGCAAGATACGCTTTGACATTCGCAACAGAGACGCGGCGCTGCGCACTCATGCGTTTGCTATCGCGTTAATCGGTTACAAAATAATGACGCCGCAATAATTTTTGCGCCATCGAAAGGCAATACAATGAACTCTCCTGACCAGTCGGTAAGATTCGGGGAAGGGGTGGATCAGGGCCTTGAAGCGCAAAAATGTTTTCCATATTTATATTCTTTTGTAAATGCGGAAGACGATACATGGCTTGGCGTCCTGCCCCCTGCGGCCCCTACGATGATCGGCAATCTGGCGGGCTTTGGCCCTGCCATAGCACCCCTGGCAACCGTGACCTTGGGCATACGGCTTGATCCCGATTACATTTTCAAACTTCTTGCCATGCGCTATACGGCCTATGCCATAGCGGGGGCCGAGTATCGCTGGTTTGACCAGCCCGCATTATTGCCCGTTGTTCCTCCCGATATCGAATGGATCGTCTATCCGTATTTAAGAGCGCTTAAGGTCAGTCTTTTTTCACAGACTGACGGACGCTATTATTACGGCGGCAGCGGGACGGATCAATTCAGCATAAGCATGGCCGAAAATCCATACCGGGTGCATAACACGCAGGGCTTTCTTGATGGCGTGGGAACTATTCGCCTGGGTCATTGGCTTCCCCGCTCGGGACAGATCATCGTTAAAATCACCAATATGCATCCCACGGACACTCTTTACGTTGCGGGAATGCTTAGTGGTGTGAAGGTGAGGATATAATGGACTTGACCACTATTCTTGGTAGTTTCATGTCGGGGGCAAATCGGCTTATCGGCGGAATAAAGACGCTTGGCGTTCCTCGTATTGAGGACATGCCCTATGCTACATCACCGCCGATACAGTTCATTTATCAATCGACCGCCGATCTTTTCATGGGCACATACACATGGGCCGACCCTCCTTCGCCTCTGACCGCCTTGCGTCCCGTCAGAACCAATACGATTTATTTTTTCCGCAATATCACTCTGACGGCGGATATCGAAGAGCTTGACTTCACCGCAAATATCTCATCTATCGCCGCCGCTCCGATGGGGCCGCAATTCTATGCGTTTCTCAATAGCGATAGCAATGCGGTAATGTTTCGTGAACCGCTCATCATGAACAAGTTTTATCAACAATTTGTTTTTCCCTATGCCTGGCGCACTCAACAGGAAGACGATCAGATCATGGCGGCATTTAATGGGCAGCTTGCGCAGGGAATGGGGCTTATCGGCAAGGCGTCAATCACGCTCAAGGCGATCATTAGCGCCACGGAGATCGTTGACGATTCTTTCGGTAAGCTATTTTGGGAAAAATATCCGGCCCGCACGCCGGGGGGTGAAGCATGAATAAATATGGTTCGCATGTAAAGGCATTTCGGGCCAGGAATGTTGTCGAGGGTACTCTTGCGCCTCCGGGGGATTTCTCCATCACCAGCGCCAATATTTTTACTCAGGTCTTGCAGCCCGAGCGCTCTATCAATATCAACAGCAATTTTTCAGTGCAGCAAGTGGGAGTATATTCAAATTACGCCGACGGCCTGGTGATTAAAGACCCCCGGTATCGGCTTGACGTATTTATTACGGCCCGTTCATACATACAGGCCGCAGTCGATCTTACCGGAGTGCTGACCTTTGATCCTTCCACTAAAAATGTCACTGCGGTCGGTGGGGCTTTTTTGGCGGAACTTGCGGCGGGGGACTTTATATCCATCATAGCGGCGGGGTTCAAGGAATACGCTATTGTCAATTCAGTGACAAATAATAATCTTCTGGTATTGCGCGATTATCCCTATCTCAATCCCGCCGGACTGCTTTATACGGCCCGAAGATTGGCCCCATCGGGAGGGACGGCATCCGCCGTGCTTTATCGGGACGTAAGCGAGCTTAATCAGATGAATCAGGTAGAGCAGTTTTTGACGCCTACTCTTTACTCCGTGGCAGCGGCGACCGATATTGTCCTGACGGGATCGATTTTGCAGCGCGTGGGGGCCGGAGGGCCTATCACTATTCCGTTTTTGACCAAATCGATAGACGTTACATTTACAAATAGTATATATTTCGATATCATGGCGAATATTGAATATACCAAGCGGTAAGGGGTATTATTATGGGTTTACGTCCTGGAAAAACAAAAGGCCCCTGGGTCGGCATCAATCCCATAGCGGCCCTGCTTACCGGCGTTGCCAATGTGGGGACCGGCGCGGGGCTAGTTTTCCGCGATCTTGTCGCGGGAATCATTAATCTCAAAACGATCAAGGCCGGAAGCAATATCACCGTCACCAATAACGCCGACGATATCACCATAGCCAATAGTAAACCGGAAAATACCACCGTCCTTAACGTAGGGGGCGGGGCCGGACAGGTTTATCGTGATAAAACGGTCGATCAGATCAATTTAAAGACGCTGCTTGCAGGCGCGGGAATCTCCGTCACCAATAATGCCGATGACATTACCGTGGCCGCGACCAGCGGCGCTCCTTCTTTTCAGGAGGGCAGCGGTATACAAATATATCCTCTCACCGGGGGGATAACCGCCGTAAGCGCCAATCATAGCTTTACTTTCGATAATAGATACACACAAAGTTTCTGGTCGGGCAAACCGGTATTTACCTCTTTGGATTGGGACCTTTCAGTCGGAGTGGGCCTTCGGGGGCTTGCGGCAAATAACGCTTCAAACGCCATCAAGACCGGCATTCGCAGCGAGTTTGACATTCTTATTTATGCCATAGCCAATAACGCGAACCCGGTTGGAATCATAGCGACGGGAAACGGCATAACGGCACAGCTTAAAATCGACAGCGCAAATAACATTACCGCAAGCTTTACGGGCAATCCCGATACCGTCATTGCGGCGGGCGCGGCGGCGATGTTTTTACGTATCAAGCAGGAAGAGCGCAATCATGTATCGTTTTATTACAGATCGGCAAGCGGCGATCCGTGGATTCCGATAGTAAGCTATCTTACGGCTAATTTTCAGGACAACATAACTCTTTCCCTGCTATCATCGGCAGTCATAGGCGGCGTCTATAATTACATCCGGGAATTGACCCTTAACATTGGCGAGGACTGCGACCCCACGGTATTTGGGCTTACCGACGGCGCAAACATCGCCGTGGACGCCTCGCGGGGCAATAACTTCGCGGTGACGCTCGGAGGAAACCGCACTCTGAGCGCTCCGACAAACCCCAGGGGCGACGGGCAGATCATCCGCCTACGCTTCACCCAAGATGGCACCGGCGGGCGGACGCTGGCTTTTAATGCCATTTATCAATTTCAGACCGAAACGCCGGTGCTTCAAACGGCAATCGGCGCGACCGATATTCTTTCCTTTATGTATAATGCCACGACCGTCAAATGGCATTTTTTGAGCAAAAGCGTTCCCACGACCGTCGTGACAACTCTGGTCGATGCCGCGACGATTGCCGTTGACGCCTCGAAAGGCTTTAACTATCAGGTGACGCTTGCGGGAAACCGCACCCTTGGAGCCCCGACCAATCCGCTTGGTGACGGTCAAATAATCAATGTTCGCTTCATTCAGGATGGGACCGGGGGCCGCACGCTTGCCTTCAATGCCATCTATGTTTTTCAAACGGAAACCCCGGTGTTGCAAACGGCCATAGGCGCTGTCGATATTTTGTCCTTTATGTACAATGCCGCAGCCGTCAAGTGGAATTTCCTGTCAAAGAGCGTGCCGACATCCGTTATGACGATATTGACCGATGCGGCGACTATCGCCGTTGACGCTTCAAAAGGAGTCAACTATCAGGTCACGCTTGGCGGCAACCGGACGCTTGGAGCGCCGACAAACCCGCTTGGCGACGGTCAAACAATCGATATAAGAGTGATTCAGGATGGTACGGGCGGGCGCACGCTGGCTTATAACGCTATATGGCGTTTTCAAAATGAAACTCCCGTATTGCAAACCGCTATAGCGGCAGTTGACATTTTACGTTTCAAATATAATAGCGCCGCGACAAAATGGGACTATCAGGGAATGAGCGTGCCTACATCGGTCGTGACTACCCTGACCGATGCGGCGACCATAGCCGTTGACGCTTCAAAGGGCTTTAATTTCATGGTGACGCTTGGGGGCAATCGAACCCTTGGCGCTCCCACAAATCCTCTTGGCGACGGCCATACCATATCCATCCGGGTAAAGCAGGACGGTACGGGAAATCGCAGTCTTCTCTATAATGCCATTTATCGCTTTCCGTCGGGACGCTCGCCGGTGCCGGATTACACGATTGCGGCACAGATGATATTGACTTTTAAGTATCACGCGGCGGATGTGAAGTGGGATTTCATGGGCGTAAATTATGAGCCGCCCTTTGAATCGGCCCTGACCGATGCCGCGACCATTGCCATTGTAGCGATGACGGGTCCAAATTTCGGCGTGACGCTTGGGGGCAACCGTACCCTTGGCGCTCCGACTCAGCCCCCAGGAAACGGCTACCGGATTAATATCAGGGTAAAGCAGGACGGCACAGGGGGCCGCACCCTTGCCTATAATGCGATCTATCGGTTCGCGCATGGCGCTCCTGTCTTGCAAACAAAGGCAAGCGCCGTCGATATATTGACTTTTGAATATGATTCGGTCGATACCAAATGGGATTTTATTTCACTGACCGCTCAGACAAGCACCGTGGTAACGCTTACCGACGCGGCCACGATTGCCGTCGATGCAAGCTCCGCGTATAATAGCCAATTCATGGTTACGCTTGGAGACAACCGCACGCTTGGCGCTCCGACAAACCCCCTGGGCGATGGGCAAGTAATAAGGATCAGGGTCTTGCAGGACGGAACCGGGGGCCGCACGCTTGCTTATAATGCCATCTATCGCTTTCCAAGCGGGACGCCGGTGTTGCAAACGGCAATAGGCGCACTTGACATTTTGACATTCATGTATAATGTCGCGGCGACCAAATGGGATTTTATCGCGATAAATTCCCGAACGTCCGACATGGTGACGCTGACCGACGCCGCGACGATCGCCGTTGACGCCTCATTGGGATCAAAGTTCAAGGTGACGCTCGGGGGGAACCGGACATTGGGAAATCCGACCAATCCGGCGGGTGACGGCCAATTGCTGCTTATCCAGGTGACACAGGACGGAACGGGCACGCGCACGCTTGCCTACGATACGAAGTATCGCTTTTCAACCGCGCTGCCGTCTCCCACGTTGTCAACGGCAATAAACAAGGTCGATTATATAGGCTTCATATACGCCAAGACCGCCGACAAATGGGACTTCATATCGTGGGTGCAAGGTTTTAATTAATTGAAAGGAAACGATTATGGCATGGAAAGAAATCGATCTCAGGAACGATCTCACAGCACGATTTTTTGCCGTTGACCCCGCGCCTGTCGTCATTCAGCCCGAAGATACCAAGGGCGTGACATGGATGCAAATCAATGTACTCGAAGTGGGATTCAGCGAGGATAAAAACCCCGCCGCATACCGTAAAAATATCGCTTACTACGTATATCACCGGGGGCTTGTCGATGAGGACGCCTGGTATGCGCGGGTTGTTCCTTCCAATGAAACCAATCGGGATATATCCAATCCAACCGGTTCCAATGAGGGCGTTAATACGCTCTATACCTCATCCGTCCTGCGAAAGCGCGTGCAGGGGCAAATCAGCAAAACCATACAGGCCATATTATTTGAAGGCGGCGCGGTTCCCGACCACGCCAAGCGCGTAAAACTTGCTTGGGAAGCGATGAAGTTGCCCGACGAGGTACTTAACGTATTCATGCGTTTTATAGCCCTTGACGCCACTGTAGCGTCCCTGGGCGGCTCGGTACTTGACGCTACGCTTCAAAACGTGGTAAATTCCTGGTGGACACAAGTAGCCGACTCAGCGGGGTTCTAAATGGCATTCCCTACGGGATGGGTGCGCAAGTGCCCCTTGACAATTCAAAAGACTAAGGTGCCCGCCGACCTGACCGATTTTCCCGTATTGTTTACCGTAGCCGATCTGCCTTCCGAAATGTTTGACGCCGACGGCTCTTATCCGGCACGCGCCGATGGCGGTGACATCCGATTTTCAAGCGATTCGGCGGGCGCTACGCCCTTGCCTGTCGAAGTTTACTATTTTTTGCGCGATAATAACCCGGCGCTTGGCAAAGCTGAAATTCACGTCAAGGTCGCGGCGGTATCCTCATCTGTCAATACGGTCATCTATGTATGGTACAATGCCCCCGCCGAAACCATGCCCGCCAGAAACGCTACCTATGGCAGTGATAATGTATGGGACTCTCACTTTAAATTCGTTTGTCATAACGGCGCAAGCATTGGGGATTCTACATCCGCTGCCGTGGCCGGGACGAATCACAGCACTACCGATGACGCCACGGAGTCAAAAATAGGCGTAAGTTCCCGAAAATTCGTTGCTGCCAGTAGTCAATACATCGATTGGGGGAATATTGTAAATCTCAATGGGGCCTCTCAATCAATAACCATCGATCTTACCGTTAAACCCAATTCCCCCGCGAATGATCCGTTTATTTTCGGCAGAAAAGCGCAATATTGGATAGAATACCCCTCCGCAGGTAGCGGAAATTGGTGTCTTAGTTCAAGCAGTAATAACTTTTCATTGCCTAATTTGGCATGGTCGGTCGATACTTTCGTATATGATAGGGGTATTCCCGATCTGTACGAATATATTAACGGCGTAAAGGACGCCGGAACGGACTTGGGAAATATTATCCCTTCGACATCTAATTATTTACAGGAGGGAGTCGATTACGGCGGAACGTCGTATCTTGACGGTTGGATTGATGAAGCTCGAATATCCGATAACGTCAGGTCGGCGGCATGGATCGTGGCGACATACAATACCTTGGCGTCACCCGCTACGTTTGTTTCCGTCGGGACGCCGGAGAGCGGGGGCGGGGCGAGAATTTTTGACTTTTCGCCATTTTTTGCGGAATAGAGATCAAGGACAAAAAGGACGGCAAGGACAGCAAGGACAAAAGAAAAAACACCAGGGACAAAAGCATGAAACAGGTGAGAAAATCGTTGCAGGTCGCGGGGCCGCCGCTGATCGTGGTATTGACGGGCAATTTGATAAATGCGATTTTCGCGCAATTGCATATCGACATATCCTCCGATCTTGTTCTGTCCTTTCTCATGGTGAGTTATGCGGCATATAGCGGCGTAGCGCATTACCTGAAGGAACTCCATAACGATCATAAAAATCGATGGACGGACAAATGAAAAACAAAATCGATTATAGCAGGCTTGCCGCCGGGGATATCCTTGGCACGACAAGGCTTGATCCTCTTGGCTGCATCATCCGAGCTACCGAAGCCGGATTGTTCAATATTTTCAATATGAAAGTCTCCTCTCATATTATGATTGTATGCCAGGATCACGATCTATTTTACGGCATGGAGCTTACATGGCCTAAAATCCGAATGATCGATCTTCCCGTCAAGTGGGTTTTTCATGCCCGTATTCCGGGAGTATCGGCTTTTTCCGATAAGGTAAATCAATGGATTCTTAAATGTCACTCCATGAATATAAAGTACGATTGGAAGGGGCTGCTTGAATTTTGGCACCTTACCGACGACGAAAAGGAAAAGTGGTATTGTAGCGAATTTGCGCGGGAAATGATGCGATTTATCGGCGTGCCGTTTCCCTTTGCCTGGGAACAAAAGGTATCGCCCTGGGACATGCAGCAATATTGTAAAGAGAAGAATTTAATGGTATCGTAAAGGAGAATCGTTATGAGCAAAAAATCTTTCAAGCTCTCACCCTTTCAGAAATGGTTTGCCCTCAAACTTATACGGGGACTGCTTGATGATCTGAGAACAAAGTTGTCGGGGCTGACCCCCGCCGATCTGCGATCGATTGCCAGGATAGCGGTCGAAAAATACAAGGTCACGGGGATTGACCCGGCGCAGGCCGATACGCTCATATTCAGTACCCTTGACATGGCGCTCACCACGTCCAGGGCGCTGATCGATATCGCGGAAGATAAAATCAAATTATGAACTATTCACTTGAACAATTTCAGGCGGACGTCGAAAAGCTCAACCGCCCCAGGCTTTTCGATACCTATATACTGCCGGGATTCCTGATACTCTATGCCGTAAAAAGCCGTGTGGCAATGGGCAGGACCGCCAGGCGGATACTTTTCACGGCGGGAATTTATATGCTGTATCGAAACTACGCGCAATATAAGGCTGCCGTGGCGTCAATCGCGGCCCTGATGAACGCTCCAAAAGATCAAACGTCGATTACTCAATAAGGAATTGTCAATAATGAGCGACGTAGATGTAAAAATAGTCGAGATCGCCAATAGGCTTGGCATTGCCGATCCCGATTGGCTGACGCGGCTTATCGCACTTGAAAGCGGCTTTAATCCCCTGGCGAAAAACCCCAACTCATCGGCGCGGGGGCTTATTCAGATAATCGATAGTACCGCGCAGGATGTTTTCGGATTTCCCGATTCGCTATCGCTTATCAATAAGTATCCAAGTTTCGATTCGCAGATGGATAACGTAGTCTATCCTTATCTGCGGCCCTACGCCCCGTTTCCCTCAAAGCAATCCCTTTACATGGCCGTTTTTTTCCCGGTGGCGCGCTTTGTCGCGCCGGACACGACCTTTGACGCCCTCTTCGAGCAAAAGCGGATAGGGGGCGATAAGTGGCAGCAGCGCCTTGCGGAGTTTCACGCGGCCAACGGCGATATAAAGACCGTCCAGGACTATATTGACAAGGTGGAGGGAAGGGCGGCGCTGATCGTGGGGGGAGGGCTGGCGGCGCTGCTTGCAATAGCGGCGCTGGCCTGGGTGATTTTACGCGGGGGCTTTCGATGAACAAAGCTCTGGCGGTATCGGGAAGCATTGAGGGAATTAGAAATCTTATTTCCAAATATTTTTATGGTTCCACAATTACCCTTGATAAGATAGATGAAAAGACCTGGACGGTAAGCACCGGCAGGGGGTTGACTTCTTATATAGTGGTTTTATCACGGGGGCGCTATCGGTTTGAAGAGGCCCCAAAGAGCAATCCCGCTATGGAAAATGAGATACAGAAGGGAATGAGAATAGAGAGGGAACATGCCGATCTTTACGACTATATAAAAGAAAACGGATTGCCCGACCGCGATCTATTCTATTTTATGATAGCGAGGGCGCATATCCTGGAAAAATTTAATTATTATAAATTACTAACTAAGGCGGGATTATGAAAGCACTTGATGTACACCATGAAGGCGGACTCGAAGAAATTGCAATCGCCGGATGGCGGGACCGGATTATCGAAGCTATACTTGGAAATTTCGATCTTTGCAAAACAAAAGAGAGTAAACGAGGGTATTACAGCGCCCTGGCGACCCTCAATATGATGAAATTACCTCCTGCATATTCGCGTACCGTTGACACGGAAAATATTCAACGGATAATCCGATATTGCATGAAAACCATAGAGGAAACTTGATATGGCAAGCTATCTAGGTTTTTCCAACATGAGCTATACGGCGTCCAACACTTATACTTTCCCCCAACAGGTAATAACCGCCGATATGACACCGGAAAGAGCAATCCCGCTATGGAAAATGAGATACAGAAGGGAATGAGAATAGAGAGGGAACATGCCGATCTTTACGACTATATAAAAGAAAACGGATTGCCCGACCGCGATCTATTCTATTTTATGATA
>Ga0315274_10012987_pt1 | contig 11854 bp, 8 predicted proteins | sample YL17G02_20_MG_FD_203700 | JGI IMG/M metagenome (GOLD analysis project Ga0315274, IMG submission 203700) | Sediment microbial communities from Yellowstone Lake, YNP, Wyoming, USA - YL17G02_20 | ecosystem: Environmental > Aquatic > Freshwater > Lake > Sediment | place: USA: Wyoming | collected... | reverse complement strand
CCGCTGGACTTGGGCTGGCATCCTTTGCAGGCTACCAGCTTCGTCCTCCAAGTGGTGAGACTATTGGGGTTTTTGCACTCTTTTCAAAGCACAGCATTTCACCAGAAGAGGATGCCATACTGGAGAGTATCGCCAACATCGCTGCACAGGTGATGCAGACCTGTCAGTCAGAGGAAAATTTAAGACAGGCCAAGAAGCAGGCAGAGGCTGCGAATGAGGCCAAGAGCGAATTCCTTGCCAATATGAGCCACGAAATCCGCACACCCTTGAATGCGATTATCGGATTCAGCGAAGTCCTGATGGATGAAGAGCTTACCGAAGAACAGAAAGATTATGTCGGGCTCGTTTACAACAGCGGCATGCATCTTTTGCATTTGATTAATGATATTCTGGACCTCTCCAAGATTGAAGCCGGCAAAATGAATATCGAGATGGAGAAATGCTCGCTTGGGCAGTTTATAGCTAATATAGAATCTATGATGCAGCCTTTTGCGACGGAAAAAGGACTGAAATTCGAGATTCGCGAAAAAGGCGACCTGCCGGCTAATATTATTACTGATACTGCTCGTTTACAGCAGTGTTTAATCAACCTTGTGAATAATGCTATAAAGTTTACTGAGCAGGGGCATGTATATGTAAATATTTCATTGGAAGATAAAGACAGCAAGCCCCGTATTCGCTTTGAAGTTGAAGACACAGGAATTGGAATTGCGCCTGAATTTCAGCAAAAGATGTTCGAATCCTTTGTTCAGGAAGATGGAAGCACTTCACGCAAATATGGCGGGACAGGACTTGGTCTGGCTATTACCAGGAAATTGACAGAGCTTCTTGGGGGAGAAATTACTTTAACCAGTGAAAAAGGAAAGGGTTCTGTATTCTCGCTTGTAATACCGGCCGGTGTTGACCCGGCAACACAGCCCCTCCTGAACAGGCAAAAATTCAGCGACCATATAAGTACCGATATGAACAAAGCCAAACACGTCAGATTTTCCGGAAGTGTTCTGGTAGCTGAGGACGTCGAGTCAAATCAAATGCTTATGAAATTCCTGTTGGAAAGGGTGGGTTTGAAAATAACAATTGCAGAGAACGGTAACGAAGCGGTGAATAAAGCCCTTTGTCAGGAATTCGACCTTATTTTCATGGACATACAAATGCCGCAAGTAAATGGATACGAAGCCACAAGAACGCTTCGAAGCAAAGGGATTAAAACGCCAATAATAGCCTTAACAGCAGGAGCTATGGAAGACGATAACGAAAAGTGCATCGAAGCCGGCTGTGATGATTACTTGTCCAAACCAGTTGTACATTCAAGGCTAATAGAAAAAATCAGTAAATACCTTGAAAATGACGTTTTGCCGGAAGATGGTGATTTGGCTGTCAAGTCTGATAACGACAAAGTCAGCGAAAATTATCTCAGCCAAATGGATACTCCTGATAATGAAGAAGTAATTGATTGGGCACAGATAATCGCTGGCGGCCTTGATGAACAGTCAATAAAAGAAATTATACCGACCTATATGAAGAGAAATAAAGAGGAACTTAGAGGGCTTATTTCTTCGGTAAAGACATCTAATGCCAAAGATGTGAAATGGCATGCCCATGCAATAAAGGGAGCAGGGAGAAATCTGGGGGTAGCCGGTTTATCGGAGTTGGCCGGCAGGCTTGAAACTATGGCCTCAAAAGAAGATTTGTCAGAGGCTGAATATCTTTTGAAGGATATTATAAGTGAATTTCACAGACTTGAAGAATTTATTTCAAAACCCGATTGGATAGAGATAGCAAAGCATCAGGCGGCCACGGGGACTCGAAAGGGTTGATTGCGTTCGCTGCGGGACGGGATTCCCTTTGCCTTGAAGAAGGGCTGTTGACTTGATATTCAGCAGGTAAAAAAATTCACCTGGTCAGCAGGAAAAAGCCATACGTATAAGAGAAATTTAACCACGAAGGCACCAATGGCCCGGCCATCCCTGCCGTCAGGCATCCCTTACGGGATTACGGGAGACACAAAGAAATATATTTGGATAGGATTACAGGATTAAATATGCAATACGCAGCTTTTTATCTAATTTTAGTCAGCCTGCGATTGAGTTTTCGAGCTTTGCAAGGATTGTTCTTGCCTTCGAGATTTTATTTCCCACGGCACACTGCCAATGGAGCTCGGCATTGCGTTTTATCTGGTCTTCGACCTTCCTGCAGGCCAGAAGGACGGTAGCATGGTTTTTGTTGCCCATGCACCTGCCAATCTCCGGCGAAGACATATTCGTATGCTTTCTTGCCAGATACATACTGAAATGCCGTGCCAGAGAAATTGTCCTGTCCTTTTTCGGGGAATGCAGCTCAGCGATGTTTATGCCGAAAAAAGCTGCCACTGCCGACTCTATATCCGAGATATGAACGATAGGGTCGGTTCGGGAGATGTGCTCGGTAAGAATCTCCATCACCATGTGCAGGTTGACCTTCCGGCTGGCAAGAGCCGAATAAGCAATCACCTTGAGCATAGCACCGTGAAGCTCGCGGACATTGCTTCGAAGCTGCTCGGCGATATATTTTATTACGCTGTCAGGAACGTAGGTTTTTCTTTGAAGTGCAAAACGTCTGCAGATTTCGCATCTTGTCTGAAAATCGGGGCTTTCAATTTTGACAACCATTCCGGAGATAAATCGGTTGACGAGCTTTTCCGAAAGCTGGCCAATCATCTTCGGATGTGCATCGGAAGCCAAAACGACTTTTTTACCGGCCAAATCTATAGAGTTGAATGTATGAAGAAATTCCTCCTGTGTCGAAAGCTTGCCGGCCAGGAAGTGAATGTCGTCGATGGCAAGCAAATCCGTTTGCCGCATACGCGACCTGAAAGCCTCCAGCTTTTTTGTCTTCAAGGCCAGCACGAACTGATTGACAAAATCCTCCGCTGAAAGATACAGCCAATTAGTTCCTGGGCAGGTTTTCCGCACCGCATTACATATCCCTTGCAGCAAATGCGTTTTTCCTACTCCATACCCTCCATGAATAAACAGCGGATTGAATGATACTTTGTTCTCACTAACTATCGACCTGGCTGCGCTATAAGCAAGCTCATTCGAAGGCCCCGTTACAAACGTCTCCAGTGTCAGCTCCGGTTTTCTGCTCAATGTTTTTCCTGTTCCCGGACGGGCAGTTCCTTTGATGTTCGCCTGACAGGAAAATTTTTCTTTTTGTTCAGACTCAATCGAGCCGTCTAAAGCCGACCCGACAGCTTTTCGCCTTTCGACAAGCTGTGGGTCAATATTGAAAATAATCTTTGTTTTCGAACCTGTTACCTCTTCGACAGCCTGTTTTAGTTCCTTTGAAAACCGATTTTCAATCCAGTTCGCTATGAAAGTATTCGGAACGCCGATTTTCAAATATCCTTCGGATAATGAAAAGCTCGTTGAGCTCTCAAACCATATTTTGAACTTTTGAGTCCCGATTTTCTCAGCAATGGCCTGCGTAATATTCTGCAGTTGAGAATCCTGCGTTCGGTTAAGCCCATCCGTGACAACGCCTTGCATTAAAACACTCCTTGTTTCTGAAAACCGAAAAAACTATTCTGCTATTCACTCGAGATACAGTGTCTTATTATTGGTCAGTTACAAAACAAATCAATCCTATTTTCCGAAAATTCTTTTCCACTTTATAGAGCTTATTGATGGCGTTGAAGTTGCGAAAAAAAAATTTTTGTTTTTCACAGGTTTTGCACATCGCAAGTTCCTTTTGTGGAGAAACTGTGAAAAGCAGCCGCCAATTAATAATACCGGCAAATAAGAAAACCAAATCCGGGACTTTATTAACAGGCAGTAAAATTCGAAATACAAAAAAACTTAAAAGTAGAAATCCAAAATTCAAAATCCCAACTAAAAACTTAAAATTGCTCCCACTGCAACTCACCCCATGGTAAAAAATTACAAATCGTCTTTTTTTCGAAGGACAAGTTTTAAGTTTTGATTTTTGGCTTTCAGTATATAAATGGTGAGGGCTTCGACTGAGCTGGGCCGAATGTCCTTGCCGAAGCATTTCAAGTCTTTGCCCGTTTCATACCTTGATTCAGGACTCCTTCAATAGACGCAAAAGCTTGTCACAAGCGGTATGACCTGTGGGAATGGTAAAAGCAGGTAAAATTCCTTTAAAAAACACAAAAAAAACTGAACAAATTTGCAAATAATTCGAAGAATATTGTAACCTTTTGGTTTTTAATGCGTCTATAAATATAGAAAATAGCCACGGACTGCTATCTTGCTTAAGCCGGAGAACTACCTCAAAAGCTCCGCTTATGCAAATAGGCTGCTCTGAAAAAAGTCCGTGCGATCTTCCTCCGAAGGGCCGGCTGCTCTACGCCGGCCCTTTTTCATTGCTTTTGACCCATTCAAAACATAACATCTTCAATTATTATGAGATTAACAAGATATGGCTGGCCTGAGATAGTTCTGCTGCCTTCCGTGTTCTCATTAATAATTCTTTTGGGTCTGCTCGCAGGCACAAGATTTCTACCCGGATGGCTTTTATGGACAATCGAAGCTGTCACCAGTGTTTTTTTGGTATTCACAATTACTTTTTTCCGAGACCCGGAAAGAGTAATTGCACTCGATAAAAACGCAATTTTAGCACCGGCAGACGGAAAAATTACGAATATCGATACTGTTGAAAACGACTATGTCGGCAAAAAAACGGTAAGAATCGGGATTTTTTTAAGTATTTTCGACGTTCATATCAATCGTAGCCCCTGCAATGTAAAGGTTGACAGAACCAGCTACAAAAAAGGCACATTCAAAAACGCCGCCAATCCGGTCTCCGGCCGGGTTAACGAATCAAACGACTTATACCTGGTTCGCACGGATAATCCCACGGATAAACTGTTAGTCCGCCAGATAAGCGGAGCAATTGCAAGGCGAATCGTCTGCCGGGCGCAGCCGGGTCAGCATTTGGCTGGCGGTGAGCGGTTTGGTATGATAAAATTCGGCTCAAGAACGGAAATTTACCTGCCCTGCCGAAATGATATTATAATACCGGCAAAAGTTGGCGATAAGGTAAAGGCGGGCTTAAGTATTCTTGCTAAATATGAAGAATAGATATAAGGTATTTACTGAAAATGCCAAAATTAAGAACCCAGGCTGCGAAACAGAATCTGCTTCGGCGGGAGCGAAAGCAAAGGTTAAAATATATCACCGTTCTGCCGTCGCTTGTAACGATTCTCAATGGTGTTTTCGGCTTTGCCGCTCTCATACTGGCCGGTCACAATGAATTTGCAAAGGCCGGCTATGTTCTGCTGCTGGCTATGATAGCGGATATGCTCGATGGTCATCTGGCCAGAATAAGTAAAAGCACATCAAGTTTCGGAGGCCAGCTCGACAGTCTCTGTGATATCATCAGTTTCGGCATAGCACCGGCTTTTTTAATGTTTAAGATCGTGGAATACAAATTCAAGGCGATTGAGTTTGAGCCGATCGAAAGATTTATCTGGCTGGCTGCGGCCGCTTATACCAGCTGCACGGCAATAAGACTTGCCAGATTCAATGTTGAAAACGAGGAGGATGAATCGACCCATATAAACTTTATCGGCCTGCCTGCTCCCGCCGCTGCGGGTGTTATCATCAGCACCGTTATCTTCCATCAGGAAAGGCTGGGCAGGATTCTGCAACAAGGCTCTAAATTTTACGCAGTATGTGAAAGCACAATTATTTACATCCTGCCTTTTCTGTCATTGGCCCTTGCCATTTTGATGGTCAGCAGAATCCGCTATCAGCATATTTTAAATCAATACATAAGAGGCAAAAAACCCTTCGCCTATCTTATGTGGCTTATGCTGGGCCTGGGCGCAGTTTTATGGAATCTGCAGATAGCTTTAGTGCTTATTTTCTGGGGTTTTACTATAAGCGGACTTGCTAAGTGGGCCTATTACAAGATAATCAGAAAAGAGGAGCTTATCTCATTTTCGACAGACCACCCGACAGCCATAGCTATCGATGGAGCAAATACCCCCACTCAGAACGACACCGTTTAACGTAAGTCTTGGTCTTAAGTCCCACCTGTGAGCCTCGCTGGATGCCTTCGGTGCAGCGGTTGAGTTCATAATACAATTCCGTAACTCCGACAAGCCTTGCAAGGGTTTCCCTTCCCTTTTTGCTTGCTTCTACTCCGACTATCTGAAGGCCGAAACACAGATACCGATTGTCCGCCGTCGGAAGAATATTCCTTATCTGTGCGCTGAACTCTATAGCTGCTTCAGAAGGCAGTGGTACAAAATGAATCATTACATACTGGCCTTCCCTCAGTTCCGGTTTCTGCAGGCTTTCCACGGCAATCTGCAGGCCGCCTGCCGAGATATCAACAAGCCTTCCTGTGCACTCAAACTTTTTACTGCTGTTCTTGTGATTTCGACGCAGCCACATATTTACATTAACCTGAAGTTTCTCAGGCACTCTTACACGAAAATAGCTTCTGCGCGAGACAATCTCAATCTGTTCCGGCTTCTGGAGCATTATGACTCCACCCATCGAGGCTGTCGACAGACCGAAGTCGGTTACTGTCGTATCGAATATCAGTTTGCCTGCGTCATATTTGACCGCCAAGCCGACAGACTGGCCTATCTGGACATTGATGGGCCTGGGTCTGGATTGTTTAAGGAAAGAATCACCAGCGGTTTGAAAAGGAGAAGGCAGGGCTATTATACTCAACTGCTCGCTATCAACGCCATAGAAAGCTACCTTGGCTATATGCCATTTCCCTTTCGACAGATAACACATCGAAGCAGGAATCTTCTCATCAACAATCGACTGCAAAATCCTTTCAGTCTCTGCTCCTCGCAACAAGATTACTTCATTCACTTCAGTTACCCCCTGAAAAAATAATTACTTCGAAACTACCCAAAAAAAGGTTTACTACTTAAAAATATACGAATAAATCCAAAGCAGGCAAAATTCCCTTCGTTAAATTCATACACCCAAGGACCCATAATGCCCGCACCCGCTTCGATGACAAGGGTGGAAACGAAAATCACCGGGCCTTTTGCACCCTGCATACAAAAAATGTTGATAAAAACGTCAAAACGGACTATGCTATGAACCGGCAGGTAATGCTAAAGGAAACGTTATTTAAGAGGAAAACCAATGAACGATAAAAACGTCTATACAAGCCCTCTGGTTGAAAGGAACGCATCGGAACAAATGGCCTCTCTCTTTAGTGCCCAGAGAAAATTCGCCACATGGCGAAAGCTCTGGCTGGAACTTGCAAAGGCTCAGAAAAAACTCGGCCTGGACATCAGGCAGACCCAGATAAACCAGATGGCCAAACACCTCGAAGATATAGACTTTAACAAGGCGGCAAACTACGAAAAGAAATTTCGGCACGATGTTATGGCACACATACACACATTTGCCCAGGCCGCTCCAAAGGCAGCGCCTATTATCCATCTGGGTGCTACGAGCTGCTATGTCACCGACAATACGGATTTGATTCTTATGCGGCAGGGTCTGCGGATAATTGCCTCAAAAGCGGCGGCGGTAATAAACAACCTCGCAAAGTTTGCGAAAAAATACCGTTCTATGCCGACGCTCGCGTTCACGCATTATCAGCCCGCACAACTGACGACCGTGGGAAAAAGAGCTACATTGTGGGGTAATGAGTTTGTTATGGACCTCCAGGAGATTGAGAACAGAATCGAGAATATCCCTTTTAGAGGAGTAAAAGGGACAACGGGAACACAGGCTTCTTTTATGGAGCTTTTTAACGGCAATCACTACAAGGTCAAAATGCTTGATAAAATGGTCGCTGTGGCATTCGGGTTCAAAAAGGTCTGTCCTGTCACAGGCCAGACGTATCCGAGAAAGATAGATACCCTAATCATAAATTCATTGGCCCTTGTTGCACAATCAGCACACAAATTCTGCAATGACATTCGTCTCTTGGCAAATCTAAAAGAGATGGAAGAGCCTTTTGAGAAGACGCAGGTGGGCTCATCGGCTATGGCTTATAAAAGAAATCCAATGAGATGCGAGAGGATGACGGCTCTGGCCAGATTTGTTTTAAGCCTCGCCAGCAGCCCTTCTATGACGGCATCTGAGCAGTGGCTCGAAAGGACTCTCGATGATTCAGCAAACAGAAGAATTGTAATACCGGAGGTATTTCTGGCTGTCGACGGGATACTTGAAATACTAATCAATGTCACAGCCGGCCTTGTCGTCTATCCGAAAGTAATCGCATCTCACATCAATGCTGAGCTTCCTTTTATGGCTACGGAAAATATCCTGATGGCAGCCGTAAAGGCAGGCGGTAATCGGCAGCAGTTACACGAAAAGATAAGGCAGCATTCGCAGGCTGCTGCCGCCGAGGTAAAACTGCTCGGCAGGGAAAACGACCTTATTGAAAGATTAAAGAAAGACGCAGATTTCGCTAAGGTTGATTTCAATACTGTTTTGAATCCGAAAGATTACATCGGCAGAGCGCCGCAGCAGGTCGATGAATTCGTTAAGGAAGCAGTCGGGCCGATTTTACGAAAGTACCGCAATCAATCGGTTAAACTCGTAGAACTTAAGGTATAAATCTAAACTCCGGGTCTTTGTGGTAAAGGAAATAGAAAATGACAAGGCAGGAACTTATAAGGCGCATTAAAGAGACGGCCTATCTTGAAGGCGACTTCACTCTCCGCAGCGGCAAAAAAAGCAAGTACTATCTCGATAAATATCTCTTCGAGACCTGCCCGGACATATTAAGACGGCTCGGAAAAGAATTCGCAGGTTACGTAACTGACGATGTTACCCTGATAGCCGGTGCCGAGCTCGGCGGTGTGGCAATCGCAGCAGCAACCGCTATGGAAACGGGCAAAAACTGGATAATCGTCCGCAACAGCAAAAAAGGATACGGAACCGGCAAACTGATTGAAGGTAAAATCAAAAAAGGCGATGTTGTTTTGCTGGTCGAGGATATTGCGACAACTGGCGGGCAGGTCCTCGAGGCCGCCAGAGTCATCACCGAAGCCGGTGCAAAGGTCAAAAAGATTGTCTGCACGATAGATAGAAAGCAGGGAGCAAAGGAAAACATTACAGCAGCAGGCTTTCAATTCGAGGCCATACTGACAAAAGAAGACCTCGGAATAAAAGATTAAAAAACAGCCTTTGTGTAACAAAAAAAGAATCCCTGCGAGCGAGTCGCAGGGATTCAACCCGGAAAGAAATTTATATGGCCCCTCTAATCTATTTTTAAGCTCTGTAAAGACAGAGACTGTTTTTCAATCCTGCCAAGGCCCTCCATAACTTTCCCCCCATGGCAGGACGCCCGAAAAGGGCAAAGCAATTTAATGTAAAGTAGTTGATGAGCTGTCGGGCGAACCCGACCACACCCCCTTTATTTACCTTTAGCCATACAAAGCCTAATAAAAAATTTTACACCTGCCAAATGAAACAGGAAAATTTTTATCTTTTTTATCAGGCCGATAAAGACAGCTTTTTTGCCGTTTCCGACAATGCCGATGGAAATCATTTGACACAGGCCCCCGAAGATAAAAAAGGCCGAGCAAAAAAGCCCGGCCTTAGAAGTTTTGGGATAATCAAGTTCTTATTTTGCTTTCGGCAGTGTGTTCGGGTAAAAAGTCCCTTCAGGATATTCCGGGAGAGAACTCCCATTGTTATTAGAACCTATCCCAAAACCCCCATTATTGGCCTTTTGAGTGCCATAAATGGCATTTTTTGAGGTTTTGGGATGACTTCTAAAGAACGCAAAGTCCACCAAAATGCAACATAAATATTTTTCCTTTTATTAAAATCCTATTTACAATTTTAATACGGTAGATCGGCTTTATTATTTTTCAAGTTTGAACTTATATTCATATTTATCTATATCCTCTTTTGCTTCTTCGGGCAGGTTTTTTCCGTCACATTTAAGGATAAACTCGTTAGGTGTCTTTTCGTAGATAAACGGTTTGTGGCTAAAGGGGTCGTTAGGTGAGGTTGGCTGGAGCGAATCAGGCAGTTTTTTGTCCTTTGCATTTTCTGTAAATATATCAACAGCACAAGTTAGCGCATTTTCGTCAGCTTTGACTCTTAGCTCCATCAAATATATGCTTGAGAACGCAGACAAAAGCGTAGTTCCAAGAGTTGCTTCAGGATTACTATTGGCATCATTACGTAGATTATTTTCGATTGCTTTAAATTGTTCATATCCTTTTGGATATGGTAATTTGCAGGACTCTATCATCCGGTTCATATGTCGCTTATAGTATTCAAGATTTCTTTCAAGGAGTTTGGGATCGTTCGATATTTCTCTTAATTTTTGCTGTTCTTTTGGGTCATTAGTTAATCCCTTAATCATGTCATTTTTAAGTTTTTCTTCAAGTTTTTGTCCCGTAAATTCTATGAGCACAATTTCTTTTTCGTAATTAAAAGCCATTTCGGTTTTTGGTTTTGTTGTTTGTATGAGCTTAAGCTCTTCCTTAAGCCAATTTAATGTTGAAACATCTATGTTGCTAAGAATATCTCGAATGACTTTATTAGAATAGACGTTCATTGCAAGGCATACGGTAAATGGTACGAATGTTACATCACCACAATGGTTAGCCATTTTTTTAACAGCGACACATTGTAATAGAGCCGTTTTGGAGTCGCCCTGTTCCGCGAGAAATCTCGCATTCGCAAGGATCAAAAAAGTTAATTTTCTTAGCGAGGCAAAATTCGGCATTTCTATTTCCCATCCATCAGAGAGATCCATACCCCACTCACAGTATGTAACTTGCGATGCATCCATAGCTGTCTTGATAATTCTCTGGATGTCTCTTCTATTTAAGAATTCTTTTATTTTTTCATTTATTTCAATATTTCCTTTAGCGAATTTGGAAAGCATATCTGCCATAGTGTCATCCGGTTGGTATAGCATAAAAGCTCTATAGTATAGAACAGCAGCGTTATCGGGTGGATAATCGCAATGGGCAGGCAAAGCTATCGTAAAAATAATAAAGGTAATTATCAGCGATGTTATTTTGTTTGATATTTTGTAGTTCATAAATGTTTCCTTTCTTTTGACTTTTCATTGAGTTCGTCAAATAATTGTTTTAATAGATTCTTCTCTGGTGGGCACTGTGACAGGAATTTATCAATTTTGTCACAGTGATCCATAAATCCCTGCAGGCCACCTTTCTTATAAGCCATAGACATTGATAGATAAGTTGTCATCTCATAGCCCGTCTGATGTATTAGATAAAAGTTTTTGATATGCCAACGGCTGGTACCTGTCAGTCTGTCAACGGTAATATCATAAGTTGTTATAATCTTATTACTATTGTTATCAGCTTCTTGAACCTTGCAAAGAACATCTCTTTCACTTGAAAGACCATCAGGAACAACCGGTTTATCGATTGATATTATTTCAACCAGATCTTTCTTTTTAAATCTTTGCATCAACTCGGACTCCTCGACATGCTCATATTGATCGCCATATGGACAATATATTTTCACAGCTTTCGTGTAATCTTTTTCTATTAATGCTTCAAGAAACTCACGAGCTACTTTAACAGCAATATCGTCCTCGCTAAGATCTCCTCTCTCCAGACCCATATCTAATGTCTTCGTATCTATCAATTTCACATCGGCTGACACCTCTTTTTCAAGATTGAAAAGCCCTAGATTAAACGGAACATCATAATCAAGATATTCATAATGGCCTGCGCTTTTGAACTGGCCCTCAACAAAAGCATAAATATCAATTTTGCTGATAAGTTTGGTGGTCTGGTCAATAAAGAATATCTCTCGCGCACGAGGAAAGGACTTACCGATGAGGAAAGTATTCTCAGGATATTCAACTTCAACGATTATAGGCTCAGTTGTTTTATCAGGTTCCTTAATTAAAATTTGAACTT
>Ga0315274_10012986_pt1 | contig 11854 bp, 10 predicted proteins | sample YL17G02_20_MG_FD_203700 | JGI IMG/M metagenome (GOLD analysis project Ga0315274, IMG submission 203700) | Sediment microbial communities from Yellowstone Lake, YNP, Wyoming, USA - YL17G02_20 | ecosystem: Environmental > Aquatic > Freshwater > Lake > Sediment | place: USA: Wyoming | collected... | reverse complement strand
TTTTATTGCCCTCGCGCGGACACACCAAACCTATCTGGCTATCGCGCTTATGGAGACGGCTCAGGATGGGAAGTCATTCTGCACGTCAGTTCTGTTGGGTCGTAATGGTGAGATGGTGGGCAAGTACCGCAAGACACATGCTCTGCCTGATGACAAAATGGTGTTAGGCGATGAGTTGCCTGTGATCCAGACAGACTTTGGTATCCTGGGTTTCAGCATCAGCACAGATTTTTATTTTCCGGAATTATATGAAGTAGAGCGTATGAAGGGTACAGACATAATAATTTGGCAGCACTATCCGGAACGATTCCGTGAGCATTTTCAATGGGTGCCGCTACTCAAAGCCCGCGCACTGGATAGTCATGCCCATATAGTCACAGCCATGTATGCTGATCCTCGCTGCTACATCACCAACCGCTATAGAATGGGGATGCAAGGCGCAGCCTGGGGCAGAAGTATGATCCTCAACCGCGTCGGCACACCCGTTGCTGACACAGGCTACGAGGATGGCATTGCCACTGCAATTATTGATCTGGACAAGCGTAAGCTTAACCCCTACGCGAACTATGAAGCTGAGAATATTTTCTTTTGCAATAGTCTTGGCGACCGAAAAGCCTTTTACCCGCTGGCAGAACCATGGACAAAGCCCACGCTCCCGGTCTTTAAGAAACGCCAGGCACGAATTGCTGTGGGGTATTTCTGGGACCAGGATATGTGGCACAGCAACAATGTGCCTGAGGCTATGTTTCGTGTGCTGGATGAAGCAGCGAAAATCCAACCTGACTTAGTATTGCTCTCAGAAATGGGCGCAAGAGAAGGCAATGAGACGATGCAGCGGGTGGCCGACATGGTAGCTGAACGAGCGCGGCAAATGAACGCCTATATTCTCATCGGCGGCGTGGATGATAAGGGGCACCGCAGTCACGGGTGGCTCTGGAACCGGGATGGGAAGGTGGTCTTTAAGGAGCCTATCTACTGGACTGAGGGCTTCCCGGAGATTCAAGTCTTCGATACGGACTTCGCTCGGATTGGCGTTCACCTCTGCGGTGATCTCTATACCTGGGAGATCGATCGCGTGCTGGCACTGAAAGGTGCAGAGATTATCTTCGACCCCAGTCAGCACTGGGGCGCGGATGGTGACAATAACACACAATTGCTTCAGGCGCGTGCAGTTGATAACGGTTGCTGGGTAGCCTGCGCGCACTGGAATAGCTCGGATCCGGGGTTGCGCAGCCTTATTATTGACCCTTACGGCCATACCATGGCCGCATCCCAGTTCCAGCAAGAAGGAGCCATCTTTGTAGACATTAACTTCAGTCAGGAGAAGGTCTACTATGCTGACCGCAAACCTCAGCAGTCAGTCCGCGGTGAGGCTGACATTCCATCGTATTTCACCGGGGATATCCCTGAGCAGCGCTCAGGTTGGCGCGATATGATCTTCCCCCGACGACGACCAGAGCTTTACAGGATAATCCCAACAGAGAATGAGGTGATTATGAAATATAGGCCAGCTAAGGAACTTAATTGACATACTCCCACAACTAATGAAGTTCAAGAAAATAATCAGTAATCGCAAATCCCCCTTTATCCCCTAAAGGGCATATTCAATATGCCCCTACGAAAGGGGGAAAAGGTTAGATTCTTCCCTTTTCTAAATGGGGGTCAGAGGGGATTTATTTGTTACCCGATTAATTATTCAATATTCATAAGTCAAGGGATTCTGTGGTTAAGCAGAGATAGCCAGCGTTTCTACTGGACTTACATCTCCTAATCCATGAGAGGAGATTCGTAAAGGGAGGAATATGCGAGATAGAGGGGTTACATGGAGAGCTATAGCTATTGGATTGATTTTAATACCACCCAACTCCTATTGGATAGCCCAGCGATCAATGGTCTGGGGTGGCGCTCCCACCTATATGTCAATATTTTATAACGTGGTCTTCAGTGTAACCCTTCTAATTCTTCTTAATCTCGCCGTTAAAAGGGTATCAAATCGGTTTGCCCTGAGTCAGGGAGAAATACTGACTGTATACGTTATTCTGTGTATATCGTCTGCTGTAGCTGGGCTGGATATGGTGGGGATGCTGGTTACCCTTTTAGGGCATCCTTTCTGGTTTGCTACACCGGAGAATGAATGGCAAACCCTTTTCATAAAATACATACCGTCCTGGCTCACCGTTAATGATAAAAATGTATTAACAGGCTATTACGAGGGTGAGTCCAGTTTATATACTATTGCCCATATAAAAGGTTGGCTTGAGCCTGTATGGTGGTGGTTCGTTTTCATCCTCGCCATGGTTTTTACCATGCTTTGCATAAACGTTATTATGAGAAAGCTCTGGACGGAAAATGAAAAGCTCAGCTATCCCATCATTCAATTGCCATTAGAGATGACGAAGGACGGCGGCGCATCAGGCTTTTTTAAAAACAAGCTGCTGTGGATTGGTTTTGCCATTGCAGGTGGGATGAACATGATCAACAGCCTGCATTTTTTCTATCCCTCCATCCCCAGCATCCCCCTGAGCAATCTTGAGGTGGGACAATATTTCACCGAGAAGCCCTGGGACGCAATTGGCTGGACACCTATACACTTTTACCCGTTTCTCATAGGTCTTGGATATTTTATGCCTCTGGATTTATCATTTTCTTACTGGTTTTTCTACATGTTCTGGAAAGCCCAGTTCATCGTTGGGAGCATCCTGGGTTTTCGCAGCTTGCCAGAGTTCCCATATCCTTACGAACAGGTATATGGGGCCCTTTTTGGTCTGATTATTATCTTGCTCTGGATCAGCAGAAAACACCTGTCCCAGGTAATAAGGCATGCCTTTCGGGGTCAGGCTTCAGACGAAGGCGAACCTATAAAATACAGAACGGCATTGCTAGGCATAATCTTTTGTATGATTATATTAACACTCTTTTCTTATAAGGCTGGCATGTCTTTCAGCGTGATATTTGCCTTTTTCTTCATCTACTTCAGCATCTCTACGGTTATAACACGAATGAGGGCGCAATTGGGTCCACCTTTGCATGAGCTGAACTATGGCGGTCCCATTAATGTTATGAGGTGGATTCTTGGCACCCGCAGGCTAAGTGCAGCGAACCTTACCATGTTTTCCTATTACTGGTTTTTCAACCGTTCCTATACCTGCCATCCAATGCCTCATCAACTGGAGGGATTTAAGCTGGCGGAACGGACTGGCATGAATAGCAGAAAACTCCTTTTTGCCATGATGATTGCTGCTGCTGTTGGCATACCGGTGGCTTTCTGGGCATACCTGCACATGTTTTACATAGAAGGTGCTGCTTCCAGCCTCGGATGGCACGCCCTGGGCAATGGCAACTATACCTTTGGAAATAACCTGCAGAACTGGCTTACCCAGTCGTCTCTTACCAACTGGACCAGTGTATCTTTTATGACCATTGGAATGGCTTTTACAATATTTCTCATGGGCATGAGGACAAGGTTCTTATGGTGGAATATCCATCCCATAGCCTATCCCCTTGCCCGGGATGCTAATATGAACCGTATGTGGTTCGCCATATTCATAATCTGGTTTGTTAAAACATTAATCCTTAAGCTTGGTGGTTTAAGATCATATCGCAAAGCAGTTCCTTTCTTTATCGGACTGATCTTGGGTGAGTTCATGGTAGGCGGCAGTTGGAGCATTATCGGGATAATATTTAGAATCCCTGTCTACGTGTTCTGGCATTGAAAGGCTTTTGGCGCTTTTTTATTTGTCATCATTGTTGATTTGCGGAAAAGGTAGATAATTAAGCATTTAGGGAGAAAACTATGAGCTTCTCAATTGAAAACTATGATAGAAAATATCTTGATGCAATGACTGAGCTTTACAGTGCTGAAACAGCATTTGAGCCTTATATTGCCCCACTCAATTCCGAAAGATTCATTGATCTTGTGGAAAAAAAGTCATATTTCGATCCATCTGGATTGTTTATTGCCATTGAATCTGGCAAGGTGACGGGTTGGGTTCATGCCTGTGTCGCATCTGGTTCTGAGGCATGGCATAATCCAGATAATAAAGTTCCACATATCAGGATGCTAATATATCCCAAAGACCGTCTAAAGGTAGGTCAAGCTCTCGTTTCCGAAGCAAATACTTGGTTGAAAAAGTCAGGACAAAGTAAGTTTTTGGCGATACATGCAGAGGTAGGATACCCGTTTTATCGAGGACTATGGCTCGGTGGTGAACCGATGGGGTCGTCTGCAATGCCCCATGTTCAGCTTGCGTTTGAATTCGGTGGATATAAAAATACTCAGGAATCCATATTTATGACTGCAAAGATGACTCACCCCCCAAAAGAAATAAACGCTAATGAAAAGGTAGAAATCATAACATCAAAGGTTACAATGGCACATAAACCAATGGAGGAATCATGGGTAGGTTTTGAGCCAATGATGACTCAGGCACGTATTGGTGATGAAACAGTAGGCAGTATTGGCTGGGTTATAATTCCATATCTTGCCGAAAAACTGGGTGCACCTTGCATGAATATCTGGTCATTGGGTATTAGGGAAGAGCTTCGCCGAAAAGGGATAGCTACAGCCCTTGTATCACATACGATGACGCAAGCCTGTAAACTCGGCGCAAGATACGCATCAGTTGGGACGCAATTCTGGAACACGCCTGCACATGCGACCTATGCCAAACTCGGATTCATACCCTATCAGCTTGTCATCGGCAGAACGTTGGAACTTGGCAAATAGCATCAGCGAGGAGGATATAAATATGTTTTCTTACAAAGAATGGTACTCATGCGACGGACTAATAACGGATAGACATGATGGCAGAGAGATGGAAGGTCATCCTATGACAAGCGCTGGGTATATATCGGTTCTTAATCCAAGCTCAGTAGAAACTGCCGAGGTTACAATCACATTCTATCACCAAAATGTGGAACCAACTTACTACAGCCTGAAAGTGCCATCACAACGAACAGAGGTTGTTGAAGTCCATAATATCGAAGCATCTGGCGAACGCAACAAATATTATGGATTGAAAGTAGAAGGCAATATCCCCATTGTTGCCCAACATGCTACTTATGAATATGAAGCGTGGAATAAAGTTCCAGAAGCGATGATTAGCGTTGTTATGTTTCCGGGTCCATTGACTGATGAAACTGAATGGTATTTTCCTGATTCATGGATGGGTGGAGGGGGAAATATGTCTTGGTATGAACGAGAAGCCATGACTATTCTAAATCCAAATCCTGAAGACGCAGAGGTTAAAGTTACCTTTTACCTTGACGGCAAGATAGGGAAAGAAATATTCACGGTTCATGGACAAAGAGTATATCCGCTTTGGTTGTTTGATATAGAGCATCTCGGTTTGGCAAATGGCAAGCGCAGTATGTCGCAGTCTTCTATGCGAGTTACATCCGATCTGCCAATTGTAGTGCAGAAAACTCGCAAGGCTTATCTCCAGTTCGATCCAACGACACAGGGCATGTGGACATCCTTTGGTATCCCCGCACATCCTGATAGATTAACTGATGAAACATACACTGAATGGTTCTATCCTGGCGGATACGTTCAAGACATCGGCAATTATCCAAAAACTGATGTGAATCAACTTGGTTGGGATTTATACTTCCTCTTTAACCCAAGTGCTGATAAAGTAGCTCACGTAGATACCATGTTTTATTATGAATCGTCTGAACCTAAGCATTTAGAAGTGAGCGTAGAACCATTAAGACATTCGCTTCTGTGGCTACATCATGAGCAGTTCAGGGAATATACCGGACTAAATCAGCCTTATGGTGTAAGGATGTCAAGCGATATTCCTGTTTTTCCTCACTGGACTCGTGCTGAATACGAATCTTGGGGAGAATGGTGCCCTACTGCAATGTTTGGTGTTGTTCCATACAGGGGACCGCTTACAAAAGAAACAGAATGGTATTATGCAGATGGTTTCGTTCAGGATTCGGAATCACATCCATTGATTCAAACAGAGTGGGTATCCATTTTGAATCCCAATAGCAAAAAAACAGATATTTCAGTCATCATTTATACACAATCTGGTATAGTCGAATATAAGACTGAAATCAATGCCCAAAGTGTGAAACTCATTAAGATGGAGGAATTAGAAATCATTCCCAAAGGTGAGAAATACGGCGTTTGTGTAAAAGGCTCACTGCCAATCGTCGTTCAACAAACACGACGAAGCCTTGTAAAGGGTGGAACACCTAGTAGTAAAAGCATCTTTGGCACAATGGCTGTTCCATTATTAAAGCACTTGGTAGATAAGTAAGTAATGGGTAGAAATAATTGTTATAACACACTCATCACTTTTTTGTTTTCGTTGACATACAAAGAGTTTGGTGCTATAATCGCCAACGATAATTTAATCTTGTAATCCCTAAAATTCATTATGAACTCCGATTTAATAGGAGACTTTGTAAGATCATGAAAGAAAAAAGCATACTGGACGTATATTCTTCATCTCATCAGAAATCACACGAGATTTACAAACAAGCATGTCAGGTGTTCCCAAGCGGAGCAACACACGATTCCAGATTCCTGGATCCTTTTCCTATTTATATTGAAAGGGCATTAGGGTCAAAGAAATGGGATGTTGACGGAAACGAATATATAGACTACTGGATAGGGCATGGTGCGCTTTTACTGGGTCACAGCCGTCCCGAAGTCGTGGAAGCGGTAACGAAGCAAATGGCAAAAGGTACTCATTATGGCGCCTGCAGTGAGCTAGAGGTTGAATGGGGTGGGCTTGTCAAAAAGCTGGTTCTATCCGCTGAAAGTGTCAAGTTCGTTAGTTCAGGTACAGAAGCGACTTTAATGGCGATCCGACTTGCAAGGTCATTCACAGGCAAAAACAAGATCGTGAAATTCGAGGGTCACTTTCACGGCTGGCACGACAGCGTCATGGCTGGAGTTAAACCTCCTTATGATGTACCAGCATCATCAGGTATACCACAGGCAGTTCTGGATAACACATTACTATGCCCGCCGAACGATGCTGATACTTTAAATAAAATACTTGAGCAGGATAATGACATAGCGGCTGTCATTATCGAGCCTACAGGCGGATCATTTATAATAATACCAACCCGTGACGGATTCCTTAAAGAATTGCGAGAACTGACGCAAAAACATAACGTAATATTAATCTTTGATGAGGTAGTTACTGGATTTAGGTGCGCTCCCGGCGGTGCGCAGGAATATTTTAACGTCATTCCCGATATAACCGCACTAGCAAAGATTCTAGCAGGCGGGCTTCCCGGCGGTGCAGTCGCAGGACGAGAAGAAATCATGGATTATCTTAGATTCAAAGACTCCAAGTGGAATAGATACAAGAAGGTATATCATCCCGGCACGTTCAACGCCAATCCCTTATCCGCAAGCGCAGGCGTCACAGCACTTAACATAGTCTCAACAGGAGAGGACATTAAGAAAGCTAATGCTATCGCAAAGTATTTGAAGGATGAATTAAACAAAGTCATAGACAAGCACAGCATAAATTGGTGTGTCTACGGTCAATTCTCAGGTTTCAGGATCATGATGGATTATGATGGTGGCAGAAATCCCGGTTTTGAGTCCGAAATGTGGAAATACGGGCCCGTAAAACTCAAGAAAGGTGCCGATCATGAACTAGAAAAGAATTTCCGTTGTGGTATGCTAAATCACGGAATAGACATGATGCCTTCATTTGCATTAACTTCCTCCGCACACACAGAAGCAGATGTAGACAAAACCGCAAAGGCATTTGATTCGACTATAAGTATGTTGAAGAAAGAGAAAATTATATTCTAATTGCTTATTTTGGCTTTAAGGAAGGTGTTATATATGTTTTCAGCAGTAGAAAGACAAAAAAAGCTAAGAGGATTGGCAAGTAAGTGTGTAGAGTTATTAAAAGATGAATACCACATAAATAGAGTATTTCTCATAGGCTCACTTGTCACTGGAAATATACATGAGAGATCGGATATTGATCTTGTAGTTGAAGGTTTACCTGCACGATATTATATAAAAGCTTTAACTGATTTATGGGATCTTTTACCTGATGATGTAGAGTTAAACCTTATACCTTATGAGAATGCTTTTGCTAGTCTGAAGGATAAAACTATAGCAGAGGGTGAAGTCATTTATGGATAAAAAAGATATAGAGAATAATATTATCAAAGAGCAAATCACGAAATCTCTTGACGAAATGGGTATATCCTTTGAAAACATAATACTCTTTGGCTCAAGGGCAAGAGGAGATTATAACGAGGACAGCGATTATGATATACTCATTGTCACGAAGGAAACATACCCATTCAAAGAAAAAGCTCGAATTGCCAGCAAAGTAAATGGTGTTACAGCTAAGATGCTTATCCCTTGTGATATAATAATAAAATCTACTGATGAGGTTGAATACTTTCGAGACAAGATTGGCAGTGTTACAAGAGAAGCTGTGGAAGAAGGAATTGTATTATGATTGATAAGAATACTGGAATTGCTATACTTGAAATTCCTCCTGAATTACAGGCAGAATTTGACGCATGGGAACTGGCAAGTGATGAGGATTTTGCATTATTACTGGTGATTTTAGAACAATTACAAAGGTAGCAGAAATATGCCTTGTGGTCCGTTAATATTTTGAAAATGGGCATTAGATTTTAAGACATTTAAAAACCTTGAAATTCAAACCCTTGTAAATACTGGCTTTAGGAGAATTAGCACAAGTCGTTATATTACATTTATGTTGTTTACAGATTTTGCTTAACGTCTAGACCAAAATCTTCGCTAAATCGTGCAAGAGAAACGACTTTTGCACCTGCTATATTATTCATTTTTTGCAGTGCATGATCTCCTGTTAGAATAATATCTGCTTTAATTTCCATAGCTAAAGTTGCAACATGACGATCTTTCTCATCCGGAATAATCCCATCATATTTTAATTTAGGACGTAATAATATGCATCTGTCAAGGGCATCTAATAATCTAAGTTTAATGTCATCATGTGATAATCTAAATTCGACTTGTCTTAAATTTCTTTCAACTTCCGTAAAAATTTCAGGTGAAATGTATAGTTCATGCAGAGATAAAATGGGCCAATATTTACTTCTTTCACTCTTTGAAGCATAAAGAGATATAAGAATGTTGGCATCTATAACTATTTTCATTATTTGTATTGCTCCAAAATATCCATAATAGTTTTTGTAAGTTCTTCACGATTAATCGTAATCTGTCCTGTTTTTCCCGCTTTCCTATATTCCTTCCGATCTTGAATTCCAACTCTTTCTTCCATTCCAACTTTTAAATCTTTTACCGATATTTTACCATTTCTTACCTCATCTTCACCAATGATTATAGCAATGGGTATTCCTTTAGTATTAGCAAATGAGAGTTGTTCTCTAATGCCAGTATTCTCTTTACCAATATATACTTCCGTAGAAACTTTATTATTGCGTAATTCTGAAGCTATTTTTAATGATTCATTGATTGAAATACCTGGCATTGATATTACCAAGACAGAAGTAGTTGTAGAGGTTGCTGTAATTTTATTTAAACGATTCAACGCAAACATTAATCTATCTAAGCCAATAGACGCGCCAGTGCCAGTGATCGTTGTATCAGAGAATCTTTCAACTAAATGGTCAAATCTACCTCCGCCCATTACAGATCCAATATCAGGAGCAGATAGTAATACTGCTTCAAAAACTGGTCCAGTATAATAATCTAAACCTCTAGCTAAACTTGGATCTAATATGGCATCACCTTCTTTGACACCCAAACTCTCCAAAGCAGTAACAAGAGTTTGCATCTCTTGAAGCACTGCTTTACTCGATTCACTTTCTGATAGTTTACTTTCTATGGATTCAAGGACTTTTCCTCTGGAATCTCCACTTATTGAGATAAAAGATAGTATTGTATCAATAATATTTTCCGATAAACCCACACCAACTATATTATCACCTGATTCATCAATTCTACCATCTCCTAATTCTTTTTTAACGTTTTCTAATCCAACCTTCTGAAGTTTGTCTATTACTCTTAAAACATGCTTATGTTTTTCAATATCCTTGATTCCACAATCTTCAAGTAATGTATCTACAAGTTTTCTGTTGTTGATTCTAACTTGAAACTCATTATCACAATTTACAGAGTTGGCAAAACCAACTTCCTTCATAACTTCGCACATAACAGCAATGATTTCAGCATCAGCTGCTACTGATTCACAACCTGCAATGTCTATATCAAATTGAGTAAATTGACGAAAACGTCCAGGAGACGGTTTATCAGCACGAAATACTGAACCAATATGGTATCGGCGAAAAGGTAATTGTAATTTTTCTTGATATTGAGCTATTAATCTAGCAAAAGGTACGGTCAAATCAAAACGCATGGCTATTGGTTCACGTTCAGGACTTTCAAGCTGAAACAATTGCTTATTTGTTTCTTCCCCACCAGTACCAACTAAAGTAGCTAGGTATTCAAGTATTGGTGTATCTATTGGTAAAAAACCATATTTTTCATATACTTTTCTAATTTTTTCAGTGATTTCATTTCGCGCTATCATATCTTCAGGCAGTAAATCCTGAAAACCCTTTAAAGTTTGAGGCAAAACCAATCTTTTTTTAGATTTAGCTATCTCAACCATTTAACAGTTCCACCTTTCATATAAAAAATGGTACAGGGAACGGGAGTCGAACCCGTGACCTACTGATCCACAGTCAGTCGCTCTAACCAACTGAGCTATCCCTGCACACAAAAATTGCTATTCGTATAACATTCCAAGCGTTAAAACTGAAATTCTTTTTGCACTGTTTCGAACCAATATAGGTAATAAGTCTCGTGACGTATCTTTTTCCGTAATAATTTCGATGAGTTTATCACTACTATTATCTAAAACAACAAAACTAGCATTACTTGGTATTAATGCCTCCAATATTTTCGAATCTGTATTTGATGTTTGAACATGAATACATACTTTAGTTTCAGCTGCTAAACAGCTTTTAAGCAAAAGAGCAATACCATCTAGTTTATTTTGTTTCCATTCATCGTTTCTGTAAATATCTTTATTTGCGAAAAATCTTGTTGTAGATTCAAAAACAGTTTCCAATATTTTAAGACCATTTTCTATTAATGATGTTCCTGTCTCAGTACATTCGACTATTGCATCTGCAAAAACGGGAACTTTTGCCTCTGTTGCTCCCCATGAAAAATCCACAGAATGGTTAGTAAAACCTCGATTTGAGAACCAATCTCTTGTAATTTTTTCTAATTCAGTAGAAATTCTTATGCGAGTTTCTGTTTCTTTGAGATCATCAATTGTATCATACCCAGAATCTTTTGCTACTGCAAGAACCCAACGCACCGGACGAAATGATCGCTTTGAATAACATAGATCAGCTAATATATGAATATTTGCTTCACTTTTAGTTTCTACAATCCAATCAAAACCTGATAATCCACAATCTAATTCACCTTGAGAAACATATCTTGGTATCTCCTGAGGTCTTAATAATACAGGTTTAATATCTGGAACATTGGACGATAACCAAAGAGAACGCTCTGAACCTTGAAATGAAAATCCTGCTTTATAAAAAAGAGCAAGAGTTGATTCCTGAAGACTCCCTTTGGGAATACCAATAGTAAGTATCTTATCCATAATTCTTTTACCATAAACAATATTTTACAATTCTTTATTATTTCAATTTATTAAGTTTAGCATATCTCCCATCATGTGTCAAGCCTATCTTTGTTTTTAATCCTAAATTTCGTCCAATGAAACAGTAATTCCATAAGGTTTCAATAACGCTCTAAATGCAGTAATGATACGGTTTACCAGAGGAAATGAAGGATCGAAAACTACCCTACATACCTTTTGTG
>Ga0315274_10012985_pt1 | contig 11854 bp, 10 predicted proteins | sample YL17G02_20_MG_FD_203700 | JGI IMG/M metagenome (GOLD analysis project Ga0315274, IMG submission 203700) | Sediment microbial communities from Yellowstone Lake, YNP, Wyoming, USA - YL17G02_20 | ecosystem: Environmental > Aquatic > Freshwater > Lake > Sediment | place: USA: Wyoming | collected... | reverse complement strand
GGAGGGGGTGGAAAAAAAATGGGGGGAATAGGGAGCGAGGGGAAGAAGAAAGGAACGCGCCCGCCGGTCGTCGTCGCCGCCGTCCTCTTCGCCTCATTCCTCTTCCTCTTTCCACAAAAAAACTTGAAACAACAAAACAGATCCCGGGCATGGTCGTGGCCCAGGACCAGACTCCAACTCTCGAGCGCGGCAGCTGGCCGGCCTACACGGTGCCGTTCTTCCCCGAGGTCCAGAGAGCCTCGGGCATCTCGAGCTTTGTCGAGCAGGGCTCGCTCAAAGGGGGGGCAGGGGGAACAGGAGAAGAAACCACCGCCGGTCCGCCTTCTCCCCCTTCGTCCTCCCCTCTGTCCACCTCCAAAAAGGCCGTGCGCTGGCTCTCGTACCAGCTCTCGCCGCGCGCCATGCTCTTCCGCCGCGGCGGCAACTCGCTGAGCTCTGCCGCCGACCTCCGCGCCTTGATGCGGTCCAACACGTTCAAAACCGGAGATCCGCTCTCTGGCGGGGACCCCGTCGCCGCCATCTGCGGCCGCGGCGACCTCGAGGACACCAAGAGCGGCGCAGAGGGCGCGAACAAAAGGCAGGCGAGCGGGTGCTTCGACGCGAAGGTGACGTCGTGGTCCCGCGCCTCGAGGCTCGACGCCGACGCCGTCGCTGGGCCGACGACGGCGGGGGGCACGCTCCCGCCGTTCTCCTGGAGTGATGACCCGGAATTCGCAAAAGTGCCGCACAGGGGACTTCCGGAGGTGTTTGACTTTGAGTATGAGCGGTTCACGCCGAGGCTGAAGGCAAGGGTAAAGGGGAGCAGTGATGGGGAAGTGTCTGTTGCATGAACAGGAGGGGGAAGAGAGAGAGTTGGCTTTTGCTTCTACTTCTTTTCTTTTCTTTTTCGCATCCACCACTGTAAATTTGTTCGCTGCTTTTTTGCCCCTTTTTATTTTTTCATATTCCACGCGCGCTCACTTCCAAGAGTTCAGAAAGAAGAAGAGAGCGCGCGCGAGAGAGACGAACGGACAAGAGAGAGTTCTGTTTTCCGGAGTTGATTTTTCTCGCGCCTTTTTTACTTTCCTCTCTTTTTCTCTTTTCCTCACTCATTCCACCTTGACCTCGCCTTCAAAGACCCACTCGGCGGGCCCCGTCATGTACACAGTACCCCCGACGCCCCCACCTTCCACCCCATCCTCGGCGACCCACTCGATGAACAGTGGGCCACCGGGCAAGTCGACGCGGCACTTCCTGTCGAGTTTCCCCTCGAGGACTCCGGCGACGACCGTCGCGCACGCGCCGGTGCCACAGGCCAGCGTGGGGCCCGCGCCCCTCTCCCAGACGCGCATCTTGCAGTGCGAAGGGCTGAGGACCTGGACGAACTCGACGTTGGTCTTGGCCGGGAAGACGGGGGACTTTTCCTGTTTTGGCGGAAGGAAAATGCAATCGAGAGAGAGAGGGGGTGGGAAAGGGGAAAAGAGAGAGGGGGGGAAGGGGAAAAGAGAGAGAGAGAGTGAGAGGGCGTGCGTCGAGTTTTCGTCGGCGGCCTCGAGACGGACCCGGAAAAGAAAAAAAGAAAGAGGGCAAGAAAACACTTTTTCATAAAACAAACGCACCATCTCCGCCCCCGGGCCCGCCAGGTCCACCGCGTCCACGTCCTCGATCGCCGACCCGTCGCTCTTTCCGAAAGTGACGGCGTGCGGGTTGCCCATCGAGACGCAGGTGACGAGCCACGTTTCACCCCCGGAGCGCACCTCGCCCGCGACGACGGCGTCCAGCGCGCTCTGCTCGAAAGGCGAGGACTTGCCCGTCGAGGCCAGCGTCGTGGGGACGAGGGCGGGCGAGAGCGTCGGCGGGCCCATGTCGACGCGGATCAGGCCGTCGCTCAGCACCTCGGGGCGGATGATCCCGGCACCAGTCGCGACTGCCGCCGTCGAGTTTGCATTAGCATTTGAGGGAGAGCCTGAAGAAGAGGTCGAACTCTTCCCGTTTTTCTTCTCGTCGACGTCGGCAACGAACCGCGCGAGGCACCGGATCCCGTTGCCGCACATCTCCGGCTCGGACCCGTCGCTGTTGTAGATGCGCATGGCGTAATCCAGGGACGCGGAGGCGGATCGAGCAGCCTCCGTGGCCGGGGCGCTGGCCTGCGGCGCGAGCGGCGGCAGCGCGAAGATGACGCCGTCGCCGCCGATGCCGAAGTTGCGGTCGCAGATCTTGGCGGCCTGCTCGGGCGTGATGATGGGGAGGTCCTCGTGGCGGTTGTCGATCTGTTGTTTCGGTTGCAGGGAGGACGAGAGAGAGGTTAGGGCCGAAAAAGAAAGGGGAAAAAAAGGCGCTCCCTCTGCGCAAAGCTAATAAGAAAAACTGGCTCGCTTCTTCGGCCTTTTGATTCCTCCTCCCTCTTCCGCGCTCGCGATTCGCTTCGCCTCCTCGCATCCTCAGCGATGCCAGCTCTCTCGACGGCCCTCTCTCCGCGCTCTCTCACCAGGATGAAGTCGTTGCCCAGGCCCTGGTACTTGGCGAATTTGACCCTCTTCGCCATGGCGCAGGTGACGACACTGCTGGCTCGTCGATTGGCGTTGGACGATCGAGAAGGGAAAGGAGAAGAAGAAGAGGGAGAGGCCGCTCCTGCTGCGAGCTGCTGTCTGATTGCTCGCTGCGCGGAGCAGCAGCCTGGGCGCATGATGCGCGATGCGTGCGTCGTGGAGAGGAGCAGAGGGAGAGAGGCAACCGGGCAGAGAGCCGACGCCGGTGAAAAGAGAGAGAGAGAGAATCGAGTGTGTGAGATGAGGGAAGAAAAAGGGGAAAAAATTCCTCGACCTCGACCTTGCTCTTTCGACGAAGAAAATAAGAATCCTGTTCGTTCCTTTTCTTTTTGGTTTACAGGGCGGTCGTCTCGCTCCTCCCCCCGGCGACGGAATGTAAACAAGTGACGGTGCTGGTGTGAATGTGAAAGGGGCCGGAAAAGAAATCGTCCGGCGACGAGAGAAGAGAAAAAGGACAAGAGACCTCTCACTCTGTCGCCATCTCGCCCCGCGTCGCCCGCAGCGCCGCCCCGAGCCTCCGGATCCCCTCCTCCAGCGCCTCGTCGCTCGCCCCGGCGAACGACAGCCTGAAGCACGCGCAGGGCCGCTCCCGGTCCCCGGAGCAGTGCGCGTAGGCCCCCGGGACCACGACGACGCCCGCCGAGCGCGCACGGGCCAGGGCCGCGCCGGCGACGGGGGCGAGGTCCGCGGCGAGCGTCGCCCAGAGGAACATGCCAGCCGCGGGCCGGCGCCACGAGGCCAGGCCGGCGAGGTGCCTCGAGGCGGCGGCGTGCGCGACCGAGGCGCGGCGGCGGTACTCGCGCTGCATCGTCTGGACGTGCCGCTCGAAGCCGGCGAAGGGGCCCGCGCCGCCGCGCCCTCCCCCGTCCGCGCCGCCGCCGCCGGGTCCGCCGAGCCCGCCGGGTCCGTCGTCGCCGCCGCCCCACCCCCGCAGCAGCAGCGCCGAGGTCAGCACCTGCGCCAGCGGCGGGGCCCCGAGCGCCACGCCGTGCAGGTGGCACACCAGCTTGTCGATGACGGCCCTGGGCGCGGTCGCCCACCCGAGGCGCACCCCGGGAAACAGCACCTTGGAGAAGGAGTCGAGGCGGATCACGCGGCCGTCGACGTCGAGCGAGAGGTAGGAGGCGCCGAGCCCGTGCAGCCCCTTCAGCTGCTGCTCTTCCTCCTCGCTTCCCTCCTCCTCCTTCTTCTTCTTCGCCTTTCCGTCTCCGTCTCCGTTCCCGTACTGGAGGTAGAAGTAAGGGTCGTCCTCCACGATCGCGACGCCCCACTTCCGGCAGACGGCGTACACTTTCTGCCGCCGCTCGCGGCCCGCGACGGCGCCCGTCGGGTTTTGGCCGACGGGGACCGTGTAGAGCAGCTTCGGGGCCCTGCCGTCGGGGCGCGCCGCGACGCGCGCGGCGATGGCGGCGTCGAGGGCCTCGGGCCTGATGCCTCCCCCGTCGTCGTAGCCACCGTCGGACTCATCGTCACCGTTACTCCCACTTCCGACGTCGCAGGCGACGGGGCACGGGACGATGCCCGCTGGCAGCGCGAGCGACTCTGCGACGTGAGGATACGTGTACTCCTCGCAGAGGAGGTCGTCGCCGCGGTCGCAGAAGAGGCGGAGCACGGCCTCGAGCGTCGGGTTGTTGCCGTTGGTGATCATGACGTCGTGGGGGGGTGGAAGGGAGGACTGCTGCGGCAGGGGGAGGGGAGGGAGCGGGGGCGCTGCGGCGCCGCCGGCGCCTCGCTCCGCCGCCGTTTCGTTCTTCTTCGCCTTGCTCTCCTTCTCGAACCCGAAGACGCCCCCCGGCGGAGCGTGCTGCTCCAGGACGTGCCTCGCCGCCCAGGAGTGCAAGGGACCGTAGCCCCGGAGCTCGACCGAGTACTGCTGGGCGGAGAAGACCTAGAAAGAGTCGCGAGAGAGGAGAGCGAAGAGAGAGAGAAAGAGAGTGAGAGAAAGAAGGTCGAGGGTCGACGACAGCGGCGGGAACGGAAAGGAGAGAGAAAATAGAAGAAAAAACTCCCTCTCTCTCTCTCTCTCACCTCTGCGGGGTCCTCGACCTCGATCACGCTCCCGTCCCTGAGCGTCGCCGTCAGCTTGACGAACGGGAAGGACGAGGCCGGGGGGAACCCCCCGTGGAGCCCGATGACGGAAGCCGACTCGGCGGAGGCGGCGGAAGCCTGAGCAGAAGCAGAGGAGGCAGAGGAGGAAGAGTTTTTGCTCCTCGGCGACAGCGCCCTGTCGGCCGCGGCCGACGCCGTGACGAGCTCGCGCAGCCCGGCCATCCGCCTCGCGCGCCCCTCCGTGGAGAACATGGCCTCGCAGTCCAGGGGCAGAGGGATATTCGCAGCGTCTTCGTGAGCAGCAGCCAGACAGGAGCCTGCGGCGTCGGCGGTGACGAGCGTTCCCGTGGCGTGTCGCCGCTTCGATGGCAGCGTCGACGGAGACGGACGGTGCGGTGCTGCTCGAAGAGAGAGTTTCGAAAGGAAAAAAATGTTTGAAAAAAAGAGAGGGAAAGGAAACGTGGATGTGAGTCATTTTTTGTTCCCTTATCGGGCAGTAACAATAACCGGGAACATCGAGGACGACAAGATTCCTTCAACCAGTGGCGGTGGAGACGAAATAGGACGATGGAGAGCTCAACGGCGAGAAAGAAAGGATGCTTCGAGAGTTGTCCCTTTGTCTCTCGTCGTCAGCGTCGTTGTCGTCGTCGCCGAGAACAAAGACCTTTTTCAATCAAAACCACTCACCAGCGCCGCCTCCGTCCCCGCCTGCGCTCACGTCATCTCCAGCGACGACCGTCGAAGCCTGCGGAGGCGCCATGGTTAAGATAGAGAGAAAAAACGCGCTGAAGAGGAGGAGAAAGGCGCTTGCTTTCTCCCTTCAAATCTTGAAGTCAAAAAAGTATGGAGGTGGAAGGCCGAGGAGCGACGCTGAGCGTCGTTTTTTATTATTTTTTCATTTCCGTTTTTCATGCTTTGCTTTCTTCTTCTTTTACACGCGTCCTCTCTCTGTTCACTGCACCGGCACGAACAGGTCCCCGGCGTTCGCCCTGGCCCACTCCGCGATGGCCCTCGCGGCCTCGGCGGCGTCCCCCGCAGAGGCCAGGGCGTCGACCGAGAGGTAGATCTCGTACTCGCGGCCCCTCAGGCCCAGCACCCCTCCTCCTCCGCCGCCGCTCCCGCTCCCGCTTTCGCTGTACCTCTCCCGGCGCTCCCAGTAGGTCCTCGCGGAGGGAGCCCTCGAGGGGGCCCCGGGAGGCGCACAGCGGGGGGCGTCATCTTCGTCGTCGGGGGAGAAGCGGGAGGACGACGACCAGCGCGGCCTGTCGCCCCCGCCGCGGGAAAAGAGGGACGAGGGCGCGAGCGAGGCAGCGGCAGAGGCCGCGGGGGGCCGCTGCCTCGTCGCCGCCGCCGCCGCCGCCTTCGAGGGCGAGAGCAGCAGGCGCTCCGCCGCCCCCGAGAAGAGGCCCCCGTCTCCGCCGCCGCCGCCGCCGCTCGCGGAGCCGCCGCCGCCGCTCCCGTCCTCCTCGGCCCAAGCGGAGAGCGGGACGCCGCCGCCGAGGAGGGCGCACCTCGCCCTCGCGTACGCCCCCGGCGAGGGGGGGAGCGCCCCGACGGCAGAGCACAGGACCTGCTTCCGCGCCGCGGAGCGGAGCGCAAAGTGCGACACGAGCGCGTCGCAGCAGCGCGGAAGGCCCCCGCCGGCCGCGGCCGCGGCGCGCAGGTCCGCCAGCCTCGGGCGCCCGCCGCCGCCGGCCGAGAGGCTCGAGCGGCGCGCCGCCTCCGCGACGACGCCCGAGGCGGCGAGGCGCTCTGCGGCGCCGCGGGCCGCCGAGGCCAGGACCCGGAAGGCCGCCGGGTCGCGCGTGATGAGCAGCAGGGTGATCGGAGGGTGGTCGTTCGGAATCTGGTTTTCTTCGGTGGCAGCGGCGGCGGCGACGGCAGCGCCGTCGTTGTTTCCGTTTCCGTTGACGTTCCCGCTGCTGCAGCTGCCGCTGCCGCCGCTGCCCCGAGGGGGTTCCAGCACGGAGACGTGCGCGTGCATGAAGCCCGAGCGGGAGATACCGGGGAGGCAGACCGGGGCGAAAGCCGCGACGCCCTCTGTCACTGCCGCCGTCGCCGCCGCTGCCGTCTCTGCTGCTGCCGCCGCCGTTGCGTCGGAGGCTGAGGTGGAAGGGGCTCTTCCTGCTGCCGCTGCCGCTGCCGACGCCGGCGGCGAAGAGGAAGAGGAGGAGCGAGAGAGCGCCTCCCCGAGAGCACCCCCCGATACAAAGGCCCTGAGCACGTTCACGTCCCCTGGGGTCCACGGCGGAGGAGCGGGGAGCTGCTGCCGCCGCCGCCGCGACGACGCCCTCTCGCTGCTGCTCGTGCCGCTCTTCGATGCCGCCGTCGACGCTGCCGCTCCCGCCGCTCCCGCGAGAGGAGGAGAGGGAGTTTGGGCCTCGCTTCCGCCATCGCTCCCAGAGCCGCCGCCGTCCTCTTCGTCGTCGCCGACGTCGATGCGTCCCTCGGCTGCTGCGGCGGCGGCAGCACCAGCGCCAGCAGCCCTCGAAGGCGACGGAGGGAAGCTCGGGCTGAAAGGCCTCCTCGCCACGGCGAGCGCGACGACCAGGTCCCCGGCGAGCAGCGCGCCCCGCTCGGCGACGCCGCCCGTCGCGGCCAGGGCGCCGGCCAGGGCGGCGGTGGCCTCGGCCCGCAGGCGGGCCGGCAGGGGCAGCGGCGGGAAGGCCGCGCAGAGGTCGCAGGCGTCGAAGGCCGGCGGGGGCAGGCGGGAAGAGGGAGAGGGGCCGGGGCCTCCCCCACCGCCCCCTCCTCCTCCTTCCGCGTCGTCGGCGGGCGCACCGGCGAGGAGGCCGAAGCCGCCCCACCCGCGCGCGACGGCGCCCAGCACGCCCCCGGCCCCGCCCAGCAGCCTCCCGGCGTCGAAAGACGGCTGAGCCCTCAGGGCCGAGTGGACGCCGTCGGTCAGCAGCGACAGCAGGCTCGCATGCGCGGCCTCGGCGTAGCAGAGCAGCGCCGCGTCGGGCTCGCCCGCGCGCGACGCCACGGAGAGGCGGAGCCCCCCGCGGCGGGCGAGCAGGACGCGGAGTCCCGTCGGGGTCGTCAGGGAGACCAGCGAGTTGCGGGGGGTTCGGGGGCGGGAGGGAGGCGGCCGCCGCTGCTGCTGCCGCCGCCGCCGCTGCTCGTCGTCGTCGTCGTCGCCGTCTCCTTCCTCGCCTCCGGCCGCGGAAAGCCCGTCGGCGTAGTCGCCGAGGGCGACGCCCGCCGCGGCCAGGCCCGCGGAGCCCGCGTCGGAGTCCCCTCCTGCCCCGTTTCCTTCTCCGGCAGCATCAGCGGAAGAGGAAGCAGCAGCAGCAGAAGAGGAAGCGCCGCTACTGCTGCCGTGGAGGGAGAAGACGGGCTTGCCGGCGGCCGTCGCCACCAGGAGGTGGTGCACGGAAGCGGCGAGCCACGGAGGGGAGGGCCCCTTTTCCTTCTTGTTTTTCGCTTTCTCGGTTGCGTCTGCGGCGGGTTTTGGAGGGAGAGGAGGAGGAGCAGCAGCATCGGGAGCAGCAGCATCAGGAGGAGGTCGAGGAGTCGGCGCCAGAGACGACGGCAGGGACAAAGGCGGCGCGGCCGTTTCGCCGCTGCCCGGGTCGCCGCCGCCTCGCGCGGCCGCTGCCGCTGTCTCTCCGCCGCCGCTTCCTCGTCCTCCAGCAGCAGCAGCAGCAGCAGCTCCTCCTCTCTCGTTGCTGCTTCTGCCGAATTCCTCGAGCTCCGGGAGCAGCATTTTCCTCCTTCCCCTCCTCGCGGGGGAGTGCGACAGGAGGCGGCTGCTGCTCGCCGCCGCTGGGGAGGAAGAGAAAGGAAGCGCCGCCGACGCCGCCGCCAGCGGCGCCATCGACGGAGAAGAGGCCCTCGAAGACGATGACTCCGCCGCCGCCGCCAGCGGCGCCATCGACGGAAAAGAGGCCCTCGAAGACGATGACTTCGCCGCCGCCGCCGCCACCGCCTCCGCAGAGGCCGAGGCCGCGGCGGCGGCCCCCGCGGAAATAGGCTGCGACCGAAAGGGCGGGGAGGGCCCGCGCTGCTGCTGCGGGGAGGGCCCTGCGGCGCGGGTCAAGGGAGGGGAAGGGACGACGGCCGGGGGAAGCGGCGGCGGAGCGAGAGGACGAGGATAGGGCGCCGCGGCGGCGGCGGCGGCGGCGGCGGCAGCCGCTGCCCCCTCGTCTCCTTCCGCTGCTCCCTCGCCTCCTTCCGGGGCGTCGCCCCCCTGGAGGCTCAGCAGGGCTGCGCCGAAGTCACCAGCCGGGGCTGCGGCTGCTCCAGCTCGGACCGGGGACTGTGAAAGTGTTTCGGGGTTTTTTTGGGGGGGGAGTAGTGAGTTTTCGAAGGGGTCGAGAGCGTCGGGCGACGGTGGAAGAAAAAAAAACAATCGACAAGCAGCAGTCACTCGTACCTGTCTCGTCGTCGGCCGCGACAGGAAGCTCGCTGGTGAAGGAGCTCGAGGCAAGGCAGCCGCTTCTGCTATCTCGTCGTTGGGCTGTCGATCCCGCATCGGCGGGGCCGGCATCGAAGAGGAGGGCGACTCGCCATCGACGTCGTCGTCAGCCATCGTTTTGAAAGTGAAAGCTCTCTCCTCTCTTTTCCGGGGGGGAAAAAAAGAAAAAAAAAGTCACCCCCCGCAAAACAAAACGGGGTCCGATCACGCTTTTATATACCACTGGAAATGCGAATTGGTCACGATAAAAGTGGAAAACGAGGAAAGAAGCGGGTAGTGAACGCATTTGCGCTTTCGCTCTTACCTCTTCCTTTCCCACTTTCAATTCAACACACCTGAAAAGAACGCGCAACATCGCGCGTACCTCAATCTTCTTCAGTCGGCCGCGTGGTCTAGTGGTATGATTCCTCTTTAGGGTGTTTGAAAGAAAACCGGGTTTTCAGCAAAATCGAATTTAGAGGAGGTCCCGTGTTCAATTCACGGCGCGGCCCCCAACCTTTATTTTTTCCCATTTTGCTCGAGACGGGCGATGCCGACAGCGGCGAGGAGCTCGGGCGATGTGGGGATCGCCATTGGAGGGGAGAGAAGGGAGGCGGCGAGGTGCAAGGAAGAAGAACAAGGCGGTGCAAACGCCGAGGTCGAGAAACGGTGTCTCGACATTCCTTTTTCTTCTCCTTTACTATTTTTTCCGCCGCTCCCAATTGCTCGTTTTCTTATCGTGCCGAGAGACGCGTGAAGTAAAAAGGGAGTGACTGTGCACGGGAGTGAGGTCCTGAGAGACCAGGGGGGAGAGCACCTGGCGATGGAGGAAGAGAGAAGGATCCATTGAAAGGGGGAAAAAAAAAAGCTGCCCGGCCTTTTGTCTCCCTCCCTCTCTTTCTCTTTCATCCCCTTGTTCCGCTCGCCCCTCCTGGGGTCCTCCCCCGGCCATCCTCCTTTTTCCTCCGCCTCGATCGGAAGCAAAAAAGGCCAAAAAAAGGGGCCGCGCCGGGAATTGAACCCGGGGCCTCTCCTAGCTTCTTATCGAATGTTTCGACCGCCAACGGCGGCGGGACAAGCAATTTTACTGTTGAACCGTACAACCTTGCTTTTTCCCGAAAGGAGAATCATACCACTAGACCACGCGGCCGACAGAAATGCATTTTCCGGGCTTTATGTTCAGCAGGTTTGTGAGTTTTTTTGGGGGGGAATCGGCTCTTTTCCCCTCTTTTTTTCCCTTCCTATGCCGACTTTTAGGTTCTGTTGTCACTCTTTTCTTTGTCAAGCTCCTCCATCTCTTCTCGTCGCCCGCTCTCTCCCTCTCTCTCAATCATGCAGAGCGCTGTCGCGTCGTGCCCCTACTCTCGCGCTGCAGCAGCAGCAGCAGCAGCGCCGGCGGCAGCATTAGCCCTCAGGCCGGCGGCGCGCTCTTCTCCTCTTCTTCGAACGCCTTCGACGCGTGCAGGAGCGACGTCGCTGCTTGGCTGCCGCCGCCGCCGCCGCCAGCAGCTCAATCTTTCTCCTCTCCTCCGCGCCTCTGCCTTCTCTGCCACGGCGGAGAAGGAGCCCCCGAGGAACAAGACCGTCGCGGACATCATGACCAGGGGCGTCTGCACAGTCACAGCGGACACGACGGTCGACGAAGGTGCGATACTTTCGTTCTTTTTCGATGCAAAGATGCCAGCGAGCGATGGTTTGTCGGGCGCGCCTCGTTCTCGTTCTCTGACCTCAACCTCGGCCTCGCCTCAACTCGTAAAAAAAAAAAAAGCGCTCGACCTCCTCGTCAGCAAGCGTATCACGGGCCTCCCCGTCGTCGACGGCGAGGGCGTCGTGGTGAGTAATCATTAGTTTATTGAAGTCGCTGTCGATCTTTCATGACGAAGAAGGGAAAGCAGGCTTCGCTCCCTCCCAGTCCCCTTCGGCTCGCGTTTTTTTCTTTCTCACCTCAAAATCGTCACTTTTCCTCCCCCTCTCTCCCCAGATCGGCGTCGTCTCCGACTTCGATCTCCTGTCCCTCGACATCCCCGACGTCGCCCCCAACGGCATCTTCCCGGCCCCGGGAGGGGACTGGGCGTCATTCTTCAGCGCGCAGGTCGCCGCCTCGAAGGGCGCGGCGGCCTCCGTCAGGGACGTCATGACCTCGGAGCCGCTCGTCGTGCGCGGAGGCGACGCCGCCGACGCCGCTGCGCGGACGCTGCTGTCGCGCAAGGTGCGGCGCCTGCCCGTGGTCGACGACGCCGGGAAGCTTATTGGGCTGTTCTCGAGGTCGGACGTGCTGAAGGCTGCCTGGGAGGCGAGGAGAGGGGTGGAGAGCAGGAGCAAGAAGCAGTAGATGAATGATGTTTTGAGAAAAAAAAAGCGCAAAGGGAAAAAAAAATGTAAGCGAGCATAAAAAACAATGAAATTCTTTCCAACCGCCACCACAACATCTCCCCCTCTCCTTTTCCAAGCTAGTTATAAATGTTGTTACTTTGTGGAGGAAAAAAAACTGTTTTTTGAAGGAAAACAAAAGCAAGGGGAAAAAACAAAATAAAAATCCGAGGAGCGACCCGCTAGAACAGAGCAAAACCTTTTTTTCGATTCACGCCGCCGACGCCACCGCGGCCAGCGCCTTGGTCACCGCCGGGGCCAGGCACGTCTTGCTCAGCTCCTCGTACGCCTGCGACGAAGGGTGCGTGGCGTCCGGCATCGCCCCCGCCCTGATCCTCCCCCCCTCCAGGAGCAAGTGCCCGCAGTCGACAAAGGTGACCCTCCCCCTTGCCGCACCGCCCTTCTTCTTGGCGTACTCCTTCAGGCCCGCGTTGGTCGCGTCGATCGTGGGAGAGTACTTGCTCGGCTGTGCCTGCTGGTCCCCGTTCTCGTCCCCGCGCGGGAACAC
>Ga0315274_10012984_pt1 | contig 11854 bp, 12 predicted proteins | sample YL17G02_20_MG_FD_203700 | JGI IMG/M metagenome (GOLD analysis project Ga0315274, IMG submission 203700) | Sediment microbial communities from Yellowstone Lake, YNP, Wyoming, USA - YL17G02_20 | ecosystem: Environmental > Aquatic > Freshwater > Lake > Sediment | place: USA: Wyoming | collected... | reverse complement strand
GCGTGCAAGAGCAGAGCGCGGCGGGTCGGAAGACATGCCGCGCTCGAAGGGCGTCATGCGCAATAGTCGCCGTACCGACGACGGCTGGACGAGACGGAGAAAAGGCTACGGTTTCAGCGCGGCGTCGAGGGCGGCGGCGATGTCGTCTTTCGGCGTGAAGCCGACGAACCGCTGGACCTGCTCGCCGTTCTTGAACATCACGAGCGTCGGGATATTGGTGACGCCGAAGCGGGCGGCCGTGTCGCGGTTGACGTCGACGTCGAGCTTGCCGACCTTCGCCTTGCCGGCATAGTCGGCGGCCAGGGCGGCCACGTTGGGGGCGACCATGCGGCAGGGGGCGCACCACTCGGCCCAGAAGTCGACCAGGCAGACGCCCTTGTACTGCTCGACCTCTTTCTCAAAGTTCGCATCCGTGAGTTCGACTGGGCTTCCCGCCATGGCTTATCTCCATTCGTCGATGTTGCCCGGCACGCGACCGCCGGGCTAGCGGCGGCAGGAACGTCCGCCGCGAGTTCCCCGTCTTTCTCAAGCCTTCTTCGGCCCCACGTAGAGGCCGCAGTGACACTTGCCGGTCTCGGCGATCTCCGCCTCGTGCGTTTCGCACGGACAGACGTTGCGGCGGTCGGTCTCGGCGTTGCCCGTGACGACCCGGCAGGGGCAGTAGTAATCGCCGAATTTCGCTTTGCGGCGGATCATCCCCTCGATCAGGGCGGCCACGAGGCGCTCATCGGGATTCAGCCGGCACGCCGAAACGGCCGTATGCTTCCGGATGCGTCCGGAGATCTCCCGGCGCCAGGCTTCCGGCGCGCCCTCGCCCGCGTTTTCTGCCATCGTGAGTCCGTCTCGCTCTCGGGTCCCCTCTCCAGGGTGATTATAGCCGGGGCCGGCACAGGGGGTCAAAGCAAAACCCGAAAGCGCTTTCGTGTGTGCGCGGCGGGTCTCCTGACCCGCCGCGCACCCATCGACGAAAGCTCGAAACCTCTATTGGCCCGCCCACACGCCGCGGCGGTGGCGGCGGGCATCGTCTTCCGCCAACAGAAACTCGTTGAGATAACGATAACTCTCCTGCTCGTTGACCCGGGCCAGCCCCTCCTGCACGAGGACCTGGCCAAGGAGACGCGAGCGGCCGTAGGGGAAGGGGAGGGGTTGGCCGGCACCCTCGGGCGGGAGGAAGACGGAAGCCGGGGCGGGGCGCTTGTCGTCCCCGGCCGCGCGCGGCTCGATCTCAACGAAGACAACCGTGTTCGGCGCGGCGAGCTCCGCCAGGCGCGCGCGGGCGAGGCCGGCCTCGGCCGGCGTCCCCGGTTCGGCCAGGCCCGCCAGCCGCACGAGCGTGCCGTCGTCCAGCCGGAGCGAAACCGGGCCGGCGATTTCCCTGACCGTCTGGTACGTGCCGACGGGGACGTCCGGAGGCAGGAGCGGCCACGGCGACATGCTCTGGCGGTACACATTCCAGGCCCAGCCGGCCAGGCCGATCCAGCAGGCGACGAGCACGAACCACAGGAGCCGGCTGGCGCGGCGAACGGGGCGCGAGGCGGGCGGCGGAAGGTCTTGAGCTTCGACCACGGCGCCTCCTACCGCTTCAGAAAATACTCCATTAACTCGTGGCCGACCGCGACGTGCATCCCGGTCTTGCGGGCGCCGGCCTCGGTCATCGCGCCGCCGGTGTGGCCGACGGGCAGGCCGGAACCCATCATCGCGAAGGGGACGGCCCGGCGCTCGTGCGTCCGCAGCTCCAGCGGCGTCTCGTGATCAGCCGACACGAGGATGCGCCACGGCTGGCCCCCGCTTTCGAGGGCGGCGAGGACCGGCCCCACGATCTCGCGGTCGACGGCTTCGAGGGCTTTGACCTTCTCGCGGGCGTTGCCGTTGTGGCCCGCCTCGTCGGGGGCCTCGACGTGGACGACCACGAGGTCGTGGTCCTTCAAGGCCTCGATGGCGGCGTTCGCCTTGCCGGCGTAGTTGGTGTCGTAATAACCCGTGGCGCCCTCGACCTCGATCACATCCCAGCCGACGAGCTTGGCGATGCCTCGCACAAGATCGACCGCCGTGATGGCCGCCCCGCGGAGGTGCCACCGCTCGGCGAAGGACTCGAGCGTCGGGCGCCGGCCCTCGCCCCACAGCCACACTTGAGTGGCGGGGTTCTCGCCCAGGTCGCGCCTTACATTGTTAATGGGATGCTCGGCGAGCACCTCGCGCGAGGCATCCATGAGTTCCTTCAGGCGCCGGGCGTTCTTGCCCTTGGGCAGGTGCCGCTTGATGGGCTGGCCCATGATGTCGTGGGGCGGGGTGGTCCGCACGTCGAACCGCTCGCCCTTGATGACCACGAGGTGTCGGTACCCGACGCCGGCGTAGAACCGCAGCGAGTCGCTGCCGAAACGGTCTTCGAGGGCCGTGATAAGGACCTGGGCCTCCGGGGTGCGGATGTGGCCGGCGGAGTAATCCATCATCTCCTCGTCGGCCACGGTCACGAAGTTGCAGCGGAAGACCCAGTCGTCGGGCCCCAACTCGATGCCGCGCGCCACCGCCTCCAGCGGAGCCCGCCCGGTGTAGTGCTTCGTCGGATCGTAGCCGAGCAGGCTGAGGATGGCCACGTCGCTGCCGGGCGCCAGCCCCGCGGGTATGGTCTGCACGGTGCCGAGGCGGCCCTCGGCGGCGATGCGGTTCATGTTCGGCAACCGCGCGACCTCCAGGGGGGTGCGGTCGACGAGGGCCTTCGCGGGCCGGTCGGCAGCGCCGTCGGGAATGATGATGGCGTACTTCATTCCTCGCCCTCCCCGTTGCCGGCGAGCATGCGGATGCGCACGGCCGGGCCATTGACGATGGGAAGCCGCCGGATCTCGTCGAGGGCGTGGGCCACGTTGCCTTCGCGCGCCCGGTGGGTCGTGATCACGAGGGGCACCGCGTCGGGCCGCGCGGGCTCGTGCTGGAGGACCGAGGCCACGCTGATGTCGTGCCGGCCCAGGGCGCCGGCGATGCTCCCCAGCACACCGGGCTTGTCGAGGACGTCGAACCGCAGGTAGTAGCGGGTGCGGATCTCGCTCATCGGGAGAACGGGCAGGGGCTGCGCGCGGCCGGCCAGCCACGCGATGTTCTCGAAGGTGACCCGCGCCCGCCCCATCGCCGCGTCGACCAGATCGGCCACGATGCTCGAGGCGGTCGGCATCTCGCCCGCGCCAGGGCCGACGTAGAACGTGTCGCCCACGGCGTGGCCGGTCACGAGGACCGCGTTGTTGGCGCCCGAGACGGTGGCGAGGGGGCTCCCGGCCGGGACAAACGTCGGGTGCACCCTCAGGCTCATCGCGCCGCCCGCGCAGCGGCCGATGGCGAGGAGCTTCAGGACGTAGCCGACCTGGGCGCCGTAGGCGATGTCGGCCGGCTGGAGGCCCGCAATGCCTTCGACGTAGACATCTTCAAGGTTAATGTTGGCGCCGAAGCCGAGGCCCGCCAGGATGGCGAGTTTGTGGCGGGCGTCCTCGCCGCCGACGTCGAGCGTGGGGTCGGCCTCGGCGTAGCCCTTGGCCTGGGCCTCGGCCAGGGCGTCCTCGTAGAGGGCGCCCGTGCAGGACATCTGCGTAAGGATATAGTTGCATGTGCCGTTAAGGATGCCGGTGATGGCCGAGATCCGGTTCGCCAGCAGGCCGTCGCGGATGGCGCGGATGATCGGAATGCCGGCGGCCACGGAGGCCTCGAAGCTGATCGAGCGTCCCGCGGCGCGCGCCGCGGCAAAGAGCGCCGCGCCGCACTTGGCCAGGGCGGCTTTGTTGGCCGTCACAACGTCCTTGCGGGCGGCGAGGAGCCGCTTCATGAGGTCCACCGCGACGGTGGTCCCGCCCACGGTCTCGACGGTGACGCCGACGCCCTTGTCGGCGAGGACCCGCTCGACGTTGTCCGTCAGGAGCTCCGGCGGAACGGCCACGGAGCGCTTGCGCTTCAGATCGATGTCGCAGACGTGCTTCAGAACCAGGCGGCAGCCGGTGGCCTCGGCCAGGCGCGCACCGTCCTCCAGCAGCAGCCGTACGACGCCGGTGCCGACCGTGCCGAATCCAATCACTGCAACGCCGGTGGTGATCATGGTTTCCTCTGACACGCCTCAGGCGGTGTCGAAGACGGAGGGAAAATACGCTTGCGGGAGGGCTTCTTCAAGGGAAAAAGCTGCCTGCGCCGGCTGGGCATCCGTTCATGTGGCACGGGTTGCTTATCAACCCGTGATTGCAGGGGTCCTCTTTCCGCACAGCTTAACGCCATATGGAAGAGAGGCCACAATAACCACGGGTTGGCAAGCAACCCGTGGCACATGGGAAACGGAACCGCGCATAAAAACACCCCCCCGTCGGGGGAACGCCCCGGTGGGAGTGGCCGAACGGACTTCTACAATATATACGCCCTCGCGGCCGCAAGAAGCAAAAGAAAAGCGGAACTTCAGTTGCGGGCGGGGGTTAGATACCCTGGTTCAGCACGCATACACGCGGCCCAGCGCGCCCGGCGGTCGCTCAAACAGGCGAGTGCACATGAGCATCGTGGAGGTCCTCCTCGAAAAGGGTCTGATTACCCCCAAGCACCTCTCCGAAGCGATGGACCTTCGGAAGAAGGAAGGGGTGCGGCTGGACCGCGCCCTGGTGCGCCTGGGCTACGTCGGCGAAGAAGAGCTCCTGAAGATCATGAGCGAGCAACTCGCGATCCCCATGATCGACCTCGCGAGCGTGCAGGTGGACGTCGAGGTGCTCCGCAGCATGCCCGCCAAGCTCGTCTACCGCAAGAACCTCGTGCCGATCTCGCGCTCCAACGGCACGCTGACGGTGGCCACGAGCGACCCGTTCGACCTGTACGCGTTCGACGAGCTGCGCCTCCTGACGGGTCTGACGATCCAGCCGGTCCTCGCGCCGCAGGAGGAGATCAGCAAGCTGATCAAGGCGCACTATGGCGTCGGCGGCGACACGATTGACGAACTCATGAACGCCGACGAGGTCCAGGTGATGGGCGAGGTCTCGCCCGACAGCGAGGACCTCCTGGAGATGGCCCAGGAGGCGAGCGTCATCAAGCTGGTCAACGAGATTTTCCTGGAGGCCCTGAACGAGCGGGCCAGCGACATCCACGTCGAGCCGTACGAGAAGCGGCTGTCCATCCGGTACCGGATCGACGGCGTGCTGCACGAGGCGTCGATGCCGCCGCAGATTTCGCGGTTCCAGGCGGCGATCATCAGCCGCATCAAGATTCTGGCCAACATGAATATCGCCGAGAAGCGCCTGCCGCAGGACGGCCGCATCAAGTTCCAGGTCGGCAACCGCCAGATCGACGTCCGCGTCAGCGTCATCCCGATGCTCTGGGGCGAAGGCATCGTGATGCGCATCCTGGAGACCTCGACGACCCTCTTCACGCTGCCGCAGCTCGGGATGGCCGAGGACACGTTCGCCGTGTTCCATGAGATCATCAAGCGCCCCCACGGCATCCTCCTGGTGACCGGCCCCACGGGGAGCGGCAAAACCACGACCCTCTACGCGGCGCTCCAGGAGATCCTGAGCCCCGAGATCAAGATGATCACGGTCGAGGACCCGGTGGAGTACCACCTGGAGGGCGTGAACCAGATCCAGGTTTCGCCGAAGATCGGGATGACCTTTGCGCGGGGCCTGCGGGCGATCCTGCGCCACGACCCGGACGTGGTGATGATCGGCGAGATCCGCGACCTGGAGACCGCCGAGGCGGCGATCCAGGCGTCGCTGACCGGCCACCTTGTCTTATCGACATTGCACACCAACGATGCCTGCTCGGCGGCCACGCGCCTGCTCGACATGGGCGTCGAGCCCTTCCTCGTCACGAGCACCCTGGCCGGGGCGATGGCCCAGCGCCTGGTGCGGACCATCTGCCCCCACTGCAAGGAACAGTATGCGCCCGACCGCGAGCCGCTGCCGGCGGACTTCAAGCTCGAGCCGGGGGTGAAGCTCTGGCGGGGCGCCGGCTGCCGCAAGTGCCGCGGCACGGGCTTCCGCGGCCGGTCGGGCCTCTTCGAGCTGCTCGTCGCCGATGACGCGGTCCGCGAGAAGATCATGGAGCGGCGGCCCGTCGGGGAAATGGTCGCGGTGGCCAAGCAGGCGGGCCTGCGCCTCCTGAGGGAGGACGGCTGGGTCAAGGTCCGGGCGGGCATCACCACGCCCGAGGAAGTCATGCGTTCGACCAAGGTGTGAGGTGTGGTTAATTATCAATATATTGCGAAGACGGCGGCCGGCCAGGAAGTCGCCGGCGCGATCCAGGCCGAGAGCGAGGCCGCCGTCGTCCGCGCCCTCGACGAACGCAAGCTTTTTCCCGTCCGCGTGACGGCAGAGGAGGAGCGCCTCGGGGGATGGACGGGCGGGCGCGTTCGGGCCCGCGACGTCGGCGTGATGTACGGACAACTGTCGGACCTCCTGAGGGCCGACGTGCCGGTCCTGAGGGCCCTTCAAATCCTCGCGCGGGCGACGGTTTCGAGGCCCCTGAAGGTGCTCATTGCCAAGGTGGCGGAGGACGTGGCGGCGGGCAAGCCCCTGGCCGACGCGATGGCGGCCCATCCGCGGGTCTTCACGCCGCTGCACGTGGCGATGGTCCGCGCGGGCGAGCGGGCCGGGTTCCTCGAGGACGTTCTGGCGAACCTCGCCGAGTTCCTGGAGCGGCAGGACGAGTTGCGGAACAAGGTTCTCGGCGCGATGGTCTACCCGATGCTGGTGGCGTCGGTGGGCATCACGATCGCGACGGGGGTGCTGGTGTTCCTGGTGCCGATGTTCCGGCCGCTGTTCGGCAAGATGGAGCTGCCGACGCCCACGTTGCTCCTCTTCTGGGCGAGCGACCTGGTGTGCAACGTCTGGCCCGTGGTGCTGATGCTCGTGGTCGTGGGCGCGGCCATCTCGGTGACGTTCGTCAAGAGCGCGTACGGCCGGCGGTGGTGGGACCGGTGGCGTCTGAGGATCCCGGCGCTCGGACGGGCGACGCGGCTGATCGCCATCACGCGGTTCTGCCGCGTCCTGGGCATGATGCTGAAGAACGGCGTGCCGCTGCTCCAATCGCTGGCGATCGCCAAGGACGCGACGGGCTCGATCGTCCTGGCCGACGCCATCGAGGAGGCGGCCGAAAGCGTGCGGGCGGGCGAGACGCTGGCCGAGCCGCTCAAGGCGAGCGGCTACTTCCCGCCCGAGATCCTGGAGATGGTGGCGGTGGCCGAGGAATCGAACCAACTGGAGAAGACGCTCCTCCAGATCGCCGACACGGTGGAGCGCCGGACGAACCGGCAGGTCGACCTCGTGGTGCGGCTGGTCGAGCCGGTGATCCTGGTGGTGATGGCGGGCGGCATCGGATTCTTCGGTGTCTCCCTCGTGTATCCGTTGTTCAGTATGGCGGGGGCGATTGGCGGCAAGTAAGCGGGTTACGGGAAAGAGCCGGATAGGCGCGTGCCGAACGCCGCGTGCGGCGGCACGGAACAAAGGGTCCGCGATGCCAAAGCAAGAAGGAGTCGAGTAATGAAGAACCGTCGGAAAGGACGGCGTGGGTTCACGCTGATGGAGGTGCTGCTGGTGCTGGCGATCATCGGCCTGTTGGCTTCGGTGGCCATCGTCGCCCTCGTTCCGGCGGGCGAAGGCGCCAAGAAAAAGACCTCGGCCCTGCTCCTGAAGAGCGTCAAGACGGGCCTCAGCCTCTACAACAACGACATCGGCCATTACCCCAGCGAGGAAGAGGGCGGGCTGGACGCGCTGCGGATCAAGCCGAACTTCTCCGATGAGAAGATCGCCGAGAAGTGGAACGGCCCCTACCTCGAAGAGGAGCCGCGCGACGCCTGGGCCAACAAGCTGAACTACCAGCTCACACCGCCCGGCACGCCCGAGTATCAGCAGACGCCCTACAAGCTGTGGTCGAACGGGCCGGACGGCATGGACGGGACGGCCGATGACATCAAGAACTGGACCGACGAGACCGCGACGAGGTAACGTGCCGTCGCGGCCGGTGGTACTCGTATCGGCGAAGCCCCCGCGGGCGTGCGGGGGCTTCACGCTACTGGAAATCCTGCTGGTGGTGGCGGTCATCGCCCTGCTGGCGGGCGCGGCCATCCTCAGCCTCGGCGGGCGGCGCGACGTCGAGGCGCTGCAGGAGGGCCTGGGCCGCCTCGAAACGGCCATCCTCATGGCCCGGGCCGAGGCGGCCAACCTGGGCCGGCGGCTCCGCCTGGAGTTCGGTCCCGAGGAGGCCCAGGTCCTCGTGCTCTGGGAGCCCGAGCCCCTGGCCGAGCCGGGCACCTTCGTCGAATACACCGGCTGCACCTGGCAGGACTCCATCGAGCTCGAGGGCGTACGCATCGAGAAGTGCGAGTTCGTAGGCTCCAGCGCCTTCCGGGCGATGGAGACCGCGACGGGGGCCGGGAGCGCTTCGGACGGGGCCCTGGCCGCCGTCACGTTCGAGCCGGACGGCTCCAGCGACTCGGTCCACCTGGAGCTCACCGGCGCCGCGGACCCGGAATCCCGGCGGGCCTTTCTCGACCTCGACGGCCTGACGGGAACCATCTCCACTCGCATCCTCACGGCGTCGGAAATGGCGGGAAGATGAGAAGGCGGGACCAGGGACCAGGGAACGGGGAACAGGAAGGTAAGCCGGCCGCCGGCCGCGCGGCGGGCCGTAGTTCGTGCGCGGCGGGTCTCTCGCCACGGCGAGTCTTCGACCTGACCCGCCGCGCCACAGCGGGGTGGCACGGCCACGCGCTTCTGCGTGGCCGTGCACGTCACACCGGCGCTGCCGGATGCACGGCCACGCAACGGCGCGTGGCCGTGCCACCCGTCGCCCGGCGGGGCGTCGCGCTGCTGGAGGTCGTCCTCGCCCTGGCACTCTTCTTCGGCGTGGCGGTGGTGATCCTGGGCGGCCTCAACACGTGCCTGCGGTCGGTGCGGCAGGTGCGGTTGCAGGCGACGGCGGCCGACCTGGCGGTCACGCTCCTGTCGGAGATCGAACTGGGCGTCGTCCCGGCGACCGACGCGGGGCCGACGCCGTACGAGGAGCCGCTCCAGGACTGGACCTGGGAGATCGTGGCGATGCCGGTGGAAGGTCCGCTCGCCACGATGGAGATCTCGCGCGTCGAGCTCATCATCCGCAACACCGCCGAGGGATACTCGCACCGTCTGTACCAGCTGCTGCCGGAGGTGCCGGAGACAAGCAGCGTGGCGTCCTCGGCCGCCGGGCCGGAAGGGGGGGCGACGCCATGACACCTCGGCCGGCCAAGGCGGGCTTCACGCTCCTGGAGGTGGTGCTGGCGGTCACGCTTGCCCTGGCGCTGATGGCGGCGATGCTGACGTTTTACAAGCAGGCGGCGGACGTGCGCGCGGCCGTGCTCGGCGACGCCCGCCTCATCGGCGCCGAGCGGATGATCATGGGCCGCCTCACCGAGGAGTTGCGGTCGGCCTTTGTCCAGCGCTTCATCGGCCTGGGGCTGGAAGGCGGGATGAGCGAGATGCGGTTCGTCAGCGTGACCTTCCCGGGCGGCGCGATGTGGGTCGAGCAGAACGTGACCGACGTGGACCAGGTGGCCCGGGAAAGCGACGTGGCGATCGTCGGCTACCGCCTGCGGTATTCCGAGGATGAGATGGGGCAGGTGGTGGTCGACGGCCTGGAGCGGACGTGCCAACGGACGCCGACCGCGCAGATTTCGGAGGAGGGCAAGGAAATCCAGGCGACGCTCCTGTCGCCGGACCTCAAATTCCTGCGCCTGCGGTACTGGGACGGAACGGCGTGGGCCGAGAGCTGGGGCGGCGGCGCGCTGCCCCAGGCCGTCGAGATCGTCCTGGGCCAAGCGCCGCTCCCGGAGAACGTGGAGCCGCTGGAGTATCCGTACCCGACGTTCCGGCGCATCGTGGCGCTTCCGTCGGCGCCGCGGTCGGCGCCCGGGGCGCTGGCCACCGCACCCGCGGAGGGAACGGGGCCGTGATACCACAGGGGAAACAGGGAACCGGGAACAGACAACAGGCGGGTGGCATGCCCACGCAACGGCGCGTGGCCATGCCACCCGGCCTACGCGGGCGACGGCGGCCGGGCGTGGTCCTGGTGGCGGTGCTTCTGGTGACGGTGCTGGTGACGATGATTGCGGCGGGCCTGATGTTCCGCATGCGGGCCGAGGTGGCCACGTCCGGCGCCGGGGCGCGGGGCGAGCAGGCCTACGAGGCCGCCATGAGCGGCCTGGCGTGCGCCGCGCTCGTGCTCGCGAACCCATCGGGCGACATGACGGCGTGGTACGACAATCCGGAGATCTTCCGGAACCAGTTGGTGGCCGACGACGGCGCCAACCGCTGGTACTTCACCCTCTACGCCGACGACCCGACCGAGACGGCGCCCGTGCGGTACGGTCTCACGGACGAAGCGGGCAAGATCAACCTCAACGTCGCGCCTCAGGAGACGCTCCTGGCCCTGAAGAACATGACGGCGGAGCTGGCCGCGTGTCTCCTCGACTACCGCGACGCCGACGTCCAGCCGCGCCCCGACGGGGCCGAACAGGAGTACTACGACAGCCTCGCGCACCCCTATGTGATCCCGAACCAGGCGCTCGCGACGATGGATGAGCTCCTGTTCGTCAAGGGGTTCACCGGCAAGGTGATCTACGGCGAGGACTCGAATCTCGGCACGGTCCTCGGCGCGCGCTCGGGCGACGGCGCGGGCCGCACGATGACGGTCTCGAGCGACGGCACGCCCGACCGGGGCCTTCGCGCCGTGGCCACGGTCTACACGTCGGAGCCCAACGTCGACCAAAGCGGGAAGCGGCGCGTGGACCTGACGAGCGACATCGCGCCGGGCAGCGTGGCGCTGCCCGCCGAGACGCTCCTGTTTATCCGCGTGTATCGCGCGGAGGGCAACACCTTCAACCATCCGAGCGAGCTGCTGGAGATGAAGTACACGCTCAAGCAGGCGCACCCCGACGCGGGGGAACTCAAGGTCGGCGCCACGATCGAGTCGGGCGTCAAGGCCGAGGAACTGCCGGTGGTGATGGACCGGCTGACCACCAGGAAATCCACCGGGACGCGGCGGCTGGTCGAGGGTCTCGTGAACGTCAACACGGCCCCGGCCGAGGTGCTGGCGGTCCTGCCGGGCCTGGACGCCAGCGCGGCCCAGCAGATCGTGGACCTTCGGAAGGACCTTTCGGCCGAAACCAAGAGCACCATCGCGTGGCTGTATACGCAGAACTTGCTCGACGCCGAAGCGTTTAAGCAAGCAGGGCCGTTTCTGACGGCCCGCAGTTACCAGTATTCCGCGCGATGCATCGGCTTCGGCGTGCCGTGCGGGCGATACCGCGTTCTGGAGGCGGTGCTGGACCTGTCGGGGGGCGTGCCGCGCGTGGCGTATCTACGCGATATGACCCGGCTGGGGCTGCCGTTCTCCCTCGACACGGACCTCTTGGGGAGCAAACGTTGAGCGTGGGAGCGCTGCTCGAGAAGCTGTCGGCCTTCGGGCTGCGACGGAAAACGGGGCGATTCTGCGCCCTGGATTTCGACCGGGAGCAACTGCGCATCGTCCATGCGGAGTTTACCGGCGAGCGGACGCAGATCCTCAAGCTCGCCTCCTGCGCGATGCCCGAGGACGTCGACATCGCCGACGCGCAGGCCGTGGGCACATTCATCGGCCGCATGCTCAGTGAGATGCGGGTCCGCAGCCCTTCCGTGGTGATGCACGTGTCGCGCGGGCAGGCGGTCCTGAAGCCGCTGGTCCTCCCGCCCGTCTCCGGCCCCGGCGAGCTGGCCCACATGGTCCTGTACCAGGCGGAGAACGAGCTCACGTTCCGCCCGGAAGAGGCGGTGGTCGATTTCACCATCGAGAGCCACTACGGCATCGAGGCCGCGCCGGAGGACACCCCGCAGGGCCA
>Ga0315274_10012982_pt1 | contig 11855 bp, 15 predicted proteins | sample YL17G02_20_MG_FD_203700 | JGI IMG/M metagenome (GOLD analysis project Ga0315274, IMG submission 203700) | Sediment microbial communities from Yellowstone Lake, YNP, Wyoming, USA - YL17G02_20 | ecosystem: Environmental > Aquatic > Freshwater > Lake > Sediment | place: USA: Wyoming | collected... | reverse complement strand
GCGCTGGGGTACGGCCCATGCTTCGTGCTTCTACCGGGCGATGCCGTCTCCCAAGGCAGCGCTGTCGGAGATACGGAGACTGGCGAAAACGAACGGGAAAACTGCTCCTTGAATCGGGATGAGGCAGAGATCGCGTTCGAAGCCGAAGCTTTTGGTTGTGCGCCTGGCACTCCAGCATACGATAGGAAGGTCCGAGAACTTCGTGTGCTCAAGTGCCAGGAGTACCAAAAAGTGAACTTCTGCTCTGAATGCAAGGCGTCTCTTGATTGCGAACTCAGCAAGGCGCACCTGCGCGACGTAGCTTTCGGAGGCTCCGATGGGAAACCCCGTTGAACAGCAGGAGTGTCGGGACCCGCTATCAGATAGGGAGCTGCTCGAAGAGCTGGTGCGGGCGCTGGTCACGAAATCCAGCCTAGTTTCTGTCTCCGAACAGGTGTCCACGATGGGTACCAGCTTTCTTCGGATCTCCGTAGACCCCACAGACGTAGGCAAGGTCATCGGGAAATCCGGCCGCACAGCAGACGCCATTCGAGCCATCTTTCACAGCATCGCGTCCCTGGAAGGACGACGAGTTTTCATCGAAGTAGACGAGCCTGGACGAACAAGACAACCAGCATTCTGAACTGAACTGAACGGACCCTGATCTGATGAAATGGTACAACTGGGTACTCCGTATCTTCCGTCGCTCCGACACGCTCCGAATAACCTTGAGCCCTGAAGACAGGGAACTGTTGGAGTGGTGGTCAGAGCGGACCAATGAATCCCTGCCTCTCATCGTGGCCCGAGCAGCTGTGCTCAGCGTCCCCGTAGCTGAGAGACGAAAGTTCGCCAACCGGCGCAGCGTCGGCAAACTCCTGGAAGCTGCGTACACAGACCTCGATGACTTCGAAGAGACAGCCTTCGGAGGAGACACCACGGGCATCATGCCCCTGCTCCCCGAATCAGACCCCTTCGTAGGGGAAGTGCCCCTCGCAGAACCAGTCCCGCAAACTCTCCCCAAGGACTTCCCGATTCCAGGCCACCCCTGTCTGTTGATCCGACCCGGTTTGAACCCCTCCTCTAACCTCAGAGATGGAGAGGCACCGGGCACTTGCTGCGCGAAAGAACAAGAAGGAAGGCCCTGCCACTGGGCCGCGCCTGTCGCCAAGAACTGTGCTTTTTTCCGGGGAAAGGCGCAACGCGGCGTTTGACAACGCGGTTTCTACGGGCTATGTTCTCCGGGTCCACATGGACATCAACTGTGCGCTGCGCGCACTCGGAGATGCGACATGAAATTGCTCGAAATCGTGAAGTCACTCAAGGTTGGGGATGTCGGTCAGCTGCTGGCCGCTCCCTCTGCTGAGATGTCAGTTCAGGCGAAGGCCCGCGCCTTCTTCCTGTTGAACTGGCTCGGGGGGAAGATCGAGAAGCGCCGAGAGGGGCTCCGCATCGACCTTCTGAAGGACATCCAGAAGGTGGGGGTGCTGAACGAGGATGGGGACTTCACCGCGTCCTTCGATGACGACTTGAGCCTGATTCGTCAGACTCGAACCGCCAAGACCCCGGACTCGGATGCCATCCGAGAACTGCTGCTGGCCAAGGGCATCGAGGTGCATGAGGCTTTCGATGAGGTCAAGAGTCTGGTGCTCAACCCGTCGAAGCTGGACCACCTGATCTCCCTCGGCCACTTCAAGCAGGAGGAAGTCGATGCTCTCCGCAAGGTCACTTTCGCCCTGGTTCCCAAGGCGGGCGCGGTTCTCACCGAGGAGATGAAGTCCTGATGAGTGTCCTGGACTCACTCGGGGGAGCGCAGCAAGTCGCAAGTGGTCTGCTCGGAATCTTTCGAAAGAACTTCGAGAAGGATGGCCACCTGCTACCTGTGGCTTTCCTATGGATCACGTGCGACCCATTCTCACAGACGGTTCTCGCAGAACCGTCGATGGTCATTGTGGCTCTTGACCTGACAGACAAGGATGAGGCTTTCGGCACTCTGCGGAAGATGGCGACGGCGGGCAAGGCTGTGTGTGTGATTCACGCCACGGAAGCGTGGAAGAAGAATCTGACGCTGGATGTCAGTCCTCAGGACATCCAGAAAATGAAGGATGAAGGGCTGGAACACGAGCCTGGGCGAACCGAAGCAATCTTCGTGATGATGGAGCATCAGGCGTCTAGGTACTGTCAGACCTGGGAGGCGGAGATCCTCCGCACCGGGACCTCCGTTGTTCTTCAGCCTTTCACGACTTCAGGACCGCTTTTGATTGGTCTCCACGAAGGAAGAGCAACGAACATTCTTTCTGTGGACCTGAAAAACCTCTCTTGACTATCAGCCTCCTACCGGCTAAGTAAGTACATGCGGATCACCCGCGCCAACCCCCAAAACACAGGAAAAACCAGATGAGCATTCAGATCGAGCACTTGGCCCCGAGCGACTACACGGCCCGCGACGTGACGTACGTCGATTCCGGCCTCCACACCCTGTACGACAAGCTGGCGTTCAAGGCGAACCTCATCCTGGTCGGCCCCAAGGGGATCGGGAAGTCCCTGAGCATCGCGGCCTTCGCGCACAAGGAGAAGGTGCCGGTGGTGACGTTCGACTGTTCGGAGGACGTGCGGCGGTCGCACCTGCTCGGGATGTACGTCCTGCGCGGGGACCAGACGCCCTTCGTTCTCGGCCCGCTCACCACGGCGTTCGAGATCGCGAACGAGGTCGGCTCGGCCATCCTGATTCTGGAGGAGATCAACGCTCTCACTCCCCAGATGCAGAAGGTCCTGAACTCGGTTCTGGACTTCAGGCAGAAAATCGAGGTTCCGGAGTGCAAGCGGGTGTTCAAGCTGAACCCCGGCGCGAAGCTCTGGGTCACGGGCACCATGAACACCAGCGCGTACGGCGGCGTGTACGAAATGAACGAGGACTTGAAGTCCCGCGTTCGCCTCGTGCCTCTCGACTACCCGACGCCCGCCGAGGAATCCAAGGTGATCGAGGAGATCGTGAAGACTTCCGGCTTCAAGCTGGACAAGAAGCTGGTGCAGGGCATCCTGACGCTGGCGCACGAGACTCGGCAGAAGGCGATGGACTACGCGCTCTCGACGCGAGACATCGTGCAGATCATCGAGGACACGACGCTCGTCGGTCTGGAGAAGGCCCTCTGGCTCGCCTCCGGGAAGTTCGACGGCGAGGACCGCACGACCATCAAGGAGCGCATCGACTCCATCTTCGGGGTGAGCATCGCAGCCTAACCAAGCAGCACTGTGGGGCCGGGAATAGTACTTGACTATCCCGGCCCTAAGTGCTATGTTAGGACTCTGAACTGGCCCCTCTGGAAAGGCATTCCCCATGAGCATGAACACGTACCTCGACGATGAGTTGGCCGCGCGCTTCGAAGGAAGTGGCGACGCCGAAGCTCGGCGCCACGCTGCCAAGAAGCAGGTGGCGTACAAGACCGTGGACACGTTCTCTGGCATCACGCGGCGCAAGCTGTGGCTGAAGGACGGCGAGTCGGCGCACACGGATGGTCACTCGATCACCGTTCCGTTCAGCGACCCGGACTTCTACCAGCTGACGGAGCACGAGATCGCGCACGTCCTGTTCGGCTCGGACGCCATCGCTCGGGAGAAGTTCCTGGACGACTACGTCTCGCGGGTGGAGCAGGTGACGAAGAAGGCCGGTGTCAACATCGACGCCAAGGACTTCCGAACGATGATGGCGATGATGATCAACATCGTCGAGGATAACCGGATCAACAGCCTGTGGGGCCAGCTGTACCCCGGCTCCTACAAGAAGCTTCAGAGCAAGATTCACAGGGAGACGGCGCCGTACGCGGGTGCCGCCGAGCAGTCGTTGCTCGCGTACATGTCCTGCAAGTACGCCGGGATCCCGGTGGCGCCTTGCAAGTTCGACCGTTTCGGTCCTTTCGTGATGGAGGCGCTGAAAAAGGTTGAGCGGAAGGGCTTCGGCTCCACCCTGGCGGCTACGAAGTGGCTCGTCACTCAGTTGGTTTCTGACCTGATCCGTCAGGTTCGGAACCAGGAGGCTGCCTCGGACCCCAACGGCGATGAGGAGTCCGATGGGAACGGCGGGGGCGGCGGCGACGCCGAAGGAGACGGCGAGGGCGGCGGCTCAGGGACGGGCGGCTCGGGTGGCAGCGGGGAGTCCGACTCGGAGTCGGAGAACCAGGGCAGCGGCGGCGGTGGCGGGCAGTGGTATCCGCCTCCGGTTGACGACGCCTCGCTGGAGCAGCGGGCCAAGGCTCTGAAAGATCTGCTGGGCGATGGCACTTCGCGCCGGGATAGGCAGGCCGCCAAGAGTGCTGACGACTTCCAAGCGCCCCGCTTCCCCACGAAGCAGGACAACGCGGCGGCGGAGAAGATCGCCGCGCAGGTCACGGCGATGGATGTCAACAAGCCGGAGGTGATGCAGGAATTCCAGGCGGCTGCCGAGGCCGCGATGGACGCGATTCTCGACAGGGCGCGGACCTCCATGCGGCAGGAGATGAACGAGGACGACTGGCTGACCAAGGACGCGATGGCCAAGGTTGTCTTCAAGGACATCGCGAAGAACGTCGGTGAGAAGGTCGCCCTTCTGGCCGAGGATTCGTCGGCGGTCCAGCGGCTCCGCTCGCAGTTCTTCCGGGTGATGGGGAAGAAGAAGACGGCCTTGACGGACACCGGGTCCGAGATCGACATGGCCGCGTACATTGAGATGCGCGCTACCAAGCAGGCAATGCCTATCTTCAAGCACGAAGAGCGCGGCCAGGGATTCAAGGCTCTTATCCTGGTTGACCGCTCGGGGTCGATGGCCGGACCTCGCACGGCCAGCGCGGAGCGCGCCTGCCGAATCATCAGCAAGGCGATGCACTTCCCGTTCGTCAACCTCCAGGTCTGGGGGTTCAAGTCGAGCCAGGGCGGGCAGGTGGACATCGATAGGTTCAACCCGCAGACCAACGGCTACTCCTCCAGCGCCGCCGATGTCGGGGGTACCACTCCCCTGCATGTCGCTACCAAAGTCGCCTGCCGTTACCTGGAAGACGGGGATGAGGCGAAACACCTGTTCGTGATCACTGACGGATTCCCAGTGTACTCCCGCCGCGATGGGACCGACTTCCCGACCTGGCAGCTGATGATGTACACGCGCGAATCCCTGGTGGCTGCGCGCAGGGCGGGAGTCGGAGTGACCGGCATCCTGCTCGGGGAGAAGGACTACGAGGGGAAGCCCGCGTTCGACCTCACGCCCAAGCAGATGGGCTTCATGTTCGGGCACGCCAGGAACTGGCGAATGATGGACTCCGAACGCCTCGGGACCGACCTCGTGCGCCTGGTGTCGTCCTCCTTCACCGACTACCTGTCGGCTCGCTGATTGACAATCGCCCTGCCACCTGCTAAGTAATAGTCATGCACAGACGACCCAAAGTACGAAGTGGCGGGGCGGTTTTCTGCAAGTCGTGCCGCACCCGAACGCACTTCAGCTTGGCGAATACCGAGCCGAAGGCTCTGTCCGAGATGTACATATCTCACGAGCTGAATCATCAGCTGCTGGAGAGTGCGACGTCAGCAAGACGAACCATAGACAAGAAAGTCTGGGTCAAAGATCCGGGTTCCGGCGCGAGTACCCGAGAGACCCAACAGGTTACAGAGTTCCTGTGTACGCGATGCTTCCAGAGTGGGGTCCACCTCTTTTGGACTCTGTTGGACAAGTCCATGCTGCCGCCGCTCTGCAAGCACTGTATCGTCAGGGCGGACGCGGTTCCCTCTCACGATCACGGGGGAGGTGTCGGTAGTAAGACGACGATTGTCACCCTCCGCATGACCCCCAAGGTCAAGGACCTCTTGGTGATGGTCTGGGAGGCGATGACCGCTCGGCAGGTCCGCAAGGAACAGGTGATAACCAACCGGACCGTAGATGAGGCGAATCTGTTCTAGCTCAGGCGGCCAGACTCGCGGTCGTAGCGGCGCGGGACGTTGGTCGGGATGGGGGGCTGAAGAGTGAGAATCTCGGCCCACGCTTGCGGACCCCAGAAGTACTGAAGGCTCTTGATGTCGTCGGAGCCAAGCACCTTCGCCTCCCCGATGGCCAGGGGCAGCGCCAACCGGACTATCTGGGTTCCCAGGTAGGAAACTCCGTTGAAGTCGTACCGCTCCGCGCCACCCTCGAAAGCTCGCTGGTCACTGGTCAGATCTCGGTACACCAGCACTCGGGAGTTGTGATCGAACCCCTGGACCTGATACTCGCTCACCTCGACCACCGCGTCGGGCGTGTACCAGAAGCCGGTCATGCTCACGACTACGGAGTGGTCCATGCTGTAGATTTGCCAGGTCTTCGAGAGGGAAGCAAGAACTAGAGGTCGGTCATGAGCTTGTCCCATACCGGCGGCGCAGCAGAAGCAGGCTTGGGCAGGGCAAAGCGGCTCGTCCGCTCCATTCTATTCATGATAGGCGGTAACGCCGATGGCGCAGCCGCTACGGGCTCGGGAAGGACAGGCGGGGGTGTCGGGGGGTCCGGCATCGGGACAGGCGCCTCTGCCGAACTCAGGGGCATCGAGATCGAGCGTCCGCCACCGGCCAATCGCCCCACGGGTCTGAAAGCAGAGGCGGACGGAGCAGGCGCAGGCAACGCGGCACCCACGAACTGTTCGTTGGATGACGCGGGAGCTGGAGTCGCGGGGACCACCTGCTGGAGTTCAACGATCTTCTCAGCGAGAGTCTCGTACGACTTCTTCTCGACGCTCTTGTCACACGCCTGGACAAGTGCGGCACAGGATGTGATCAACGCAGCGATGGACGCTATCAGAGTAGCGGCCTGCTTGATTCGTCCCTCTGGCGGCTTAGCTGTCTCGTCGGGCATGGCTTTTTAGGCTACCATGCTGTCCGGGTTTTCGATAGCGACCACGTGGTCTTCAAGGAGTCTCATCATGAAGTTCTCGATCTTGCTCGTCTCGTTCCTCGCCACTGGCTGCGGCGCAGCCTGTCCGATCATCAGCTTGGCGGCGGACGCCTGCCCGGTGGTAGTCGAGTTCATCGGGGAGGACGGGCAGAAGCACTCGGTCCAGCTTCCCAAGGAGTCGCTCCAAGAGCCCGTCGCTGCCGCTGCCATGAAGGCAGGGGTCGCGGGTCCCAAGGGTGCCCCCTCGGCTGCCCCCGCCCCCTCGGCGGAAGCTCCCGCAGCCACCCCCGTGGTCCCGGCCGCCGCACCGGCAGCACCCGCCGCACCGGCCGCACCGGCCAAGTAGCCCAGTTTGACAATAGCCCGTCTACGGGCTAGATTAGAGCCAGTGGCGGAAAAGAAAGTCATCGGGATCGACGAAGTGGGCACGGGCGCATGGGCCGGTCCCTTCTTCGTTTGTGCTGTCACGGTAGACAGCTCGTGGTTGATCTCTGGCCTCCGGGACTCGAAAGAGCTGGACAAGACCAAGATCGAACAGATGCACGACCTGCTGACGGCGGACCCAAGGGTCAAGTGGCACATCTCGACACGAAGTCCGGCGGAGATCGATGAACTCCACCTCGGCAAGGCGCTCTCACAAGCATGGGTCGAAGCAGGCCGGAAGGCGATGCTCCAGGCTCCGAACGCGCGGGTGTTTCTGGACGGAGGGAGGCGCCCTCCAGATCCGTGTGCGGCGGACTGGATAGTCATGCCGAACGCGGACGCCCACGTTCCTTGTGTGATGGCTGCCGCGATCATAGCTAAGCACCTGCGCGACTCGTGGATGAAAGAGCAGGCAGTTCTGTATCCGGCGTACGGGTTCGAATCGAATGTTGGCTACGGAACCGAGCAGCACCTGGAAGCCTTGAACGCGCACGGGGTCTGCCCGATTCATCGAAAGAGCTTCAAGCCCGTGAAACGCGTACTCGAACGCGGCCTGATTCCCCCGGAAGATGCGGGCGTGCACGAAGTGACGTCGGAGCTTTACAGTTCTTGGAAGAAGCGTTCCGCATGAAGTACCCTTGGGGGCATGGACAAGCCGACGCTTCAGCTGGGCAGCAAGGGTGACGCGGTTTTTGAGTGGCAGAAGATCTGTGGAGCCGGGATCGATGGCGACTTCGGCCAGTTCACTGAGAAAGCCACGAAAGCCTGGCAGACCGCGCATGGACTCCCGCCGGATGGAGTGGTCGCTGCCTCCACTTGGGAGAAAGCTGCCGCGCACACGGCGACTGACCCCGCGCCTCCCCCTGACGGGCTGTACCCGTTCATCCAGGCGGCGAACTACACGAAGGGCCGCATCAAGAAGATCACAGGCATCGTGATTCACACGATGGAGAACACAGAGAAGCCTGGGAGCGCCCGTGGTGTTGCTCTCTGGTTCGCGGGCACGCAGGCACCGAAGGCCAGTGCTCACTACTGCGTGGACAGCGTGGACGTGATCCAGTGTGTCAGGGATTCCGACACTGCCTGGCACGCACCCGGAGCGAACGCGAACGGCATCGGCATCGAGCACGCAGGTCGCGCCGCTCAGAGCGATGCTGATTGGCAGGACGAGTTCAGCCAGAAGATGCTGGTCAAGAGCGCCAAACTCGTAGCGCACCTGTGCAAGGTCCACGGCATCCCGGCTGTGAGACTCTCTCCCGCCGAGCTGGCTGCTGGAGGTTCAGGAATCTTCGGGCACAAAGACTGCACGGACGCCTTCAAGACCAAGGGAGGTCACGTGGACCCAGGTCCGCACTTCCCCTGGACCCAGTACATCGACATGGTGAAAGGACACCTGAATGAGAGTTGATTGGAACACGTACTTCCTCTCGATTGCGACTCAGGTCGCTACTCGGGCCACCTGCGACAGAAAGCATGTCGGGTGCGTCATCGTCAGAGATAACGCGATCTTGGCCACCGGCTACAACGGCAGCGTGGCGGGGCTCCCCCACTGTGACGACGCCGGACACGACATGGAGGACAGTCATTGCGTCCGAACGATCCATGCGGAGATGAACGCGCTCGCGCAGGCAGCTCGGAATGGAGTTCGTATCGAAGCCGCGACGGCGTACATCACCGCGTACCCGTGCTGGCCCTGCTTCAAGGTCCTGGCGAACGCCGGTATCTCTGTGATCGTGTACGATGAACTGTACCGGAAGGACCCAAGAATCGAGGCTGCCGCTCTGGAGACGGGCATCCTGATTCATAGCTATCCCCGCACGTAACTTGCATCTGGTTGAACATCTGAACTGAGGGCTCCATGCGAATGAACCGGAGCGAGTTCTTCATCAGGAAGGACTTCGCGTTCTACGACTCGGGCGTTGCCCCGATTGTTGGGCTTCCCGTCGTGTACTTGTACGAGGTGCTTCGGCGCTTCATCTGGCGAGGGGCAGCGAACAGTTCTCTGGCGGCCAAGTTGGCTCGGGACGGGCTTGTGTTCGCCCGAGTTTCGCAGCGGTCGTTGGCTGGGGCCTTGGGCACCACGCGGCGGCAAACAGTGAACGAGCATCTGAGTGCCCTGAAGAAGCTCGGCTGGATCGAGGTCTACCGGGACAGGAAGAACGAGAACACCTGTTACGTCCTCGGCCAGCTGGTGCTCGACGGAAAAGATCGAAAGCACGAAGTGCTCTACGCGGACGCCTGGTGTCAGGATGTCTGGTCCTGGCTCGAAGAGCTTTCCGAGAAGGAGTTCGGGACCAAGCTGGTTCTGGACGCCGACGATGAAGAGATCAGTGTGCTGGCTAGGCCGGTTCACTCGCTTCCGTGGGACTGGAGGGAGCAAAAGGTCCGCGAGTTCATGACCGCTCCTGAGTCTCAGGAGTCAGAAGACGACCACGTGGTCGCTGATTCAGAACCCTGCGCGCCAGAGCAGGTACTCCCCAGCGCACCTGCCACGTCCGCCCCAGCGGACAAGGGGGAGGGGGGCAGGTACTCCAGAGCGGACATAAGAAGTAGAGAAGCTTCTGAAGAACTAGAGAAGTCCGAAATAGAGATGCCGGGCCGTTCGCTCCGCGAACGTCCTCTCTTGAAAACGGCCGGGGTTTCCCAAGAATTCGAGGAGTCCGGCCCGAGAGTCAGAGGCTTGTCGCATTTGGCCAAGCCCTCGAAGTTCGGCGGACCCCGACCTGGAGGTGAAGTCTCTGCGGCAAGGGCCGTTGCTGTTCCCAGGATGCCCCAGGAAACGCCAGAGGCGACTCCTGCTGCCCAGGACCGGCTCGAACGGCTGACGGCGATTGTGGCCCTCGCCACGGAGCAGGCCAAAGCCTCGCGGACTACCCAGATTGCCCAGGACGCCAAGAAGGCCCAGCGCATGGCGAATCTAGGTGGTGCTCCGGTGCCACTGGGCATCCGGCGGGAGCTTCAGGAAATCGAGTCGAGCTGGACGAGCATGATGCAGGCTCGGTTCCCCGGCGTGAAACTGGCCGCATGGGCAGGTAAAGAGCGGGGTCAAGTGAAACTGCTCATGGAGAAATACGGTGGTCCGATCACTCGACTCGCGCTAGACTACGTGGTAAGTTACTGGGACGACATCAGAAACAGGTTCTTCAAGGGCAAGGGCGGAGTCCCCTCAATCGGCTTTCTTTTGAAGTTTCATGACGTGATCGTGATTGAAGCCCAGCGAAGATCAGAATGGCTCAAAGTAAAGGAGGACTGGGAAAGATGGCACACTCAGAATCCGTCGTCCCCGTATCCCCCGCCCGAGTTGGAGGCACAGTTTCAGCGTTGCAAGCGCGACGTCGAGGGACTGGGCCTTCCAACGTAGTCAGGAGCGCCCCTATGGACGCGAATCAGAGACGCGTGATTGGCTTGCCAGATTTCGAGCGCATGAATCTTCCAGAGGAGTTCTGGAGGACGAAGATTCAGGACGCTCCGCAGTCTGTTCGTGACGTGATTCATCGGTACTTGTTCCGCATCTCGGAGTTCGTCGAGAAGGGCGCAGGTCTGCTGCTTCACGGAGGCGCGGGTGTAGGCAAGAGTGGCATAGCTGCGCTCGCGGCCAAGGAAGCTCGTGCTCGGGGCTACACGGTGTTTTTCATCGGCGTGTGGGAGCTGCGCGAAGCTGTGCGTTCCAAGCTCATGTTCGATGACGCGGCTTCGGTCCTGGACCGTTGTCGGAACGTGGATGTGCTCGTGCTCGACAATCTTCGTGAGGAAGACGAGAAAGAGTACATGGTGAACGCGCGGGTTCTTGAAGAGCTGGTCTCGTACCGGAAGAACAAGAAGCGCGTGACCATCATCACCACGAGGCTGTCGCCCAGTGAGCTTCGCTCCAAGATGTCTGGTCTGTACGACGCGACCGTTGGGAGCCTGGTTCCCATCGCGGTCGCGGGGGACAACCTGCGCGTGCAGGCGCATCAGGCTTTGGTCAACGAAGTGCTTGGTGGTAGAGTAGTTCCCTGATCTGTTTCCACTGATCTGAAGGAGTGGGCGTTGGACCTAGACAAGGCGTTCGTATCTTCGCTGCTCGGCCAAGGCATGGCCGGGATGAAGCTGGCCGCCGAGAAGGGCATCCTCCCAGCCTTCGTTCATGGCGACTCCAAAGTCGCGTATGAGTACATCCTCGCGCACGTTTCCCAGTACGGGGCGACGCCTTCGGCGGACGAGCTGTTTGGCAAGTGCGGGATTGCGCTCGATGACCCTTCGGGGTCGTTGTCGTTCTACGCGGACGAGATCAAGAACAGACGGCTGTACCAGGGCTTGAACGCTGGCCTCAAAGAGGTCGTGGACAAGCTTGAGAACCACGACCCGAAGCAAGCGTTGGAGGAGATGGAGAAGCTCCTGACGCATCTTCGGTCGGAGCGCCTTGGGGCTGCGCGGGCCGAGAATGTGTCTGTAGTCGTTGGGCTGGCTATCGACTTCTACGCGAGGGTGAAGGCGGGCGAGACGGGGATTCTGACGCCGTGGGACACGATCAACCAGGCCACGTTGGGGTTCTGGCCTCAAGATCTTGTACTCATCGTGGCTCGGCTCGGGGTGG
>Ga0315274_10012976_pt1 | contig 11856 bp, 9 predicted proteins | sample YL17G02_20_MG_FD_203700 | JGI IMG/M metagenome (GOLD analysis project Ga0315274, IMG submission 203700) | Sediment microbial communities from Yellowstone Lake, YNP, Wyoming, USA - YL17G02_20 | ecosystem: Environmental > Aquatic > Freshwater > Lake > Sediment | place: USA: Wyoming | collected... | reverse complement strand
GTCGCGCGCGTTGCCGTCGAACACTTCGTGCGCCAGCGGAAAACCCTCGCGATTGACCACCAGCCCCACGACCAACTGCTTGCAATCCGGTCGCTTGTCGCGCGAGTAGCCGCGCTTGGCCTTTCGGTTCAGCGGCACATCGCCTTCGAAGTAGGTCGAGGTCAAATCATACAAATACACCGTCGTATCCAGGTTGAACAAGTCGCGCTCGCGTGCCACCAGTGCCGACTCGATCACACCGCGCTTGTCGTGCAGCCGATCCATGTTCGGCTCGACTGAGCTCGCCGAAGTCCCATACAACGCCTGATTGCCCAGGGCCGAAAAATCCTCGCCCACCAGATCGCCCAACGCCGTCGAGCGAATCCACTCCGGCATCGCATACTCCGCCGCCGGAGCAATCAACCGATTCATCGCCATCGCCAACGTCAACAGCCGCGTCGGGGCATCCAGACCCGCCTCCCGCAAAACCTCGTCCACGCCCAGGCGCTTCCAAAACTGCCGGCCCACATGCACCGGCCCCGCCGCGCGCTCATCCTTCTTGTCCACCCGATCCGTGTGGATCGCCACCAGGTCCTCGTCGCCTTTCGTCGCCGTCCGTTCGTCGGCCGCCGGTTCGTGCGCCGCCTCGCGCGCGCGAACCTTGGCGACGATCCCTTCCACCTCCCCGTCGGGCACTTCCAAAAGATCGCCCTGGCCGACCAGCGCCTGCTCGACCTTGTGAGCCAGCTTCAGCCACGCCGACGCTGGGCGTGGCGACAGATCGCCCAGCGAACAGATCGTCCGCTGACGCGGCCCCTTGGCCGTAGCCACCGACTCCACCAACAGATGGTTCGTGTAGGTTTTGCCTTTGACGGTCTTTTGTGTCTTTCGAACGTACATGCGCCACTACATATCGCAGCGAACACAGTCTGTCAAGAAGAAAATGCATGTCATTCGTCACTATGTTCGCCGCTCCAAAACAAAAAGCACTGATATTCCACCACTTACCTCCCCCGCACCCCGAAAAAACGGCCAAAAAAAGTCGTCCAATGTCGAAGTTGGGCCAAGCTCACCTGCCGGGCCGGCTGCAGAGAGCCTGAACCACGGAACGACGGTATGCCGCCCCGGTCAGGTGCAGCGCCGGGTTCGGAGTGTGTCTGTTCGGTTCGCGGACGCACTACTTCGTTCTCCCCCAAGGGCACGGTGGAATCTTCATCGCAGACAAGTCGGCGCCGGCCGAGGGAAACGGCTGCCCTTTTGCCTCGAAGAGATCGGGAGTGAGATCTTTCTGGATCTTGTCCGGCTCCTCGATTCCGATGAGCCTCGTCTCGATGCCGTAAACGTTGTTCTTGCCCTTCCAGAGGCCGCCGGGTTTGCACTCAACGGCGCGACCGCCGATGACGCTCTCCGTCACGTTCGCCACGCCCGTGATCTCCCATGCGGGAACGATGGCGGTCAGTCGCCGCGCGGTGAACGTGCTTCGCGCGGCCAGTGCGAAGTTGCCCCGGCCCGCCGCCCGGATTTCGACGTTGTCGAACGTCAGTTTCAGGTCTTGCGGGTTGATGGTTCCCAGAGGCTTCGCATCCGGCTCCGTGGTCACGATGACCGAATTGCTCAACTCGGTGACGGGGGCATGGCCCATGGCGAAATCGTAGGCGAAGTTGCCTTCCAAGTGGGCATTGCTGATTTTGGTCACGGCCAGATTGCCCAGGCCAATGCCCGTCGAGTTCCGGCACGCCCAATAGCCGTTGATGGAACACTCGATCGTCTCGTGCGGGCTGAACCCGTCGTCGCCGTTCTCGAAGGCCCCGATATTCTCGAAGCGAATACCGGCGCCGACGCCGTGCAGATTGAAGCCGTCGTTCAACACGTGCCGACAGACCAGATTGCGGATGACGACGCAACTCACGCCGGCACGGCCGCGAATCGCCACCCCGTTTCGCCGGTAGGGCGCCTCCACCTTCGCGTCCGCCAGTTTGCCCGCGACCTTGACGTAGAACGTCTGGGTCGCCGCCTCATAGGTCCATTCCCCCGGCTTCAAGTCGGCCGGCCTCTTGAACGCGGCTTTCCTGCCTTTGCTGGTTCGTCCCATCCGTTGTTGGACGCCGTCGAAAAGGAAGAACACGCGCATGAGCTTTGCGTCGTCGCCGAACTCCTCGAGTTGGGACAGGAGTTGGTCGCTCTTGTACAGGCCCGCCGCGCCCGCTTCGACCCAATCCGCCCGGAGCGGGTCGCAACCCGTGATGGCGGCCCCATGGCCGTCAATCGTAATCGGCTGGTCCGCGTTGCCGGAGACATCGTTCAAAATCAACGATTCGCGATAAGGCGAGGCGTTCGCGGCAAGGTGGAGGGTGTCCCCCGGCTTGAGGAGAGAAACGCCGCGGGCGAGCGTTTTGACCGGCCCACCTTGCGGCGAGTCGGGCTTGGCCGCCAACCCGTTGGCCTTGTCGTCCCCTCGTTCGTTGTCCACGAAATACTGTCGTGGCGGTGCTTCGTTCCGGCCGGGAACGGCCGGCGGCGGGAGTTTGGGGCGGTTGGCCCACTCGCGGGCCGCCAGCCCCTCGTCGAGTTCGGCCTGTTCCTGGGCGGTGAGATTCCCGTTGCGGGCCTTGATACGAAGCTCGCGCAAACGGGCCGCGTCGGCCGGTGCCCCAACGTCTTTGCCTTGTGCGGCCACGGGCGGCTGAGGGGCCGCGATGCGGCGGCTGGCCTGCTCGCGGGCCTTCAGCCCCTTGTCCCATTCGGCCTGTTCCTGGACGGTGAGATTCCCGTTGCGGGCTTTGATACGAAGTTCGCGCAAACGGGCCGCGTCGGCCGGCGCCCCGGCGTCCTTGCCTTGTGCGGCCACGGGCGGCTGAGGGGCCGCGCGGCACGCGATGAGGCAGAAGGCGGAAAGGAAAAGGATAGCCCCGGTGAACGCAACTCGCTTCATCCTAAACTCCAATCATGTAAAGTATGCGATGGAGCGCCGGCGGCCTCGCCGGTCATACGTCGGAGCGCCGGCGGCCCCGCCGGTCTTTTAGAGCGTGTGTGAAAAGGGCATGAGAGTAGTGAATGTTCCGGTTGTAGCTCAGCCCCTTGTGGGCGTCAGGCCTCTCTCAAGACGGGCACAAGGCCCTGAGCTACAACAAAACAAACATCGTTGCGACTTTTCACACGCCCTCTTAAGCCAGCATTCCGCCGCAAAACAACCGAAAAACACCGGCGAGGCCGTCGGCGCTCCGACTTCTGCAAGAGCCTCGCCGGTCAATCACCTTCACGGATTGAACACGCACAACACCGAAGAGTTCCTTCGCCTCCGCCGCCGAGCGGACGGCGCGCAGCGCCGCCAGCGAGGCGTCCGGGTTGAGCGAGAGTTAGGCATAGCCCTTAGACGCTTGGTGCTTGACGTCACATTCTTGGTGGATTAGGCGCGTATTCTCCGACGTGTAGCCGTCCGCTGCGTTAAGCCGATCCAAGACGCAATACGATTCAGGTAGCGGACCATTGCAGATGGCGCAAAGGCCACGCTGCTGTTTCCACTTCTGGTCTTTGAGCTTTCGCCGAACCATGGGCTTGTCACGCTCATCGTACGTGAGCTCCTTGTAGATCTTTCGGCGAAAAGCGAACAGGAGGTCGGCATCTCCGCGACTAAGCGCCGTTAGCTTGGAACGGATTTCATCCAGCAGGGCGCGCGCTTCGAGGAGCTCGGCGGGGGATAACTGGCGATTTGGCATCTTGGGTGGCTGTGCCTAACAAGGATTATACAGTCTGTATAATACGGCAACCACAGGCTGTCTCTTTCTGTATAAGAAGTTGCCGCGCCTTCTTGTTCATTCGGCTAAAGCTTCTGCAGAATCAGGGGACAGTTACCTCATTTCTTACCCAGAAGCCCCGGCAAGAATGGCGAGAGCGGTTCATCCAAGGCCGTCCTGGGTTTGCGGCCGACCTTCTGAGGCGCAGGCAGCCGACCGAGAACCTTCTCAAACAGGGCCACGAATCTTTCCGAACCGCACGCGATAGCGATCACGGTTCTCCGGCGTGAAGAACACGTGGCCCCGCCGATTGCCGCGATGCGTCGCGTGATACGGACAGTCAACGATGACAACTCTGGCCAACCGCGACATAATGCCTGACCCTTGAACTACCGCCTCCCATTTTCAAGAGGAAATGAGGTAACTGTCCCCTCATTTAACTGTATGGATAGGTGCTGCACAAACTCAGACACGGCTGCCACACACAGTGCAACGGTAGCCGCCAATCTTGCCGATGGCGACCAAAATCCAAATCGGCAACCAAAGGCCACACATGAACAATGTGAGAATAGCGTGCAGCACATGATTTGGTGTAGTGCCAGTGGCCATGACGTTTTTCTGGCAGTGCGCGCAGTAGCGGCCTGTCTGCTTCTGACCCATGTGGTAGTCTCCTTCCTAGCTCAAGGTTTCTGTTTCACCTAATGCTAAAGCTCACCTGCGGCAATGGAGCGTAACGGAATTGCGGTCAGGTGGAGCGCCTTGTTGGGCAAGTTTCTCCAGTCCGGCTTCGATCACTTCATGAAGAAGCTTGATCCGTCCAGCGATCTTCTTCCGATTTCCGGTCTTCTGATTCTCGTTCAGCTTCCGTGCCTTGACCAGGTTTGCGAATGCCTGAACATTCCCAGGCAGGAACACGGGATTGTGCAGTAGCTCTTCGTGACACTCGTAACAGAACACGGTCGTCTTTCGTTCGACGCCCCACGGGCAACGAAGAAAGATTGGGTCCCGTTGCGTGCCCCGGCGATTCGGCGAACGACCGAAGAATCTCTCCGCAACGTAGTGATGCTTCGTTGCGTGGGATCGGCCCGCGACGGTCGGAGTAGCGTACTCCCCGGAATGATGGACCGAACACCCACAGATGGTGCATTTCTCTGGCATCATTCTCCTGCCTAACGTCGGCGCTGAGCGGCGCGGCGAGTTCCAGCAGAGACTTTCTCCAAACCGGTCAACATTCTACCAAAAACAGACCTGCCTATCAATACGGCGCTCGCCGCGTCCGCTCCAGCGCCTTGTTATGCATCGCCCGGAGAAGACGGAGCAAAACTTTTGGCGAGGCAATCGCGAATGCGGTTGTAGTATTCTTCGTGCGAGATTCTCGTTTGATTTGGATGGTATGCGCGAACGTAAATAGTGCCACCGACACAGGCAGAATTGGTATCAGAATTATCCAAATCATTCAGTTTGGTTTTCAATCGGTTTGGAAGGATGTCCCATGTTCCACCCAGGATCACGATTTGGGGGTCCAATGCAGCCACCTGTTGACAGATTATTTCGCCAAAGTCCACACTTGCCCGATATAATCGCTCCCAGTTCACGCGGGAATCACCGCCACGTTTGTTAACGTTGATGATGGCTACATCGCGTAAGCAGTCGGCAATCGACCGAGCGTCATTGGCCCAGTCACCCCATGGCTTGCGACCATTCAGCAACCCATGCGAAACCCGAATCAGTAGGCCAGCAGTGGACTGCCAACGATTGTACGCAAAGAGTCCTTCACGAAAATACTGCCGCAAATCCCAAGGCCCGCCGCCATTTGGTTCACGTAGAATCCACAAGATTTGGGGTATTGCTTTGAGGTATCGCTCAAGATCCACTGCGCCGTCAAGAACGATTGACTGATCACGACGCTGGTGGTCAAGAAAGAGCTTGTCAACTTCCAAAATAGCATCTCTCATGTGATATCCTCCGATGCCTAACAATGTTTATACAGCCTGTAGAAAACGGGAAACACAGGCTGTCTCCCAATCTATAAGAAGTTCCCGTGTCTTCTTGTTTTTTCGCGTAGTGTCATTAATATCGTCCATTTACTGGCTTCTTCCCTAAATCCTGTCATTGCGAGGAGCCGTTTAGTGGCGACGAAGCAAACTCGCTGTCGGCTGGCCCGCGTCTGGGATTGCTTCGTCGCCGCAGAACGGTTCCTCGCAAGGACGGAATGGGATTGCTTCGTCGCCACAAAACGGTTCCTCGCAATGACGGAATGGAGGGTCGTTCGCACATCGTTGCGCCCCAGGAGTTCCCGGACCGGTCGAATGTCATAACCGCTTGCAAGAAGATGGGTGGCAAAGGAACGCCGCCGCGTGTGGCAAGCAGCATCTTTGGCGACTACCACCCGCCAGACCATGAAGTCCTTTTCCCCCCCGTCCTCATGCAACATTCAATCAGACGCAGCTGCCCCCGCTCAGACTCGCTATCGGCCATCACCTACCTTTGGTTGTGAGGATTGCCCGAACAGCAGGGGCCTGTCAAGCTGAATTCCATCAAGGTCGTGAAACCGGGGACAGGCAGCAGCCGCAAGCAAAACGCAGAGCCAGTCCCCGTTTTACGACCCTCTCCGTCAGCTCGATCCTTGCCCCGATTTCGGGTGATGCACTTGTCGCCGAACGCTGCGGCTTTGCGGCGGCGTACCCGCCGTCCGCAGCAGCCGGTGGTTAGCCCTTCGGTTCTGCCAGGTGGCGGGGGGCCAGCTTCTGCACAATCCACTCGTGGACGAGTTTCTTGTCTTTCAACTGCTGAAGGTTGACGTTGAACCTTAGATACTTGTTGCCCCTCGTCGCAAAGGCAATCCCTTCCTTGTTCAGGTGATCCGTCGCTTCGGTGATGTCCTGTTCAACGTACTTGACTTCGATCAGGGCCCGGTCGTTCCTCCGCTTGTTCACCCATACGCGTGCGATTCCGCCGACAGTGAAGGATGTGTAGGACTCGAAGTACTTTGTGGGGATGTCGCCGTAGAAGCGTGCCAGGAGGTCGCGGTACCACCGGGCACACTCCAGCGTTCCCGGGTAGTTGTCAACCCAGTGCTTCTCGTCGTAGGTCGGCTGGGCTGGCTCTTCCTCTTCCGGTTCCTCGTACGAGTCGATCACCTTCGTGAAATGGAGCGCCTTGGCATCGCCGATCTGGACGATGTTGGCCCGAATACCGATCACTGGGACAGCCATGCTGAGCAAGTGGACGACGTTGAAGAAACGGCTGGTGATCTCCTCTGCGACCAAGACAGCCGTGTGACTGCGCTTGGGCCACAGTTTCTTGGCGTTGTCCCAGTACTCGATCGTCCGGATGATGTGGGATTCATCCGTTGCTCCCAGTTGGAGTTCGACTTCGCACATGGAATCGTCCGCGGGGTCCTTTAGAAGGAGGTCGAGTCGTCCGCCCTGCGGTTGCGTAATCTCTTTCATAACTGCCTGCAGATCGCCAAGCCCCAGAATACTCGGATCTTCATATATCATGTCCCGAAGCCACAACTCGTCGTGGCCACACTCGGCAATCGTAAGCACGGTCGTGGTCTTGATCTCGCTCATCATGCTTCCTCCGTGGGCTAACGGCCAGCGTGAGCCGCGTGGTCTTCCGCGTCGGCTCCACGCTATTGTTCGACGACTCTATTCCCAGTAGTACGGATCGTTAAACATCGGCGCCAGTTCGTCTTTCTCGGAGGGTTCCTCGCGATAATTTGTGGGTAAAAGTGAGATGAGTTTTGCGCATTGGGGCCTGAATACGAGGCAAGAAGCCGGGCCGGAGGCAGGGCGTGGGGCCCAGTCTCCGGCCCTTGTGTTCCGGCATCGTCTGCGGCGCTCGGGCCTTCGCCTCGCCGTAGAGGCTCACGCCGCGCACTCGCCGCCGCGAAGCGCTTTGGCGAAGCAGGGAGCGCTGGCGCTGCGGGTCGGCCTCGCAGGCGGGTTGCTCTCGCCTCGACTGAGCTCGTCGCAGGCCAGCAGAGCCCTATCCTCCGGGACGATGGGCAGTAGTGTAGGGCGAGGAGGGGAGAATTCAAGGGGGGAGTTGATATTGAAAGTGCATCCCGTCGCGCGTTCGGATTGATTGGTTTTGTCAGGAAACAATCAACCAACACGGAGGCGAGATGCACATTCAAACGATTCTGAACCGAGTGCAGAAACACAAGGGTTTTGTGTATGGCGAGGCCAAGTTGTTGAAGGAGAAGAAGGAGACGGTTCTGGAGGTTTCGGTCCGTGCGTGGAAGGGCAGCCGTGGGAAGTGTTCGCAGTGCGGGCGGAAGGCGGCGGGCTACGACGTGCTCGCGCCGCGGCGGTTTGAGTTTATCCCGTTCTGGGGGATTCTGGTTGTTTTTGTTTATGTGATGCGCCGTGTGCAATGCCCGCGATGCAGCGTGAAGGTGGAGCAAGTGCCATGGGCTGTGGGCAAGAGCCCGACGACGTGGGCGTACGCTTGGTTTTTGGCCGGCTGGGCCAAGCGCCTGGCGTGGTCGCAGGTGGCCGAAACGTTCCATGACCTGCTGCGCTACAACCTCAAGACGGTCCGGGCGTATTTGCTGAAGGAGGAATTCCACCAGTTCTGGGACTACGTCTCGCCATACTGGGCGGGGCAGTTCCTCGACCACTGGTGCGGCATGGCCCTGCGCTCGCGCATCGAACCGGTCAAAGCCGTCGCGCGGATGTTGCGCTCGCACCGCCCGTTGATCCTGAACTGGTTTCGGGCGAAAAAGGAGTTTTCCTGCGGCGTGGTCGAGGGCCTGAACAACAAAGCCAAACTCACCACCAGAAAAGCCTATGGCTACTCCTCATTCAAAACCTTGGAAATCGCGCTCTATCATACGCTTGGCGACCTACCCGAGCCGAAATTTACCCACAGATTCTTTTGAGGAGGCCCTTTCAGTGTTTCGTTGTCCATCAAGACAGTCTTCTTCATTTCAGTCCCTCACTGATAGAATACGAATTCCCCAAGCCCCAGCGCCTTGAACAGAAACGCATACACATCGCTTTGTTCGGCGATCAGTTTCGAGGTGGGTTTGCCCTGGCCGTGGCCGGCCTTGGTTTCGACGCGCAGGAGCACGGGGTTCTTGCCGCCAGCCGCTTGCAGCGTTGCCGCGAATTTCTTCCCATGCAACGGCGCCACGCGATCGTCGGTGTCGGCGGTCGTGACCAGAATCGGCGGATAGGCCGCCCCCGCCTTGACGTTGTGCAGCGGCGAGTAGGCGTAAAGCGTCTTGAACTGCTCGAGGCTCGCTTCCGCGCTTCCGTATTCGGGAATCCAATAGCGACCGACGGTGAACTTGTGATAGCGGAGCATGTCGGCCACCGGCACTCCGCAGACGACCGCGCCGAACAAGTCGGGCCGCTGAAGCATGCACGCCGCGACCAGAAGCCCGCCGTTGCTTCGGCCCTCGATCGCCAGCTTCGCGGGATGTGTGTATTTGTTTTCGATCAGCCACTCGGCCGCCGCGATGAAGTCGTCGAAGACGTTCTGCTTCTTGTCCAGCATTCCGGCGCGATGCCACGTCTCGCCATACTCGCCGCCGCCGCGCAAGTTGGCCACCGCATAGACGCCCCCGTGCTCGAGCCAGACCAGCCGCGTGACCGAAAACGACGGCAGGGTCTCGATGTTGAAGCCGCCGTAGCCGTACAGGAGCGTCGGATTGCGGCCGTTCAACTCCAGACCTTTCTTGTGCGTGAGGAACATCGGCACGCGCGCAGCGTCTTTCGAGCGGCAGAAAACCTGCCTTGTCTCGTAGCCCGACGGATCGAAGGCGATCTCGGACTTGCGAAAGACCGCGAGTTTGTTCGTCTTGAAATCATAGCGGAAAATGGTGGTCGGGTAAAGAAACGACGTGAACGCGAAGAACATCTCGGTGTCTTCGATCTTACCCGTAAGACCGCCGATCGAACCGAGCGTCGGCAACTCGATCTCGCGCACAAAGCGGCCGTCCAAATCGTAAACCTTCAGCAGGTGGTGAACGTCGTGCATCCAGCCGACGACCAACTGGTGGTTCACCATCTGCGCGAACGCCAGGACGTCGTCCTGTTGCGGCAGAATCTCGCGCCAGTTCGCTCGGTCGGGCCGCTGCACATCAATGGCAATGATCCGACCGCGCGGGGCGTCCAGGTCGGTGTTGAAATAGAAGGTCGCGCCGACGTTGCCGACGAAGTGATAGCGGGCGTCGGCCTCGTCAAGGAGCCGCACGAACGGCCCGTCGCTGCCGGTCTCGCGATAATAGACGCGGTTCTTCGTATCGGTTCCGTGCGAGACGTGCAGCAGCAGATACTTCCCATCCTCGGTCACCATGGGATGAAAAGCCAGCTCCTTTGCTTCGGGCCGCTCGTAGATCAGCGGGTCGTCGGATTGCGGCGAGCCGAGTCGGTGCCAGCAGACGCGACTGAAGTTGGCCTCGTCCTCTTTGGCGACCGTGCCCGGCTCGGGAAAGCGGTTGTAGAAGAAACCTTCGTTGTCGGCCTTCCATGCGATGCTCGCAAACCGGCACCAGCGGATGACCTCGTCGAAGTCGCGGCCCTCGTCCACGCGGCGGATTCGGATTTCCTGCCGGTCGCTGCCGCTTGACGAAAGGCCATAGGCCAGCAACGTGCCGTCGCGGCTGAACTCCTGATTGGTCAGCGCCACCGTGCCGTCGCGGCTGAGTTTGTTGGGGTCAATGACGACCGAGGGGCGGCCGTCCAGGCCCTTCTGCATATAGAGGACCGCCTGGTTTTGGAGGCCGTCGTTTTTGGAGAAGAAGTAGCGGTCGCCTTCCTTTTCGGGCGGCGAATAGCGCGGGTAGTTCCAGAGCTGGGTGAGGCGCGCCTCGATCTTCTTCCGCGCCGGAATCCCCTTGAGAAAGGCCGCGGTCCGCCGGTTTTGAGCCTTCACCCACGCCTTCGTTTCGGGGCTATCGGCGTCTTCGAGCCACCGATAGGGGTCGGCGACCTTGACGCCGTGATAGTCGTCCACGACCGAATCCATTCGCGCGATTGGATAGCCTTGCTTCTTCATGGGAATCGTCCCCGCACACCCGGCCAGAATCGCGCCGAGCAGGAGTGAAAGAGGCGCAACGGCAGACCCGAGCCGGAACTTTTTTCCGCACACGGATGGGATCGAGGATGTTCTTGTTTTCATTTCCGCGAAACTCGCCACGCCGTGAGTTTGTTCGCGCGTTCACGCAAGCATGTGCTCAGCGCCTCTCTGTAGCTCAGGCCCTTGTGGCCGTTTTGTGTTTTGGCCGGAAGAGCAAGAACGGGCACAAGGCCCTGAGCTACAGGGAAACTGCGTATCGTGCGCTCAACACGTACTCACGCAAAGTGAACGGGGGCGACTTTGCAAGCCAATTCAGAGTAGGGCAGAGGGACCGTGATCCTTCACTTCGCCCCTCACGCAAAGGCGCCAAGCCGCAAAGAATGGCCTTGCGCGGACCTCTGTTTCAGTCACTCTGTTGGCGACCGGCAAAGTCCTCCGAAAATCCCATCACCAAGAGATTCAGTTCTTTGCGCCTTGGCGTCTTTGCGTGAGGCATTGACCTGAAGGATTGAGGAGAGGGAGGCATTGCCGGTAGGCGCAAGTGCGTGACTGATACTCCGGTTTTTGTCAGACAGCGCTTGACAAGAAAGGCGCTTTTGTGCAAAGACAAGATGTCTTGCGCAAAAGAGATTGTGGAGGAGGGCTTGCCGATGGCCAACCGTCCGAACACCGAGAGCGGCTTGCGGCGTGGTGCGTTGTCTCGCGCCCAAGCCGGAAGTTCACTCCAAATCGCACATTGGATCCCTTGCCCGACGGCATGATTGGTCAGATAGTCATTTCCCCCCGCGATGAATACCACTGCTTTGAGTGGCACGACGAACGACCGTGGGCATATAGGGGCACACTGACTCTGACCGTGAGGACCAAGCCTCAAATCGTGAATCCGACAGGTTACACATTCGAATGGCGTTTCGATAGCCCGACTGTACAGCCGATTACAATTTCTGGCACGCCATCTATACAGCGCGACTATCCGGCCGATTCGGAGTGGCGGTTCGTAAAAGTTGACGTTAAGGACCCGCACGGGAAGCGGGTGTCGGGCGATATTCTATACATGCAAGTATGGCCTTAGCTTTGGGAGTGGCGCGGTACAAATAGAAGCGGGCCG
>Ga0315274_10012975_pt1 | contig 11858 bp, 10 predicted proteins | sample YL17G02_20_MG_FD_203700 | JGI IMG/M metagenome (GOLD analysis project Ga0315274, IMG submission 203700) | Sediment microbial communities from Yellowstone Lake, YNP, Wyoming, USA - YL17G02_20 | ecosystem: Environmental > Aquatic > Freshwater > Lake > Sediment | place: USA: Wyoming | collected... | reverse complement strand
GGTTTGAATATACCCTTGACTCAGCCAAGCTGGCAAAACAAAATAACCTTTATACCGTATATGTGACCAATGGCTACATGACCCCTGAGGCGCTGGATACCATCGGGCCTTATCTGGATGCGTGGCGGGTTGATGTTAAGGGCTTTACAGACGCTTTTTATCAGAACTTGGCTCGAATCAGCAAATGGCGGGGAATTCTGGAAGTGGTGCAGCGAGCTAAGCACAAGTGGAATATGCACGTCGAGGTTATTACTAACATCATACCCACTATGAACGACGATGACCAGCAACTTGAGGGCATCGCCAACTGGATACACGATGAGCTTGGAGAGCTAACCCCGTGGCATATAACCCGATTCTACCCACAGCATTACATGATGAATTTACCTCCTACACCTGTTTCCACTTTGGGGCACGCTTACGAAATCGGGAAAAAAGCAGGACTTAAGTTTGTCTATATCGGCAATGTTCCGGGCAGTAAGTCTGAGAGCACTGTCTGCTACTCCTGCGGTAAGCCCGTAGTACAAAGGGTTGGCTATCAAACCAAAATAATCGGACTGGAAGACTCGAGGTGCAAGGTTTGCTCTGCAGAGCTAAATTTCAGAACTAGCGGAGCAAAGGAGGTGCGCCATGATTAGAAATCCAGTGGTCGCCGGGCAATTCTACCCAGCATCGCCGGAACGGCTTAAGGCAAAGATAGAGATGACGGTTGATGAAAAGGTGCACAAAGAGGATGTAATCGGTCTGGTCTCGCCTCATGCCGGATATGAATATTCAGGGCCCGTAGCTGGCGCCGTCATATCTAAAATCAAGTTCAAGGATACCTTTATCATCATGGGGCCGAACCACACTGGCAGGGGAAAACCGCTCAGCATCATGACGGAAGGGAAGTGGGAAACCCCGCTGGGCGAAGTCGAGATTGACTCAGAACTGGCTAAGCAGATTTTAAGTTCATCCTCTCACCTGCAGGAAGACCACATCGCCCATCAATACGAACATTCCATCGAGGTGCAGCTGCCTTTTCTTCAGTATTTTAAGAAGGACATTAAGCTCGTGCCCATTGTGCTGGCTTTTGCTACCGGGGATGTTTATAAGGAAATCGGCAAAGAGATTGCCAAAGCAATCAAGGACTTGAACAGAGAGGCAGTAATGATTGCCTCAAGCGATATGACCCATTACGAGTCGCAGGAATCCGCCAAGAGAAAGGATAAGCAGGCGATAAAAGCCATACTGGATTTAAATGAGGATGAGCTGCTGAAAAGGATTAGCGAACTGGATATATCAATGTGCGGCTATGCGCCGACGGTCAGCCTTATATCCGCCGCCAAAGAGCTGGGGGCAACGGCAGCGGAGCTGGTGAAGTACCAAACAAGCGGCGATACTACGGGCGATTATTCCAGCGTGGTCGGGTATGCGGGGATAATATTGAGGCGGATGTCTCCCATAGTTCAACTGGCTAAGAAAGCAGTTGAGACCTACGTTAATGAAGGCAAGGTTATCAGGCCGGAGGAGCTTACACCCGAGATGAAGCAGAAGGCTGGGACTTTTGTGTCAATCCATAAGTGTGGTGGGCTAAGGGGGTGCATCGGCACATTTGAACCGACGAGAAGGAATGTGGCTGAGGAAATCATCAGCAATGCGATTAGCTCGGCGACGAGGGACCCGCGCTTTCCACCTGTCAGCCCGAATGAGCTTGAAGACCTCGACTATAGCGTGGATGTGCTCACCAAGCCCAGAGAGGTGGAGAGCAAGGAGGAGCTTGACCCAAAGAAGTACGGGGTGATAGTGGAGTGCGGGTGGAGGAAGGGCTTGCTGCTACCCGACCTCAAGGGGGTGGATAGCGTTGACGAGCAGATTAATATCTGCTGTCAGAAGGCGGGCATCTCGCCCGGCGAGCCAGTGAAGCTGTATTGCTTCGAGGTGAAGAGGTATAAATAGGGGGTGACATTATAAATAACGTTTTTTAGGGAAACAACTCGAAGCTAACCGAGACTAGGAATTGTTTTTAACGTTATGTTAAGTAGGGGAGTTTATGGAGTTTGTTGAGTTCTTTGAGTTTATATTTCTTAAGAGGGCTAACGCCCTCTTTGATACCCCCCTGGGGGAGAGTTAAGGATTAGGAAAAGGCTCTCATAGATACAAAGTGTCCCTCTCCTTTGAAGGACAATAATACAGAGGAGGTAGCAAAGATGAGGATACAAAAATCTATTGAAATTGCAGCACCACCAGAGAGAATCTGGCCTTTTTTGGTCGAGCCAGAGAAAATTCTGAAGTGGTTTACCCTTCTTGAGAAGTTCGAATACACCGGTGAGCGGCGCAGTGGTGTGGGTACACCCTTTTACTGCGAGGAGAAATCCGGTGGTCGACTTATGAAGCTCAGCTATAAAGTTACGGAATGGGTGGAGAATGAGAGGCTCGCCTTCACATTGACCTCTGGGTCTCTAAAGAATGATGATCAGGTATGGAGCATTGAAGCCACTCCGTTGGGGAGCAGATTTACTCTTAAAGAGGATGTTGATATGCCCGGGGGAATTATCGGTAAGGCTATGGGCGCATTGTTTGTCGGCGGAATGATTGGAAAACGCCTGGAAGAAATACTAGCCAACTTGAAGAGTCTGGCAGAGACATAAAAAGTCTTCTTTTACTTTGAGGTTAATTTGAGGTTAAGAGGTATAAGTAATTGGGTAAAGGCAGTACATGAACGAAGCTACTTCTAAAGATAAAGACAATAACTCCGAGAAACTGGCAAATGCTCGTCTTGGTTATCAAACCGCAGTGCAGTTGTTTGCTCTAGCAAGTCAAGAATTCTACAGCAGATTCGCTGCGATGCTGATAGTCCACGGACTACTTCTGACAGTTATTTTCCGGTACCCTCAGGAAGTAAGTAGATTTGTTGCAATACTAGCTACGTTCGTAGGGATTTCCTTATGCATCCTATGGTTATTTTTGATTAAACAATCCTTAGTGTGTCAGGACTATTACAGTAAAAGGGCTAAAGAATTTGAAGATACTCATCCTGACACACTTAGAATTTTTTCCGATAAAATAGACTCAAACCTAGAGTTAGTATCTATTATCGCCAATAATAGTAAGGGACTAAAGAAAATATCTACAAAAAAGTTACGAATTGAAATATCTTCTGGTATTTTTATTGTAATATTCGTGATTGTTTATTCGGTGATGCTTGCGAGAATATTAAACAACTGCGTATAGCATAATAGATTTGAGAAAACTCACTATGGACATGTTTGAATATCAGTTTGAGAAGCAGATGAGCAAGGAGGCGCCGCTGGCGACGCGGATGAGGCCGACAACCTTCGATGAGTTCGTCGGGCAGGAGCATCTGGTGGGGAAGGGGCGCGTGCTGAGGAAGGCGATTGATGCCGACCAGATACCATCAGTGATTCTGTGGGGACCGCCGGGAAGCGGCAAGACCACGCTGGCTTATGTGATTGCCAATGTCACGCGCTCGCACTTCAGCCCGATAAGCGCAGTGAGTGCCGGCGTGAGTGACCTGCGCCGTATAATAGAGGAAGCCAGGGAGCGCCGCAAGCTCCACCAGCAGAGAACGATACTTTTCATAGACGAGATCCACCGTTTCAACAAAGCCCAGCAGGACGCAGTCCTGCCTTTTGTCGAGGATGGCACGGTAACGCTGATTGGCGCAACGACAGAGAACCCGTCCTTCGAGGTTATTTCACCGCTACTCTCACGCAGCAAGGTGCTTACATTGAAGCCTCTCAGCGATGATGAACTGCGTGTGATAATCATCCGGGCATTAAAGGATAAACTGAAGGGGCTGGGCGAATTGAATGCGGAGCTGGATGAGGAAGCTATGGATTACCTCATTACGATGTCGAATAACGATGCCAGAATCGCACTTAATACTCTGGAGATAGCAGTCATGGCGACAGCGCCTGATGCCGATGGAAGACGCCATATCACATTAGCTACGATTGAAGATGCTCTACAGCATAGAGCACCGCGCTATGATAGAGTGGGAGACCAGCATTTTGACCTTATATCAGCCCTGCATAAAACGCTGCGAGGCTCAGACCCTGACGCTGCGCTTTACTGGCTGGCGAGGATGCTGGAGGCGGGAGAAGACCCTCTTTACATTGCACGCAGGCTGGTGCGCTTCGCATCGGAAGATGTGGGCATGGCTGACCCGCAGGCACTGGTGGTAGCGATGGCAGCGCAGCAAGCTATCCACTTTGTCGGGATACCTGAGGCGAATTTAGCCTTAGCCGAAGCCGCCGTCTATCTGGCTACAGCACCGAAAAGCAACTCGCTTTACGAGGCTTATTCGAAGGTTCAGATGGAAGTGAAGCAAGGCGCCGACCAGTCGGTGCCGTTGCACCTGCGCAATCCGGTGACGCCTTTGATGAAGGGGATAGGCTACGGCAAGGGGTACAAGTATGCCCATGACTACCCCGGTCATTTTATCCGGCAGCAAAACCTGCCTGATTCTCTGGAGGGGAAGCGCTTTTACACACCGAGCGACCAGGGGTATGAGAAGGAGGTTGAAGAGAGGCTCAGGGCGTGGTGGCCGGAGAGGTATAAGGCGGGCAAACCAAAAAGGAAGAAAAGTTAAATCCTAATGTCTAAGTCCTAAATTCTAAACAATATCAAAATTCAAAGAGAAAAAGGCAAAAATATAATATTAGAATTTGGCATAGACAGTTGTTGGCTGGCGAATGGTCAAGCGGAGGTGAGTGGGAGAGATTGCTTCGTCGTCCTTCGGCTGAAGGACTCCTCACAATGACAGAGGAGTGGGCGCGGCGGAATCTGGGTGGTGTTATAGAATTACTTCCAGTTTCCTCAATTCTTCAATCTTGTCTTTGGTATAGCCGAGTTCGCGCAGAATTTCATTCGTATGTTGGCCGAGTGTCGGGGGTGCGCTTTTTACTCTTCCCGGAGTCCTCGACAGCTTTATCGGGATGCCTATCATTTTAAGCTTACCGCATGTCGAGTGGTCGACAGTTACCACCATGTCATTAGCCAATACCTGGGGGTCGTTAAGAGTCTCCTCGGGGTTATACATAGGTCCGCCGAGGGAATCGGCTTCCTCAAAGATTTTGAGCCACTCGCTGGTCGTCTTCTGTTCGAGGATGCTTTGAATAAGGGTTTCCACGGCATCCTTGTTCTTTACGCGAGCGACGTTGGTGGCAAACATGGGCTCCTTTTCCAGATGCTGGATACCCAGTGCCTTGCAGAAATTAGGCCAATACTGGTCACTGGGGATGCCGATAGCCAGATAGCCGTCTTTAGACCTGAAGCCTTTAAAGGGAACAATTGTGGTGCTTTCTTCAGCAGAGCTTCTACCCATAAGGAAAGCCTGTATATGAAAGGAAAGCATTGAAATAGCAGTCATCAGGTTAGCTGTTTCAACTTTTTGCCCCAGCCCGCTTTTCTCTCGCTCAAACAGGGCGAGCATTATTCCCATGAAGGCAAAGACTCCAGCCTGCATATCGGTGGGAGCTCCGGCGACAAAGCGGGGTATGCCCTCGGCGTCCCTGCCCTGAAGGTTTGCCAGACTCGAATATCCCTGGAAAATCATCTCTATGCCGGGTCTATTTTTCCAGGGGCCTTTCGGTCCAAAGCCGGTGATGGAGAGGTAGATGAGGCGGGGGTTATTCTTTGATAGAGCCTCATAGCCGAGTCCCAGCCTATCCAACACGCCGGGGCGGAAATTTTCAGTAACAATATCCGAATCCTTAGCCAGCTTGAGGACTATCTCCTTCCCCTGTTCTGTTCTTATATCGAGAGCGATGTTCCTCTTGTTGCGGTTTAGAGAGACGTAGGAGGAACACTCGCCTTCTAGAAATGTAGTGCCCATATTTCTGGTGCGAGCGCCCTGACGCGGCTCTACCTGAATTACATCAGCTCCGAAATCAGCCATCATCGAGGTACAATAGGGTGAGCCAATAGACTGAGCCAGCTCCAAAATCTTAATTCCCTCAAGTGGTAGTCTCACCTTCTTTCCCTCCTTCATATTAGCGCCACCGATTCTTGTTCACAGTTGAATTTCCAGTCAAAGCATAAAATCAATTGGGTTTGCGATGGCAAAGTGCCGAATGAAATCCGTCATTATTATACACTTCCTTGACACTCTACGCCACTAAAGATTATACTTAAAAACTGGCGCGGGGTGGAGCAGTGGAAGCTCGTCGGGCTCATAACCCGAAGGTCGTTGGTTCGAGTCCAACCCCCGCTACCAAGATTAAGAACGGGAAGCAATTCTGCTTCCCGTTTTCTATTAGAGCATTACAAGCATGCTCATCATGGCTGTTGACCAGATTATATCTATCGGCAGGTGAATTGAGCAGGTAGAATCAAATAAGAGGTCGGCACGAGCGGGGAACTCGGTATCGCTCTTCCAGAGAAGCAGCACAACAGGAACCCTGGGAAAGGGGAAGAGTTTTAAAGAGGCGTCACCGTAATCGAACGGCACACTGCCAAGCTCAATACCTCGCCTGAGGAAGCCCTGAATATCGCTGCCATATTTTTCTGTAATCTTATTGAGCGGGAGTTCGTGTGAACCTTTGAAGAATATCTGCCCATCGCTCATATTGCCGGGATTTACCAGCTTTCCGGAGAGAGGTATATCCTTAACCTGAATAAGATACCAGAGCACGGAAAGCCGCGAATAGTGGTGGAGATTATTTAGTAGGAAGTCAGCCGTCGGAGAGTTGCCCTGCATCTTTCTGTCTTTTGGAGAAACCGAAATCTTCGTGTTAAAAAGGGGGAGGATATACTGTTCTGACGACTTGTCATAGGGTGCTTTGGCTCTGCGGCTGACGTCAGCGGGGTCAAGCTCAGCGAGAATGTTCCATGCCCGCTCTTCGCCATCAAGCCAGTCTTGCCCTTCGCCAACAAGCATAGCCTATTTTATCTGGAGTCAGTTGGCTTCTTCAAGCTGAATTCAGGTTTTTATTGATTGTCTTCCTCTTCATCTTTATCTGCCATAAGAGATTGTTTATAAACCTTTGTGAACCCCCTAAATCCCCCAGTCTTGGGGGGACTTTCAGGCTGGGGGACACCCCCAGACCCCTGTCAAAGGGGTTTCGCCTCTCTGCACTCCCTTCCTAAACCTTAATTAACTTGACTTGGCTACGAACGGCGAGTATAGTAAAGATATAAATTAATACATAGTTTATTTGTCTTTAAGACTGAAACCCCCATGTCATTTCCCACAGTTATCTACGATAAAAGCTAAGCAAGTCATGAACGTTGGTGTATGTAAAGTCAAACTCCATCTGCCGGGCAACAGGTCTCTCAAGGGCAAGAGGCAGGTTATAAAATCCATCATCAGCCGGGTTGAGGGCAAGTTCAAGGTTTCCGTGGCTGAGGTTGGCGATAATGACCTGTGGCAATCTGCCACGCTGGGAATCTGCTGTGTCAGCAATGACGGTCGGCATACCAACGAAGTCCTGTCGAAGATAGTTAACTTCATTGGCGACTGCCGAGTTGAAGCCCAGATAGTCGACTACGAAATCGAGATTCTGGCTTTTTAGTGCGGAGGACATGTGGATACCTCAGCCTTCCTCCAGCAGCTTGTTGCTCAGCCTACATACAGGGGTCAGATTGCTCATGTCGAGCATATTCCGCTCCGTAGAGCCAGCTATGGCAAACTGAACCGGTCTCTTCCTGACAATCTTCAAGATTGCCTTAAGAGACGCGGGTTATCATCTCTCTATACTCACCAGGCCGAAGCGGTGAACAATGTGCGGCAGGGCAAGAATGTAATGGTGTCAACCTCCAGCGCCAGCGGCAAGACCATGTGCTATAACATTCCGGTAATGGAGGCATTGTTAGCTGAGGGGAATAGCCGTGCCATTTATCTTTTCCCGACCAAAGCTCTGGCGCAAGACCAGTTGCGTGGTTTGCGAGAGCTATCCTGTCCCGGTTTGTTCAATGTGGAGGAATCGGCGACTTTCGATGGCGATACTCCACAGCCTGAGAGGGCTGAGATAAGGAGGCGAGCCAGAATAATTCTTACCAATCCCGATATGCTCCATCTCGGCATACTGCCCAATCATCAAAACTGGTCAAGGCTGCTGCGTAACCTGAAGTACGTGGTGGTGGATGAAGCTCATGCCTATCGGGGTGTCTTCGGTTCCCATGTTGCCTTCGTGTTACGCCGTCTGCGCCGTCTCTGTGAGTATTATGGCTCAAACCCCCAGTTCATTTTTTGTTCAGCTACAATAGCGAATCCCCGTGAGCATGCAGAGAGGCTGGCAGGATTGCCTTTTGAGGTGGTTGATAATGACGGTTCTCCTCATGGTGGGAAGGACTTTGTCTTCTGGAACCCGCCGCTCCTGGATGAAGGCAAAAGTGCCCGTCGGAGCGCAAACAGTGAGGCTACAGACCTGTTCACCGAGCTGGTGAAGAGCGATATCCGTTCTCTGACCTTTGCGCGCAGCCGGCGACTGACCGAGCTTATCTACAGCTATTCCCGGCGGAAGCTAGCTGAAGACAGCATACCTCTGTCGAGGAAAATCAAGGCTTACCGCGCTGGTTATCTTCCTAAAGACAGGCGCCAGATAGAACGAGAATTTTTCGATGGGCAGCTTACGGGCTTAGTGGCGACTACCGCTCTAGAGCTGGGTGTAGATATCGGCGACCTCGATGCTACCGTGCTTACGGGCTATCCGGGAAGCATAGCCAGCACATGGCAGCAGGCAGGCAGGAGCGGGCGACGGAGGGAGAGGTCGCTGAGCTTCCTCATCGGCCTGGACAATCCGCTCGACCAGTATTTCATGCGTCATCCGGAGTATTTCTTTGAAAAGAATTTTGAAAATGCCCTCGTCAATCCTATGAACCCCTATATCCTGCGTGCTCATTTATTATGTGCGGCGTGGGAATTACCCCTGACTGCTGCTGACGAGGAGTTTTTCGGCGCTGCATGGAATCGGGAAAGGGCTGAACTGGAAGGTCTGGGCTTGCTCAAAGAACGGAATAAAAAATGGTATCTTTCACCGGCAATTTCCTATCCGGCTCAAGGCATAAATATTCGCTCTACTTCAGGGGAGAACTATGCCGTCATTGATACATCCACTAACTCACTGCTGGAGACAGTAGAGGGTAGCGTGGCTTTCTTCCAGATACACTCAGGAGCAATTTATCTTCACCAGGGGGAGGCATATCTGGTCACCGAGCTTGACCTGGATGGCCACACTGCTTACGCTGAGCCGACTAACGCGGCTTACTATACCCAGACTAAAGAGCTGACCGACCTGCATATTCTTAAGGCAACCCGCATGCGAAGATGCGGGCAGGCTGAGGTGTATCTGGGTGAGGTAGAGATTACTACGACGGTGGTCGGCTTCAAGAAAAAGGCGCAGTTTACCGAGGAGGTAATCGGGGAAGAACCTCTTGCCCTGCCGCCGCAGCGTTTCCTGACCGTTGCCGTGTGGTTTGACCTGCCACCAGAGGCGGTGGCTAAAATAGATACGGCACAGCTTGACTTTGCCGGGGGGCTTCATGCTGCAGAGCACGCTGCTATCGGCATCCTCCCATTGTTCGCACTGTGCGACCGCAACGATATTGGCGGCGTATCCACTCCCTTGCACCCCGATACGGGGAAGGCGCAGATATTTATCTATGATGCCTATCCCGGTGGCATAGGCATTGCAGAGAAGGGATTTGACCTGATTGAAGAATTATGGCAGGCTACATTAAAGGTAATAATCGAGTGTCCCTGTCTGGAGGGTTGCCCGAGCTGTATCCAGTCGCCGAAGTGCGGCAATAATAATAAGCCGCTGGACAAAAAGGCAGCCCGGATATTGCTTGAGGGATTGCTGAAGAAGTGAGGGGGTAAGGTTGATAAATAACATCTTTAAACAAGCGCTGAGGCGGAGTCGTGATGCCTGGTTCGGCAAAGTGACCCAGTTATTTGAGCGACCTGCTGTAGATGAGTCGGTATGGACTGAGCTCGAAGAGCTGCTGATTTCGGCCGATGTCGGTGTTAATACCACAGAAAAGCTGATTGAAAAAGTGAAGCGGCGGGTGAGTGAAGAGAAGATAAGCGATGGCTCCGCAGTTTTGGCGGCTTTGAAAGCAGAGATGGTCAATACTCTGAGGGTTGACGCAGCACCGATTTTAACAAACGTGCCGAAGATTGTTCTAGTAGTGGGTGTCAACGGCTCAGGGAAGACGACATCTATTGCCAAGCTTGCCTATAGCGCAAAAAACGAAGGGAAAAAGGTCATGCTGGTGGCAGCCGATACATTTAGGGCGGCGGCTATCGGCCAGCTAAAGCTGCTAGGGAGTAGGGTCGGGGTGGATGTCTTAGCTCACCAACCCGGTGGCGACCCCGGGGCAGTAGTTTTTGACGCCTTGCAGGCGGCGCAGAGCAGACAGGTGCAGGAAGTGATTATCGATACGGCAGGCAGGCTTCATACCAAATTCAATCTTATGGAAGAGCTTAAGAAGATTAGGCGGGTGGCGGCTAAAAACGATGCAACCGCACCGCATGAGGTGATTCTGGTAATTGATGCTACAACAGGGCAGAACGGTTTAACACAGGCAAGGTATTTCACCGAGGCAGTAGGCGTCACAGGTGTTTTTCTGGCTAAGCTGGACGGTACAGCTAAGGGGGGCATAGTGCTGGCTATCTGCGACGAGTTAAAAATTCCAATCAAGTACATCGGGATTGGGGAGAAGTTGGAGGATATGGCTCCCTTTGACGCAGAAGGCTTTGTTGACGCGCTGTGCTCTATGTCTTAAGCTTATTATATAGGAGGAATTATTGATAGAGATAGGTATAAACCCCGTAGTCTTCACCATCGGCTCAGTGAGTGTCAGGTGGTATGGTATCATGATTGCTCTGGCAATAGCCGTGCTGGTTATATGGATGGTGAGGGAAACAAGGAGAACAACTAAACTTTCCTATGAGCCGGTGTTGACGGGGGCGTTGATAGCTCTTCCCTCCGGGATTATAGTCTCAAAGCTGCTTCATGTTTTTGATAACTGGGGCTATTATTCTGCTTATCCGAGTCAAATTTTCAGCCCGGCTGGTCTTACTATTTATGGTGCTATTATCGGAGGTATCATTGGCATCTGGATTTACAGCAAAGTAAGCAAGTTCCCTTACAGCCATGTTTTTGACTTGATTGTGCCGGGTGTAATACTGGCTCAAGCAATCGGCAGGGTTGGCTGTACTCTGAACGGTTGCTGCTACGGAGTACCTACCTCTTTGCCCTGGAGCGTGGTTTATACTCATCCCGATAGCATCGCTTTCACGGCGAGCATTGGCCTCCCGCCGGGATGGGGGTTGCATCCCACCCAGGTTTATGAAATTATCTTTAATCTCATAGTTTTTGGCGTGCTGTTGAAGTTAAGGGGGCTCAAGCCTGACGGTTCCCTGGCTCTAATCTATCTTATCTCCTATTCAGCGTGGCGGTTGGGTATCGGTTTTCTGCGAGAGGGAACGCCATTTATTGCCAACTTACAACAGGCTCAGGTTTTAGGGATAATAGTTTTAGCCATTACTATTCCACTGCTGATTCGCGATAGAAGAAATTGGGCGAAAGTTGCTGTAAAGAAATAAGTAGCCTATATACTGGGGACAAAGTCGAGTATATTGAGCCGGAGTCTTTCATTCCCGCCCCATCGGTCTAACTCTAGAATATAGACGATGTCAATAAATGAAGATGCCTGCGCCAGACAGTTGCCCAATCCGAAAGCTACCCCATCCCAAACTGCATCACCCTGTCTTAGTTTCAATCTGAGGTGCGCACCGTTATTGCCCATTGTGCGGCACTCAATGACCTCTACCCTGTGGGTAAGAAAAGAAGGCGCCGGATTACAACGCCCGAAGGGTGAAAGCCTCTGAATTATCTGAAAGGTATCTC
>Ga0315274_10012974_pt1 | contig 11858 bp, 10 predicted proteins | sample YL17G02_20_MG_FD_203700 | JGI IMG/M metagenome (GOLD analysis project Ga0315274, IMG submission 203700) | Sediment microbial communities from Yellowstone Lake, YNP, Wyoming, USA - YL17G02_20 | ecosystem: Environmental > Aquatic > Freshwater > Lake > Sediment | place: USA: Wyoming | collected... | reverse complement strand
CCTCTCAACCTTAAAGTTTGTCTCCTGCCTGAGCTTTCTATTCAACCTCGATATTTGCACCCGTAAAGCAGCCATATCATGGATATCAAGTTTGATGTTGCGTGCTGATTCGAGGATTTCTGAGTAGGTTTTTTCGCCCTGGCTTAGAATTTTTAAAAGCTCTAGCTGCTTGGGGTTAAGAATAGTGTGGACATTCTCACTCTGCCTTCTTTTTCGTTCTTCCTCCAATTTTGCAGGGGCATTTATTTTAATCTCGGCTAGCTCTTGCTTTAGCTCGACGATGAGGAGTTCCTTTTCTTTAATTTTCTTTTCGCTCACCTCTAAGAGCTGTCTAGTGAACCTTATTTCAGTTTCTTTTTCTACCTTAAATTCCTTCAGTTCTTCCTCTAACTTTTGAATAGTCTCAAATAAATCTCGTGGGGCGAGGAAATAACGGATGCTATTCAGAATGCCTCTCTTCTTCTCAATGGGTATCACCTCTTTTGAACACGTATATCAGGGCGTATCAGGTATAACTGTTACATATAGCGGTGCTTATTTATAAAGGTTTCGGTTGTAGCGTGGATGTAATGTTATGGGCAGTATGGGCTAATACAGGGATTTATTTATTTTCTAAAACGAAAATAAATAAATGATGGGGTGAGTTAGAAGAAAGAATAAAGCAATGGAGGGCTTATGGATGGGTTATAAGATTGATGATGTAATATTGAAAAATATTTTTGATCCTAAGTACGGGCCATTATGGTAGTAGTGATAAATTTTAGTGACAAAATAGTAGCCACAATATGTGGGTTTGTAAAAAGAAAAGGCTGAGCCATAACGATCCAACAAATAATATTCGATAATTAAAGACTTCTTTGAACAGACAAAAGGGCTTGAGAGGGATTGCCTGTCGAGGTAATTTTCTTTACAAGATACGGGCTGGTGAAGGTTGTGGCGTGGGTGTCAAACGTGCATAGGGTCATGGACGGCATCAAGATTAACTGGCAGCAGGTCAAAACAAACGCCCACTATAGCTGGTTATTCAAACACTTCCCCTTCACCCTTTGTTTTTTTGAATGCCGAGTCGGGAGATCGAGTTGGCCTTTTGACGCAAGGGAGGAATCTCGTCAGACCTGTTACTCCTCGCATATAATCTCTGAGCACTCCTTGCCAACGTGGTACTTGGTATACACTATAGACTCCCCAGGGGCGAATGATTGGTTGTTCATCTGTTCGCACACCTGACGGGGGTAATGGTCGCCGCACTGTGGTTGCAGATCGAAGTTTGGCGGTCCGGGATTCACATCATCTTGGTCGATGCAGCAGGCTCCCTTGTCGCAGTTGTTTATTTCCTTACAGCTATAGTTCTCGTCGAATTTCCCAAACCAGTCCATCTCACAGCTCTCCCTTTCATAGGTATCAACGCAATCGACCCGATTTTCGGGGTAATTGTAAATGCAGCAGGCATGATAGTCCGCGCATTGCACATTGCAGTGGTCCGAACAGACGAGGCAGTAATCATGTTGAAATTCATAGAGATGTTCAATTTCTCTAGCCAAACGGAAGAAACTTTGTGCCAGCTTGTATAAGTGGTCACGCAATTGCGGGTCTTGGATCTGGGAGAACTGATCCAAAATGGCAAACCCAGTTGCATTGCAGATAAGCACCGCCTCCGTCAGCTTGAGTAGATACCTTGCCACAGTCGGGTTCAGGTTCTGTGGCTGTTGCCCCAGCCGACCCTGTGTGCTCGCCGATGATGGGGGTTGCTGCCCAGTGACAATCTGCTGAATCCGTCCCGGATAATCGGCAACGTACTGGCGGTATGCGGCTACATCCGCACCTTCGGCCTCTGCGGCGTCGAGTGCGGCCAGCAGGGCAGCGTCAGAAAAGTCCATGGGCGTGCTCGACGTTGTACGTACCGCGTTTGATACAAGCTCGATATCCACCTGGCTCGAATCGTTAGGCCAGACTAGAGTTGCCAACTGACCGGGGCTAGCCATTTGCACAGACCTGAGCCGCTGGTCGAACCTGGCTTCCGCGACACCCTCGGTAGTGCTATACCCGAGACTGTCTCCCGTGGCTAAGCCTTCGCCCTGGCACGCGTCACCCACGCCGTTGACGTCTGAGTCTGCCTGATTTGCATTCGCCGTGGCAGGGCAGTTGTCGATGGCGTCCGCCACGCTGTCACCATCCATATCTTGTAATATGGAGCATCCATTGCACCAGCAGGCTGCGACCAAGGCGATGCAGGTGATCACTGGAAGGACATAGCCCCAGCATACCCTCAACCAATGGGTACGTAAAATCCCGCGTACAAAGATCGTGTGTCGAGTAGAATTCATAACTCTTACTCCTTATCTAAAGGTTTTATTGTTATGAATGCCCTCCCAGACCTATGCCTGAGAACAAGTGGGATTATGTTGTTTTTGTATCTATGAGAATACCCAGAGTGTTTATTCTGTGGATACTACCCTTTAATCACATTCAGACTTTTTATGCAAGCAGTTTTCAGGCAGGCATCTACTGCAAGATACATCTGCAAATGATAAAGATTACGGCCTTTCACTATTCTCTACCCATGGTAGTAGTGTTGATTATCGAGCCCAATCATTGACATACAATATATCTTTGGAACTAAGAGTCAAGAAAAAAGCTCCCCCTGTTACCCTGAAGTTTGTTTTTTAACTCTTAGGGTATCCCTGTAACACTATCGGGTTCTTGCCTCATCATGCGAGTCCTGGTCTAATCCGATATCAGCGTTTCGTAATTTGCACGACGGATATCATAATCAGATGTAATGCGGGTTCTTGTACTGCCATTTTAAATGGCAATTACTAATTTCTTCCCACACATCTTTCGGAGACTTCGAAGGCCTATGAAAATTTACGGAATTTGTGAGGGTGCATACTCATAGGAAAGGGTGACCTCTTGGCCAATATATTGTAGATACTTTCCCTCTTCCGTGCATCCATCGCTAGCTCATATGGATTATCCACTTCTCACACGATGGTATGCACGAACCTGCGTGTTATCTGATTCCGCCCTTCTCTTGTCTATGTGAGGATCATAGTCTCCTCCACTCTTCCAGATTCCATATACGGTGGCCAATATGCTTCTGGCTACGGTCAATTTAGCCCGGTGAGATGGAATCCCCTGCTCTATCGTTAATCTCAAATACTGCCGTCTGAATTGGTTGTCTTTTGCAATGATGGCAGCCTCTGCTGCTTGTTTAAGAGCATTTTTGAGGAGCCGATTATAAGTGCGGGTCAGACTCCTTGAATACACTTTTTCTCCGGAAGCCTTCTCTGCCAGACCAAGGCCCGCATACATCCAGAGTTTTTTCTTGTGAGCAAAGCGATGGGGCGTCTCCACGATTGCTGATATTGTCGCGGCATGAACAGTACCAATCCCTGGAATTTGTTTGAATCTCTTTATCTCTGAATAGTGCCTGCTCTGCTTTCGAATATGGTTTAAGAGTTCTTCCTGAACCTCGTGCACCTGGTCAAGTTGCTGCCATAATCCCTCTACCATTACTTCAACCACTTTCTCTTGGGGAAGCCTTTTTTTCCACTCCTTTCTGTATTTGGCAGAGTACACCGTCTCTCCGCTACACTTTATCCCATTTTGCCTGAACTTCGCTTTCAGTTTATTCTTGATCCGAGTCTGACTCTTGACCGTATCGTGATATGACAACACAAGTTCTTTGAATCTTCTGCGGTGACCAATTGGATGATGGATCTCTTTGATGTATCCACCTCTGGCCAGGTGCGCCAACTTAGTTGCATCTATCGTATCGTTCTTTTGACCTGCCCGGCCGATCCACCGATTCGTTTTTGGATCGGTGATAATAACTTTTTCCCCATACGCAGTACACACCTCCAATAACCAACCTGCAAGCACTCCCTCCTCTATTGATTATGGTTCTTGGTTTGGGTATGCTCTTCACGAACTCCATCAATTCTTTGACTCCCGTATTCACCCTTTGTTTCTTGGTCTCTTGCCCCCTCTCATTGACGACCGCACAATCCAAACTCGAAATGTGACTGTCACATCCAATATAGTTCATTTGGATACCTCCTTTGTAGAGGGTTGCATTGATTAGCTGCTCATTTTCAATGCATATCAAATCCTTACCCTAAAGGGATACCCTTAGTTCCATATTCTCATGGGGTATACCTCTCCAGCTATAATGCTGGGTTTTTTTATTAGCGAAGTCGTAGATTGTTGAACAGAATTGGTGAGAATATCCATTTAATATCCTTAGGGATACTTCCCTCTAACCTCAATAATAAAAGTACTCTTCACATTTTAACAGTTTAGCTGATAGTTTTATTTTTGAACTATGGGTTAAGGCTTGATGACATTTTGAGCTTGGAGGCGAACAAAGGAGGTTAAAAATAAACATTGATAATAAGTCAGGAAACAAAAGAGAATAAAATTCTCTTGACAGATATCATTTTTTAGTTATAATACTACATATTGTATTAAAATAGATCATTAACACAACAAATAGTATTATAGAAGGTTTTTAATCATTGTTGATTCTTTATTTTAGGGAGGTGAATACTAGCTGAGAAGAATGATAACCAGCCAGAGATAGTGGGAGGGGTGAGCAATGAAAAAGAAACTCACAACGCTTACTTAGAAATAGAGCAGTGGAAAAAAGTTAAACAACTGTCAGCGAGCACAAAAGTTTCTATGTCGGTATACATGAGGGAAGGGATAGAAATAGCGCTGAATAAGTATAGGACGTCAGTGGAAGACAAGCTACAAAATCCTGATTCCTCACAGACATATTTATAAGTTAACAAAAAGGGATTGTAACACATGCAAATACCATAAAATTTGGGGGCTAGTGCTGGTGAGGCAACAAGCAAAAAAAGAACTGCGTGAAGAGAAAGCCGAACTTCTTGAGTCACGGAGCCTTGGAGCCGACGTAATTTACTGTAGGCATATGGTTTTAACCTCTCTAGATATGCTTGTTGACATGAAAAGTAATGGTAGGGATGTGACTGAAAAAATGGCTATGGCTATAGCTTGTCTGGATTCTGTTGTTAACAGACTGGATGATATTCTTGAAAGATATACATAAGTTGGGAAAAAGAGCGCAGGATTATAAGAGAGTAAGGAAGCTTTGATCATTGAGATATAATCCATGAGAGGAACGCTATAAATGTGTTCAAAGCCAGTTGCCTCATGGATTATGGTGACGGGATTTATGTAACACTTGTGTTAATTATAAATCAGTCTGTTGTGCTTTTCACGCAGTAATAAAAGGAGGAAGGGGCTTGGCATTCTTAGGTCCTTAATTGCCCTTTCGAACCTATAGTTTATGCCATGCCCTTTCCCTTAATTAAGATAACACATATTATAAATCGGCAACAAGGATAAAAAGTTTAACTTAACAATATTTGAGATACACCAAATTCAAGTGAAGTTGAGGACTTTATGAATTTAGTCATAAAATTTAGGATTGATTAAGGGAAAGGAGTGGAAGCTGTGGTTGTGAAGGTATTTGATGACATAGAACTTCTTAAAGTAGAAGATATAGCTAAGGCACTGGGAACTCACGTAATAACTATAAGACGATATATAAGGAGTGGTAGACTCAAGGCTCAGAAGGTAGGAAGAAACTATTACGTCTCAAAAGAAAATTTTAGAGATTTTATCAACGGAGGGGTACGAGGGCTAAGACCTCATAAAGAAGTAAATCGAAGAGATACTTAAAGTAGAGCGGTGGAAAATTTTAATCTAATTCTTTTTTCAAAGGAGGGCTAGATTATGTCTAAGAAATACAATCATAAGAAAGCCATTTTTACCTACACCACACCAGAAGCTCAGCGTGTGCAGCTAGCCGGGGATTTTAATTCCTGGGATCCTAATGCTCATCCTCTTACGAGAACTTCTAACGAGAAGTGGGAGATAAAACTTCATCTTTCACCAGGGAGGTATGAGTATAAATTCTTAGTGGATGGACAATGGCAGAATGATCCCAACTGCACTGAATTCGCTTCTAATCCTTATGGGAATGAGAACTGTATACGTAGAGTGAAATAGGTCTGTTCTTCTCGACACGGAGTAACACTTGTGCGTATCGCCATGCTTTCGTGGGAATCTCTCCACTCCATTAGCGTGGGAGGCGTGGGAGAAGTAGTTACTGAAATGGCTGCTGCCATGGAGAGAAAAGGACATGAAGTCCACGTCTTTACCAGAATGGGAGGTGGGCAATCACACTACCAACAGATTGATGGAGTTCACTATCACAGGTGTGCCTTCAATCTCCAATCTAACTTCATTGATGAAATAAATGATATGTGTCGCTCGTTCGTCTACCATTTCTTCCAGGTAGAAGACTTTGTAGGCCCCTTTGATATCGTCCATGCCCATGATTGGCTGGCATCTAACGCTGCCGTGTGGATCAAGCATGGGAGGGGAAAGAAGATCGCACTTACCATGCACTCCACCGAATATGGACGGTGTGGGAACAACTTCCGGGGTGGGCAATCTGCAAGGATCAGGGACCATGAAAGGCATGGCACCTATTGTACAGATCGGATAATGGCCGTTTCGAACGCCTTAAAAAACGAGATTATGTGGATGTATAATGCACCTGAATGGAAAGTAAAGGTTGTCTATAACGGAATTAACTACCACCGCTTTGATGGATGGATCATTCCAGCTGAGGTCAAAGCCCATTACAGCATTGGCCCTATGGATCCTACCACTCTTTTTGTGGGAAGGATGACTTACCAGAAGGGACCTGATTTGCTGGTTGAAGCCATCCCCTATATATTGTATTACTACCCCCATGCTAAGTTCATCTTTGTGGGAGACGGGGATATGCGTTACAGCGTGGAAAGTCGCGCCAATGTTCTAGGTATCTCTCACGCTACCAGATTTTTAGGCTATCGTTCTGGGCAGGAGCTCGTCAATCTCTACAAAGCATCTGATGTGGTATGTGTACCCAGTAGGAACGAACCTTTTGGTATTGTGATTTTGGAAGCATGGAGTGCAGGAAAACCGGTGGTAGCCTGTTGCAACGGTGGCCCCTCTGAATTCATCTGGCATGAAGTTGACGGTCTCAAAATATATGACTATCCTGAATCAATTGCCTGGGGTATTGGTAACATGTTTAAAGACTTCGAACATACACGCTGGATGGGGAGAAACGGAAGGACTGCAGTAGAAACCTCCTTTTCCTGGAATATCATTGTTGACCAGGTACTCCACATTTATAATGAGTAGACTTTTACTATAATGATTGGGCTAAACAATCACACAAGGAGGAACACATGTTACGAGTAACAGCAAAAGCAAAGGAAAAACTTGAAGAGTCTTTACAAGAACAGACAGCAGATCCGCACGTTGCCATGAGGATTGTTCCTAGTCAACAAAGCCAAACGAGGTGGGGTTGAAGTTGGATAAAGAAAGAGAAGGAGATCAGTGGTAGAAAGTAAAAGGGGTAGAAAACTATAACTTATACAGTCCAATGTAGCCACAGAACTTGAGGGAATGTTCTTCGACCACCGGGAAAGTCATATCATGTTAGTAGAAGAAGACATAAAGGATAAAATGTTAGATAGAAAGAATTTTATGTTCTACCTTAATGACATCTCGGCTGCGCATAAGGTTAAATATAGAAAACAGCTACATGATACTATAAAAAGATTTGATAAAGCGCCGTAATTTTTAAATTTCATGACACAGGTCATACTTTTTCTCAAAGTCATACGTTAGTATTAACGTAGTTGATAGCTTCTTCATTTTTTACCTTAGGCTTTATATGGGGTTTGGCCCCTCCTTTCCCCATATATACACGGGAGTGATACTCAAGAACAGATCACTCCCTTTTAATTTTACTTCTTTATGTGCCATTCCTGAAAGATGTTTGTTTTTAACACAACATATGTCGAATTTGACACACTTATTAACCAGTCCTCGAATAAAAAGTAATTGAAAATCAATTAGATAGTTATGGCAAGTTTTTTGCTTTAAAAATGTATAAGTTGATAGCTTTTCCATTTTTTCACCTGGGGAGTGATATTTATTAACCACTCCCCTTGTCTACATCAAACAAACATAGGGAGGGGTATACCATGAGAAAAATATTTATTACGCTTGGATGTTTTTGTGCTCTTTGCTCAACAGTAATTTTTTATGCTAAAAATAAGCTAGATTTTAAATCAACTGTTCTTATCAAAGCATATAATTATATTAATGTCAAATAAATATTATGAGAATAAAATTATATATTATTAGAAAAATATGCATTTTTTATATATCTATAATTATTTGATATTTAACGAGAAATAACATATCATACCATTATAGCTTACTCAGTCCAAAAATCTCCCTAACTTTTTAAGAAAACCTCTTTTTCTCTTTTCTCAGGAACTTAATATCTCTTTTCGTCAACCTCCTCAAATTCCCCTCAAGCCCTTTCATCTGTATAAAGAGGTCTTTGATTTTGGATTCTATTCTGAGAGATTCTTTTAAACATCTTACGGCCTCATTCGGATTATTGTTCCTCAGACTCTGGACAGCGTAATTAATACACTGATTAAATTCTTTGGTGTGCTTAAGGATCAGCTTTTCTATCTTTTCAATAACCTCTTCAATCTCTCTTTTCTTCTCCTCAGCCTCTATTTCTTTTTTCTTTAATCTCTTTTGTTCACTTCCTTGTGCAGTTTCATATTCTGCTTTTAGCGTGGTGTAGAACTCATTATCAAACCTTCCAATCTTATCCATGATTTTGTTGATGTAGTTGAAATAGACCATTGCATAGTGTTCCTTGTCTCTGATCTTGACCAGATGATTTGATACCTCTCTTATGGCATGAGGGGCAGTGCCATACTCCTCAATCAGCTTAATCATCTCAGTGATGGCTTCTATCATCTCATTACTATCTTTAATTTCCCTCTTTGTTGCTTTAATAAGCTTTGTGCGGATTAAACCAGCTTCTTCTTTGTCTTCAGCTATTTCTTTGTCAAAGTTTTCATTAGATGTTTTTGGATTTAGATTTGTTGGAATTTTCGAAATGCCGGATGATATTGACCTTAATGAATTGCGTGAGAAAAAAGAAAAGAGCAGTTTGATTAACGCAATGATAAAGCCAATACCTAAAATTCCGTTGATAAATGGAGCAGTCTGGGCAATCCAGTCAAAGATAGTAGGGCTGACTAATCTTAGGGATAGGTAATCAATAATATATGCAAGGCATAGAGAGTTTGTGTGGTTAAAACCTAGTGAGAGCAGAAGAGTGAAAAGGACAAAGCCAACAAGCAAAAGGATGATGCCTACTGCGAGTGGCCCAAAAGAGTGTAATGAGAAGTTTAAGGTCTTCTCCATCAACAAAAACCCAGTAGAAAGTGCTAACCCAACTCCTATTACTATCGCCTTCCCACCTCTCCCTTCAAACCTCTTCCCCAGCGTCACCTTAGCAATACCAAAGAAGATAAAGAAGGCTATTATAGCGTCTATTATCAGAGAATAACTGTTGTAGAGAGAACTGATGTCCAGATATTCAAAGGGTTTCAGGAGTTCTGCAAAAGTAAATGTTGCCATGCTTCTTTCTTGAGCTTATGAAGTATTTAAAGGTTTCGGATGGGTTTTTTTATCAGGCTAAACGAAAGGTTTTTATATATGTGCGATATAGAAATCAGGGAAATGAAGAAAAAGAAGAGCTCCTAAAACTTAGTGATGTGTGGGTATTCGGTTTACTATCTCATTCGGAAGTGAGCCGAATATCTCTCTAGTGTTACCATAACGTCCCTTTGATACCACTCGGGCACTGACAAGGCCATAGAGATCAAGGAAACTGACCATATCAGAGAAACGCCTTTGGGTGAGCGGTCTTATCATTTCTTGCTCACAGAGCTTTCTATAGGCATCATACACCTCTCCGGTAGTAGCCTTGTCTACACCTTTATTAAGAATAGAGTAGCAGGCAAGAAGTGACATCTTTTGTTGAGTGGCCAGAGACTTGATAAGCTCTTCTGTTTTATCAACCTCAAGCCTTTCTTCTGCGATATCTACTTCTTTCTCAGTTAATGTTCCTGTTGTCTCCTCTGCTATCTTTACAGCTTTGGAAAGAAGTTCTACTGCTTTCCTCGCATCCCCTGTCTCCCTTGAGGCATAGGCTGCGATTTTATTTAATGCTGCTTGCTCTACCTTACTCTTATCCAAGGCTTTCTCTACCCTGAGCTTAAGTATCTCCATAAGGTCAGTGGCATCGTAGGGCTCAAAGATGATGTCAGACTTTTTAAGAAAGCTAAGGATCCTTGGGTCAAGGTTCTTCTCCCACTGGGTATTATTGGTAAGAAGGATGAGTATTAAACGGCAGGAGAGCTTTCTTGGTAGGGTTTTAGCAAGAAAGGTGAGGAAGGCATCAGGGTTTGGCCTGATATTATCTATTTCATCAATCAAAAAGCAAAGAAAACCCTTATAGTCAATCGCCTCAATGATATTGTCCTGCATATATTCTATTGGAATACCTTTACGGTAACGGCGTTTTGCATTATCTAAAGCAATGGCTACCTCATTTAAAGCCCCAAAATAGGTTTTTGGTGAGGTGAGATCGATATACACATAGCGGAACTCTACACCATGACGCTTTGCTACCTGCTGGAAGGTAGAGAGGACATGAATGAGGGTAACAGTTTTCCCTGAGCCTGTAGGCCCGTAGATTAAGGCAGATGGGGGATGAACTCCGTCCAATAGCGGTGTAAGGTGAGATATAATCCGGCTGAGCTGCTTTTCTCTAATGTTACGGTTAAATATCTCTTTAAGGACAGCTCTTCTCTCATGTTCAGGCAGTTTTTCATCATCCAAATAGTCAGGATGCAACACAAGAGACTTATTTTTCCTTGAAACATGGAGGTTTTCTATTAGTGATTCAGTGCTGTCATGCTCAAAAGTAATGATATTTCCACCAGACATTTTCCACACATGAAATCTTCTTCAGTTACCTGCACAAGACGGGCTTATATTTAAACTTTGTGTACTACTCTTAAGTGAAATGGGGAGGTGGGTGAGTAAATTTCTTGTGGAAAATGGTTGGGTGTGTTGTGTGATGTATGTTTTTTTATTTATATCATTATATTCAATATTGAAAATAAATAAATAAAAAATAAATAAACACCTGCAACAAGAAAACAAAAAAGTTCCACAGGAAATCTTCTCACCTGGTTGGAAAATCATATATGAAACGAAGAACGAAGCGGTAGATTTTCCGAAAGGTTTATATACTTCCTCATGAATTTTAGCTGTGAAATCTTGCAAAAAATGGTCTTTCAGCTGCAAATTTATGGTGTTTTCCGATCAAAATGAGGCTCAAACCAAGAATTACTATCACTTTAAGCCCAGCAGAGTTAAAGATCCTTGAGCAGTACGGCTCTAAAAACAAGATAAGTTGAAATGGCTTGCGCTTACGAAGAAGGAAGTTGAGGACCAAATAAGGTATCTGCAAGAACAAGTTTATAAGCTTGAGGGTGAGAGGTTAGATCGGGGGAAATAATTTTCTATGTATGCAACGTTATCAATAACGTGCTCGGTAATAGGCAACCTGCAAAGGCCCGTTTGAATTCTACTTGAATCGTTTGTCGGACTTCCGTTCAGAAACAGTCTTTCTTGTGTTCTCAAGCCAACCAGTCCTGACAGATGTTTTTTTATCGAATTCAGGAACATAAGGCTTGATGTCAAGTAAAGGTGTGCCATCAAGGATATCGACGTTCTCTACATGGAGTGTCCGACCCTCAACTTTCCTAAGCTTCACAACTGACAGACCGATAGGATTCGGGCGCTTTGGTGCTCGCGTGGCGAAGACTCCCCTGATCTGAGAATCCATGAAAGGGACCACATGGAGATTGAACCCTTTG